>Ga0315281_10008686_pt1 | contig 14183 bp, 7 predicted proteins | sample YL17G07_0_MG_FD_204540 | JGI IMG/M metagenome (GOLD analysis project Ga0315281, IMG submission 204540) | Sediment microbial communities from Yellowstone Lake, YNP, Wyoming, USA - YL17G07_0 | ecosystem: Environmental > Aquatic > Freshwater > Lake > Sediment | place: USA: Wyoming | collected...
GGACCTCAGAGCCCTGCGCTCGAGAGAATCTAAGTGATGTGCAAAGCGGAAATATTCACGTTGCCCAGAATAGGAAATATTCATGTTGCCTTGACACGGATTTTCGAGCCATTGACAGCGATTCACCGCGAGTGATATGTTTTATTCGGTATGCCGGGGCATGCGATCTGAGCCACAAAGGGAGATGAATCCGAGCGCCGGAAAAAGGAAATTCCATGATCAGAATGATCCGTGATGTCCATGAAAGAATCGCCGGAGGCAGGCGATGACATCTTGTTCAGAATAGCGGCCGATGTCAGCCAAGCCCATGGCCGCTCGTGCCGTCCCGGACCTTGTCGTCGAACCGAGCGCTTTCTATCCGCCCTTGAGCGGCGTGGGCTACTACACCCGGGAGCTTCTTAAAGCCTATAACAGATTACCCGACCATTTTCCGATCAAAATACTCTCTTATCGTTTCTTTTTGAAATCATGGCGGACGCCGGAGGAGGAATATTTTGCCTCTCAGGCCCAAAGCCTGGGCGGATCGCTCGCTGTCCGCTCCCGGCTCGTCCCCAGCCTGGTCTATAACCAGCTCCGTCGCTATGCCCTGCGGCCGCCGATCCCCCTAGATTTGTTCAGGCCGGAAAAGCCCAGCATATATTTTTTTCCGAATTACGTGGGCGAGCCTCTGATTCGCTCCAAATATGTTCCGGTCATTTTTGATTTCGGATTCCTCCGCTATCCCCGAACCCTCGAGGGAAAGGACCATCTTTATTTAAAAAGATATGTGCCGCGGACTCTGAAACGGGCGAGCAATGTCGTTGTGATCTCGGATTGCATCAAAAGGGAGCTTCATAAAGCTTACGATTTCCCGCCCGAAAAAATCACGGTCGTTTACCCCGCCGTCGATCATGCTTCATTTCGGCCGGACATTCCCTTCGAAGCGCGGGCTTCCGCTCTGGCGAAATACGGGCTCGACAGCGGATATATTTTTTCCCTGAGCACGCTCGAGCCCCGCAAAAATTTTCCGCGGCTGATCGAAGCTTATTCGTTGCTGCCGGACAGCATTAAAATAGAGAGGCCCCTTGTCGTAGCGGGCGGGCAGGGATGGAAAAACCAGGACATCTTCGCCACGATCCGCAGGCTGGGGCTGGAATCCAGGATAAAATTCCTGGGATACATCTCCGAAACGGACCGCGCGCCCTTGATGCGGGAAGCTGCACTCTTCGTCTTGCCCTCGTTGTATGAAGGGTTCGGCATGCCCGTTCTCGAGGCCATGGCCTGCGGAACCCCCGTCGTGACGTCGGCCCGGGGAGCGCTCCCCGAAGTCAGCGGCGAGGCTGTCGTCTATGCCGATCCGCTCGACGTGGAAAGCATCTGCCGGGGAATTCGGTCCGTTCTGGAAAACCCGGGTTTGAGCAAAAGACTGTCGGCTGCGGGCGTATCTCGGGCGACGACTTTTCAATGGTCAACAAGCGGCCGCGTGCTCGCGGATGTTTTTAAGAAGGCCGCAAATAGCCAAGGCTGATGGCGATCGACGAATTTCAGCTTGTCGCCAAAAGATCCTCGGGCTGAACTTGGCGACTGTCTCAAGGAAAGACATTTCTTCCCTAAAATTTGGAGGCAATGTTTTGTTTGCCAATGACAATTCAATGATGATATATTTTGTGAAAAAAGAGTGAAATGGCGATGAAAATACTGGTCATTTCCACGGGCTATCCTCCCTCTGACAGGGATGACTATGCGCTGGGCTGTCAGGAAGTTGTAGAATCGCTGAAAGAACGAAAACACCGGGTCCAAGTCCTGACCAGCGCGCCTCGGCTAAGAAAATCTCAAAAAGACAGCGACATCCACCGCTGGCTGATAAAAGATCGTAAAGAGACTTCGAGCTGGCAGCCTGTCTTTCTGAAAGAAGTTGTTAATCAAGCCTCATTGAGAATGCTTTGTCGAGATTTTCAACCTGATATCGTTTTCCAGTTTGATCTCTCGCAAATCTCGGCCTCTCTCGCCGTATTGGCTCAGGACATGGGGCTCCCCGTCTGTTTCTATGTCTCTAGCGACTGGTTGGCCACGTGGGAAGCGGACCGCTGGTATCAAGAGCAGCCAAAGGGAAAGAGCGGCTATAATGTCCTCCGCTTTTTGAACCGCCATTTCAAGCTCACAACATTTTTGCGGCCTTTAGACTTCGCCCATATCATTTTTACAAGCCGCTATCTAGAGACTGCGGCCAGACACGTGGGCAAATCTGCGGCTCATACGGCTGTCGTCCCCTGGGGTATTGATATCCGCCGTTTTTCCTATAAGGAAGCCAACGGCCAAAAGCCAAGTCGCTTGCTTTACCTAGGGCAAATAAGGCCTCAAATAGGTATTGATATCGCTATTCAAGCCCTGGGAATCTTAAAACAAGAGTATGGTTACGATGTCTTGCCTATGACGATCGCAGGAGTCGATAAGGCGTTCCCTGATTATATAACCTATCTTCACGATCTGGCCGCTTCCTATGGTGTTCTTAAGAATATGACTTTTGTCGACTACGCCCCGGACAAGATGACGCCTGATCTATATCGGACTCATGATATTTTTGTCTTTCCGTCCGTGATTGTGGAACCACTGACCATCTCTGTGTTAGAAGCGATGTCCTGTGGAATGGGGATCGTCAGCACGGCGACGGGCGGTAATTCTGAAATCCTCAAAGATGAAGTCAATGCCTTAGTTATTCCGAGAGAGAATCCGGAGTTATGCGCTCAACAGATACTGCGACTGCTCAAAGACCCTCAGCTTTTTGAATTCCTGCGCGCTCAGGCAAGACGCACGATCAAAGAGGGGTTCGAGCTCGAGCAATCCATCAATTCTATAGAAAAAGTGTTGAATGATGCTGTCGGACAAGCAAAGACCGATCGTCAGCATATTATCTCCGAGGAACTTCCTTTGATCCCGGAACGGATTCGTCTTAAATCCTTAGCCGAGCTCGCCGAGCGGGCGAAATGGTGGCTGAAATGGGGTAGTTTTTTCGTCCAGGCTCGGAACCTGGCTAAACCGAAGTCCCTAAAAAAAATCCTGGGAAGAAAAATTCAAGAGACCTCCTCTTATGCGGCGCTTTTGGTTTTTCCCTTCCTCTACGAAGGATTTTTTAGGCTGAGCGGCAGGCGCCGCAAAAATCCTCAAACAGACGCATTTCACCCGCGGGAAGTTTTGGTCGTCCAATTGGCCGACCTCGGTGATATCATCTTAACCAGCCCCTTTCTCCGCGAGTTGCGACGGTTCCTGCCCCAGGCCAAGATCGTCCTTGTTGTCCAGCCCAGCATGTTCAATGTCGTTGAAAAATGCCCTTATATCGATGAACTGCGCCTCTTCAACTGGAGAACCGTAAAAGATTGGAAGATCGCCTTTCAGGGTGACATCCGTTGGTGGCTGAAGGCCTTTTGGCTGGCAGTGCGGGGTCTTTCGAAGTATCGTTTTGACCTGGCCATATCCCTCAGGTGGAATGACGATGCTAGTCAGGCGGCCTCCCTCATCCTGATGTATTCGAGCGGCGCTCCCCAGCGTATTGCCTATATCGATGCCCTGAATGACTATAAGCTTTTTTGCTCAAATAATGTAAACCATTTGATCACTCAAGGCCCGACTAGGGGCGCTCCTAAACATGAGATCGAATACCAACTGGATATTTTGCATTTCTTGGGAGCGCATCCCGAGGATACGAGATTGGAAGTCTGGACGACCCCTGAGGATGAGCGTTTTGCCCAAAATGTTCTTGACCGGCACGGCATCACGGATAAAGACTTGCTGATCGCCTTTGCGCCCGGGGCAGCCTGGGCCTTCCGCCGTTGGCCGGCGAGTCGTTTCGTAGAATTGGGCAAATGGCTGCAGGATAACTACCGGGCCACTATTCTTATTTTGGCCGGGAAAGCCGAGCGAAAATTAGCCCATGATATAGAGAAAGGATTACAAGAAAAACGAACTGTCAATCTCGCCGGTAAGACCACGATACGGGAAATGGCCTCAGTCCTGAAGTCCTGCCAGTTCTTCGTTGGCAATGACTCTGGCCCCATGCATGTGGCGGTCGCCTCGGGAGTTACCGTCATCGGCTTGTTTGGCCCGGGTGAATACGAGCGCTTTAAACCTTGGGGACCAGATCATGAAATCGTTCGGCTGGGACTTTCGTGCAATCCGTGTTCTGAACTCTGTAAATTCACCGAAGCCCTCTGCATAAAAGGGATCGCTGTGAGTCAAGTCCAAAACGTTTTCTCTGAAAAACTCAAGCTCATCTTGAAATAAAGAATGATATTTTTTAAAATCGGGACGATAATAAAATATGTCACCTTCGTAAGTTCAATAGTCTGGGATGTTCCCGAGGCCTGAAAGATAATTAAAGATGGAAGAACTAGCCAAAGAGATCCTGCGATTAAAGGAAGAACTGGACAGAAAAAAAGAAGAGATTCATGACCTTAAGAAGCTGGTCAACAAAGAAATAGACCGGGAGTTTCCTTCTCATGTGGAGGAATTCTCTGAAAAAGAGCTTGAGACATATATCAGAGAGATTCTCTCCTCACTCCACATCCATATTGAATCTAAGCCCGATATAAGGACGATCACTTCCCACCGGAAGACACTTGGCAAACCCATTGTCTTCTTAAAACGGGCTTTTCTAGAAACGACATTCCATTGTATCGATTCGTTCTTAGATAAACAAACAAAATTCAACCGACAGATCGCCGCTTTATGTCAGGCTGTCCTTCTTCGCGTCCAACACAATATCGAAAGGATGAAAAGGATCGAAGAAAAAGTCAGCGGTTGCGAAGAAAACCTGGCCATCCTTAAGAATAAGCTCGACGATCTCTGTTCAAGCCTGGAACAGCTCAAGAGCAGACCGCCAGATCATCCGCCGAAATGACGAAAAATGCCCATGAGGATTTTCTTCTTAGCCTGAAAAATCTGAAACTCCGTTCCCGGACGGCTTTTCCAAAGTTATCTAAGGCCGTCAAAGAAGTTTCCATCAGCCAGGGAATACAGGCAGCCTATAATGATTTATTACGAGCTGAGGTTATTTTCGGTCTTCGAAAACCTTCATTGGCCGTCTATGACCACGCCTTTCATTTTATCGGGGGCGCACAAAAATACGGTTTGACCTTGATTTCTGCGCTGCAGGATCAATTCGACATTACGATCATCGCCAACAAAGACGTCCGTCTTAGGGATTTTTTGGATTGGTATAATCTCGACCTGTCACGATGCAAAATCAAAATCATAAAACTGCCTTATTTTGAAGAACGAAAAGCGTTCCATCTTGACCCGGCTTTCATTTCAAATGAAGTCAAGAACCCCTTTCATCTCATAAGTCAGGAGAGCGGCTCTTATGATATTTTCGTCAATAATAGTATGAATGAAATGGTCTACCCCTTGTCAAATATATCTGTATTGATTTGTCATTTTCCCGAACGAAGACCGAAAAGCTATTTTTATGCCGACCATTATACATATGTGATCTATAACAGCCGCTATACAGCCGAATGGATTGAGAAAAAATGGAAGTTCAGTCCCCATCAACTTATTTATCCTCCGGTGGATATGGAAGCCGGCGAGAGCGAATTCCCAAAGAAAAAAAATATCCTTTCTGTGGCGAGATTCGAACCCGAAGGAACCAAAAGACAGGAGGAAATGATCGAGACCTTTATGAAGCTAAATCAGGAGTGGCCGGAGATCGTGACAGGCTGGAAATTCATTCTGGCCGGCGGCAGCAATCCGGGAAACCGTTATCTTTCTAAATTGGAAGAGATAATCGCTAAAAATCCGGATCAAAATATTGAATTGAAAATCAACATCCCTGTCACAGAGTTGAAATCCTTATACCAGGAGTCAACCATATTCTGGCATCTGTGTGGATTGAGACACGATGATCCGGCCGAAGTTGAACATTTTGGCATGACAACTGTTGAGGCCATGCAAAACAAGATGGTTCCCATAGTCTATGATGGAGGCGGGCTTAGAGAAATTGTCGATCATGGCCTGAATGGATTCAGAGTTCAATCCAAGGCTGAATTACTGGAATGTTCCATAAAATTATTAAGGGATCAGAAGCTTATCCAAAAATTGAGCCAATCGGCTCAAGAAAAAGCTCAAACATACTCCAGGAGAAAATTCGAGGCGAGGGTCAAGGCTTTTTTTGATGAAATTCTTAAGCGGATAACCTCCTTCGAGTAACCGATCCTTTCAAATAGCCTCTTTTGAATAAAGGAAGAAAACAAGCAGGAGAAGGAGGAGCATAGAGTTTGATCGGACGTAATTTCTGTTCGTCCTTGTGTCGTGTTTATCGGATGGCTGACTCTCCGCGGTTCGGCGAGTTCGCCACGAAGATCGAAGCGGACGTGATCGAGAAGACCGTATCGTTCGTATCCGAAGGATCCCCATCTTCCGCCTCGCTGATCCGGACCAGGCAGGTATTGGAAACCGCATCGGGGACAATCCAGGCGTAGGTCCCATTATTTTCGGTCGAGGCCACGATCTCGATCCAGGTCGTGCCGTAATCGGTCGAATACTCGATTTTCACGTTCCCCACCCCGCCCGCCGACAGCCAGGTGATGTTCTTCGCCGATCCTACGGGCCAGCTCTCCCCGCCGTTCGGCGAGGTCACGATAATGACCGGTGCGTTCGAGATCGTGAAGGCCGCATTGCTCGTATCTGAAGGGTCCCCGTCTTCCGCTTCGCTGATCCGCACCAGGCAGGTCGTGGAAGCCGCGTCGGGGACAAGCCAGGAGTAGGTCCCATTGTTCTCGGTCGAGCCCACGATCTCCATCCATGATGTGCCGCTGTCCGTGGAATACTCGATTTTCACGTTCCCCACCTTGCCCGCCGACAGCCAGGTGACGTTCTTCGTTAATCCTACATACAAGATTTCCCCGCCGTTCGGCGATGTCACGGTGATCGAGATTTCGTTGATCTTGGCCACGAAGGCGTCACGGCTGCCGTTTTGGGACAGGTCCGGACCTCCGACGACGGGAAAGCTGGACTCCATTGAATAGGTATTCCCTGTCAGGTAGACGTTCCCCGAACCGTCCCCATCCAAGGCCAGCCCCAGGCCCAGATCGGCATCTGAACCGCCGATGTACCCGCAATACGAGAGCTCGGACCCGGACGAGTCCACCTTCGCAACATAGACATCAAAGCTGCCGCTGTGGGTCAGGCCTGGACCCACGTTCACCGGGAAAGAGTCCTCCTTCGAAGAGGTATACCCCGTGACGTAGGCATAGCCCCTGCCGTCAACCGCTATGCCGGTGCCGACGTCGTAGGCTGAACCGCCGATATATCCACAATAGTCAAACGAGCTGCCAGCATCTCGGACCTTGGCTACAAAGGCATCATAATAGCCGCCGTTGTAGGTTACGTACGGGCCTCCAATCGCGGGGAATGTCGACTCGCTTGATGAGGTATACCCCGTGACATAGGCATTGCCCGATCCGTCCACGGCGATGCCGGTCCCGACATCCTCGCCGGACCCTCCGATATACCCACAGTAGAGGACTGCCGTGCCCTGGGAGTCTACCTTGGCCACGAAGGCGTCAAAGTTGCCGCTCTGGGTGAGATAAGGCCCTTCTACGACCGGAACCGTGGACTCCGACGAATTCGTAGACCCCGTGACGTAGGCGTTGCCCGAACCGTCCACGGCGATGCCTCTTCCGTAATCCTGGCTCGAGCCGCCGATATATCCGCAATAGTCTAGCGCCGTGCCATTGGCCTTGACCTTGGCCACGAAGGCATCATGGTTGCCGTTTTGGGTGAGATCAGGTCCAACGGCGACCGGAAACGTGGACTCCATCGAAAGCGTATATCCCGTGACGTAGGCGTTGCCCGAACTGTCCACGGCGATCCCCCTTCCGTAATCATGGCTAGAGCCGCCGATGTAACCGCAATAGTCCAGCGCCGTGCCATCGGCGTTGACCTTGGCCACAAAAACGTCAAATAGACCGTTTTGCGTCAGGTCTGGACCCACGGCGACCGGAAATGTAGACTCCGTCGAAGATGTGTATCCCGTGACATAGGCGTTGCCTGAAGGATCCACCGCAATACCGTATCCGTAATCATCACCCGATCCGCCGATATATCCGCAGTAATCCAGCGCCGTTCCAGACGCGTTCAATTTGGCCACGAAAGCATCCATGCTTCCGCGATTAAAGGTCAGATCCGGACCCACTGTGACCGGAAATGAGGACCCCATCGAAGATGTGTAGCCCGTGATGTAGGCGTTACCCTCTTTGCTCGCCGCAATGCCGTAGCCATAATCAAAGTTCGGGCCGCCGACATAACCGCAATAGATCAGAATCACCGGATCCAGAACGAGGGGCTGGGTTCGGTCGTATTCGCCGACCGAAAAACCATAAGTGATCGCGTCCCCCTCGTTTTCCCCGCTGCTTCCGTGGTCCGTTCTTCGAACGGAGTGATTCACAATCTCATATTCGAGCGGCACGTTCACCCGATTCCCCGAATTTTCCTGATAAGCGACGGGCGCGCCATCCTCGAACCCGCCTGACGGAGTCGTAACAACCAGCTGCCCTTTGGCATTGATGTGAACGGAACTCGCGCCCCGGTATGCCAAGCGGATCCGGGCCGGGTCTGCGCCGGGATGAACAATGAATTCGTATTTCAGCTTGTCCATCGTTCCTGTATACACCAGGTCGATCCCCGGCCAGAGGTTGGCGTAAATGACCCGGGAATATGGAGAAATTCCTGTCTTCCAATTTCCGGGCGCGCCTTGGAAATACGAAATCACCGTTCCCGTCTTATCCGTTCCCACAGGTTTCACCCCGGGGTTGGCGCCTACGAAATCCAGCTTCACCACCCACCGCGAGTTTTTCCCCGGATGACGGTCCGTCAGGGGCCCAAGAGAATTCATCAGGTCAGGCCGAATTCTCTCCCCGGGTTTCAGATTTTCTAGGAGGTTCGATATCCTCTTCTCATCGGCTTTGGTCAAGGCGAAGGTCACTCCCTCAGCCCCGAAGTAGATTGTTTTGTCCTTTCCCTGGATATAGTAATCAACCCGGTCGTCCAGTTGGCCCTGATTTGGAATGAGGCTTACCGGCATATTGCTGAAATCAGGCTGGGCCTGGAGAACTCTAGCGGAAGATGCGGAAGGCGAATGAAGTATCTGCCCCGTGACCGCGGGCATCCCTGTCCCCGGGGTCAGAAAAGAAATGCAGGTTATCAAGACGGCGCCGGCCAGGATTCTTTTTTCCATGAGGTGCTCCTTAAAGCTAAAAACAATATCTTATCCGAATTGGTTGCATTAGACAACGGACAAGATTTCTGACGAAGCAATTCTTTTTCCGGTGTCAGCGTAAGCATTTCCGTTTGTGTGATTCCACTCGGCGCTGGAAGTCGCCCTTAGCCCCCGGACCCCAGGGAACCAGTCCCGTCGGTTCCCCCGTCGGAGAAGCCGACGGGACCCCCTCCGCTACGGGAGCTTCAGGGCGGCCTCCAGTGCCGAGTGAAGATCGCATATTTGGAAATGCTTCCGGTTTCAGGTCAGTTTCGAGCAGGGTCCTGTTGCGGCTCTTCCCCGGCCGCTTCTCGCGGGCGGGGAGCCCCTTCGCCGCGCCACCCCGTATCGACTTTCCGGCGTCCCGGAAAAAAAATTGCTTACGATCTCCGACCGTTTGGCACATTGAGATCAGAGAGGGGAGTGGTCTTTGGCTGTTCTCGCGAATAAGTTGCTCATTGCCTCGATCTTTCTCCATCCGCATGGAGGCCCGCCCATTTTTTTGAAATAATTGTTATGTTCCCGGGAATTCTTATGCTAATATATGGGCCGTTATTGCCTATGAAACGAAACCGTCCCGGCTGGCGTTAATATATTTATGAGCGGGCTTGTCACTCGCGAGCGTCGTGTTCCGGCGCCCGTTGGAAGGGGTCTTCCCCTCCAAATTGACTCGGGAGATCGAAGGTTTCACGGGCAATCCTAGGAGGTCCGATTTGAGCAAAGCGTCTGCCGCCACTTCCATATGCCTGGTTATCCTCCTTAGCGGAATGTCATTTCTTCGAGGGCAAGGCCATACCGGCACCATCCAGGGAAAGGTCGCGGATAAATCGGGTAAAATCATTTCCGGTGCCACTGTATACTTATCCTCCCCGGCTATGCTTGGAATCCGGATAGTTTTGACTGGAAAGGCCGGAACTTTCGACTTTTCCGCTTTGGCTTCCGGTATCTACACCATATCCGTGGAAATGCCCGGGTTCCAAACTCTTGTCCGCGATCGGATTAACCTTCACACGGGGATGTCCTTCTTCTTTAACCTCGAACTGACCCCTTCGGAGTTGGAGATGGACGTCATATCCCCAGCCGCTCCGACCTCCCTGGATACGGTTTCAGCCAAAACGGCGGCTTTCACGGACCAAGCCCTGTTGCGTAACATCCCCCTGGCCCGGGATTTCAGGGCTGTTTTGAACACAGCTCCCGGCGTCATCTCAGCCGGATATTCTTTTAATCAGGAACCCTCCATCCTGGGCGGCACAGTGCGGGATAACGTATATATCCTCGACGGGGTTAACATAACCGATATGTTCACGATGGCTCCTCTCGTCAATCTCAACTTCGACCTGATGGAGGAAATCGAATTTATCTCTGCTGCGCAGCCCGCCTCCCAGCTTCCCGCCGGGGGGGCCTATGTGAATGTGGTCAGCAAGTCAGGGGGCAACTCCTCTGCCGGAGAATTGGGCCTTTTTTTCATGAACGACGGCTGGAACAAAAACCTGTGGTCGTCATCCCAGATTAAAGACCTGGGTGTAGGCCCGCCTGCGGGGGATAAGAATCTGGTCGAACCCTCCCTGAGCCTGGGAGGTCCGATCATGGCCGATCGCGCCTGGTATTTTTTTACCGGACGATATCTCTCGAAATCCGTGGTGGGCAATTTCATCGGCCCCTTCCGAGACATCCAGGACAGAGAACACGACAGCTATGACTGGACCCGCAAGGAAATGTCAGGTTTTCTGAAACTCACCCTACGACCCATCTCCAACGCCAAGTTCACGGCCTGGGGCAGCCTGGCCGACATTTATCAACCGGTGTATGAGGACCCCTCACCCCGCCTGCCCTTCATCTCCACCCATATTTTGGATCACGAAAAATCCTTCGCTCTTCACGGCGTGCTGGATTATGATATCAGTCAGAATACTCAAGCTTATGTCCGGGCCGCCTATCTCAGCAGGAATTTACCCACCTATCTTCAGGGGGATGCTCTCAACCTACCCTGGACCGATGATGCCGCGGACCTCTATGGCCCTCTGAGCGGCGCCGATTATAGTTCCGTGGTTAAGAGGCAACGAATCCAGGCCGACGCCTCGCTCCGGATATTTGCGGAAGATGTCCTTGGGACATCCCATACTCTCAGCGTGGGCGCGGATTTTGACAAGTCCACCTCAGATATCGACTGGTGGAGGACAAACAATATGCTCTGGTACTCGGACAGCCGCAACCCGAACGGTTATTTTTATCCAGACCGCGGGCTCCTGGCCTTTTGGATGTGCGGCTCCGCACAGGGCTCCACTCTTCTCACAGGCGAGACGATGAGGCTGGGAATCTTTGCCGCGGATTCTTTCTCCGTGGGAAGACGGTTGACGCTCAGCCTCGGGCTTCGCTTTGAACGTTCTTGGGGGTGGTTTCCAGCGGGCTCCAAGTATCTATCGGGAAACTCCCTCTCCGTTTTTGTCGGGGATGCGTTCGTCAGTCCCTATCTTGCGGCGACCTATCCCAATGATTTCCCCTCAGGTTACAATCCTTGGGCTCAGATCACCATCATGGGGCAGGAAAATGTCATCTCCTGGAATGTCCTCTCTCCGCGGGCCGGATTGGCCTTCGATATCTGGGGAAGCGGGAAAACCATTTTTAAAGCCGGCTACGCCCGTTATGCGGACGCCCTCTCTCACCGGTACTTGTTTCCTCTCAATCCTCTATATCCCCAGAATCTTGCCGTCTACTGGCTGGACGTGAACGGCGACGGCCTGCCCGATGCAGAGGACGAGTTCAGTCTCCCAAATATAGATTATCGGTTTCTCTCCGGTTCCTTCTATCAGAATCGGGTGGCGAGCGGGATCAAGGCTCCGATCACAGAGGAAATCTCCGTCGGCCTCGATCAGGAGCTCTTCAAAGATTTTACTCTCGGTCTTCATTTCATCTCCAAGGGACAGACGAATATCCTTGAAGATGTTCTTTACGCCCCGGACACTGGAGAATACTGGTATGCTCCGGATCAGGCGGCAGCCAAAAAGTACTGGATTCCCTTCACGACCACCGTTCCCGGCACCGACTCTTACCCAAGCCGAACCGTCACGCTTTATGCCAAATCCCTTCAAGCGCCGGCGGCCTTCCTTCAACTGCGAAACGTCCCGGAGCTCAAGCGGAAATATCGGGCCCTGGAATTCATTTTCCACAAACGCATGGCCCAGGGTTGGCAACTGGCCGGTTCCCTGGTCCTGAGCAAAACCGAAGGCAACCTTGGCGGTTTTGGCGACGAGACCTCAGCCTTAACGGCGGCGGCAAATAGCCCCAACTATTTCATTAACGCGTACGGACCGTTGGACACGGATAGGCCTTTGCAGATCAAGCTCCTGGGCACAGTGGAACTCCCCTTTCAAATCGGCCTGAGCGCCTTCTTCCATTATCAGAGCGGCCGGCCCTGGCAGAGATGGGCACAGATTCTCCCCCCTGCCGACTGGTGTTTAGCCCACAATGTCGAAAGGACACTATACCCAGTCAACCTTGAGACGCTTGGGAGCCGTAGAGAAAAAGCCTGGTCATCACTTGACCTGCGGCTGGAAAAGAAATGGCCTCTGGGAGCTTCGGGCAAAATGGGGTTGTACGCCGATGTCACCAACCTGCTGGGATTCACCGCTTCCGACGTCGGCCGGAACGATATCTACAGCTGGGCGCCCGCCGCAGAGGGTGTGGGGCAATCCGGCGTGAAGTTACTGCAGTCCGATTACCAAGTCACAAGCACTCTCTTCGGCAGACGGACGTTTACCTTCGGACTCAGGCTGGCTTTTTAATATCCATAAATCCCTCGCTGCGTTAGCAACGTGCCGGTTCGAGTCTGGATTTGATGTTCCGATTTCAGGGGGTTTCCTTTTCCACATTCCCTAACATGATTGATACCAGATGTGGATCTGTGATTCTTGTCATACGGTATATTGTTCCCTCCTTTCCGTCTCCCTGCTTGTCAGGGTTATTGAACTCCCAAACAATTTCTCCATCCTTTGTAATTTCAAAAACCCTTCCTTTACTTGTTTCTGTAATAAGGGTATTCCCATTTGGCAATCGTTGAGCAGATCCCCCCCAATCTGTGAAGAATGGGGTCAAATTCAGGTTGTGGTATTCCCATACGATTTGGTTCTTAAGAGGATCAAGCTCGATAAGCCGGGAGTATTTTCTTCTCGTCCCATTGTCAAAAATGAGAATATTTCCGTTTTCTAGAAATGTTGGGTTGTGTTGTTCCTCCAGGTATCCAGGCCCCCAGGTCCATTTCATTTTTTCCTTTTCGATATCGACAATTCCGACAAGGTTTAAGGATCTCATAGAAATCAAAACATCCCCCTTTTTGCACAACCCTTCAATATTTTTGTCTATTATGGTTATTGAATTCGTGTGAAAAGGATCAAAAGAGGTTATGCGAGGAAGGAGGAGACGATGGGACAGCTTTGATTTTATGGCTTTCCATAAAAGATCCTGAGGATTGATGATTCGAGAATATATTTTAATGATATTCAGGAGAGATATATCCTTTTTTAGAAGATTGAACAATGAAATGTTCTTTTTAATCGTTCCATCAGAGGACAAAATTAAAAGGGAATCATTAATGATAGGAACTGGCATAAAATGAGTAAATACGACTTCCTCTGTACTTGTCAGCGTGTATATATCTTTATTTTCAGCAACAGCAATCTCGTGGTGAGTTCTCATCTCTTTTTGCCAGAGAATTCGGGAATCCCAATTTAATCTCATAAGCAGCTCATCCTCAATACAGACTAGCAGGTCACCATTCTCACAGGCCGTAACGTATTGCCAGTTTGAATGTGATTCGTGGGGAAGCCACGTGTGACGTATGTTCCCCGCCATATCCAATAGATAAGCCCCTGGCTTATAGTATGAATTGTAAAGATTAAGGCCTGAGGCACATAAGTCCTGATCATACTTGACAACCCCTTCTTTCTTTTTATCCTTA
>Ga0315281_10008687_pt1 | contig 14183 bp, 6 predicted proteins | sample YL17G07_0_MG_FD_204540 | JGI IMG/M metagenome (GOLD analysis project Ga0315281, IMG submission 204540) | Sediment microbial communities from Yellowstone Lake, YNP, Wyoming, USA - YL17G07_0 | ecosystem: Environmental > Aquatic > Freshwater > Lake > Sediment | place: USA: Wyoming | collected...
GGGACCACGGACGTCTTCTTCGACGAGCGGATCATCAAGAGCGAATGGCCTCCTGCGGACTGGAAAATCCCGCGCGTGAAGGCGGCCTCCTGGAAAGCCGAATGAGGCGTGACGACTAAGGCGCCCTCTCGGAGCGCGGCCCGGGGATCGAACGGATCCCCCTTCGAAACCCGGCCCGCTTCCTCGAAGACCGAGTCATTCCTAGAGCGGCCGGGGAGAGATCGGACGTATCATTCACCCGGGAGATCTTCCAAACGAGGGAAGCTTCCGGGTTTTGTTTTTTGTCTCGAGCAGCAGCACCTAACGGAGGTTCCTCATGTTGAAGTCGAGAGGTCGTTTTGCCACGATGGTCGTTTCTCTCGTCCTCCTCGGAGCGTCGACGGCCGAATCGAAAAGCTCGCATCTTCCGCCATCGGACAAGGTGCTCTCCTGCCCAATCTGCCCGCTCGCCTCCCCGGCCCCCGCCAACAACGAGTGCTCCGGAGCGATCGCTCTCACACTTCCGCCGCTACCCCCCGATCCAAACGCCTATCTGACCTTCACGACCACGTTCACGACCTGCGGCGGCACATTGAATGCCACCGATCCGATTGGAAGTTGCGGCTATGCAGGGTTGTCGACAACCTGGTTCACGTTCACTCCGAACGAAACCGTCGGAGTGGCGGCCGCTTACATCATTGACCTGAGCCTTTCCTGCCCTGACAGCTACAACACGATCCTGACGGTTTATGAAGGGGGAAGCTGTCTCGGTCTGCCCGGCTCTCTTGGCCCCGAAATCTCCTGCTCCGACGATGGCTGCTCCGCGAACACCTGCGACAACAAATCCCGCACGCTGATCGAAACCACCGGTGGGACGACCTACTTCCTCCTCGTCTCGAACTCCGACCTGACAGGTGGCGGCAATCCAGCGAAGGTCAGTCTCACCCGGACGAAATCCCGCCGCCTCATTGGCAACTACCTCGAGGCTGCCGTCGAATCCGACGGAACCCTGATCGACGCAAAACGGGCCGTCGGCCTTCGCTATTCGGACGGCGGAACGGGAAACGCGTTTACCTATGACCTGTTGACGCCACCGTACCCCATTGAGGGATTTTCAATCGCTCTCACGAATGCGGGGTCGACACGGGAAGTGTTTGCCAACGACAGCCCTCTTCTCGCAGCTTGCAACTTAAATGCCGGTGATGACGTGATTTTCGGGACCCTCACCAAGACCACTGCGTCCGGAATTCAGTCGTTCACCCAAACGGCAACGGTTGCGACCTCGGGTTCGCCGGCCGGGCAGTTCGATGTCTCGAGCCGCATCGATTTCCCGGTCGCAGGAAGAATCATACGATTGGAAGTGACTCTCACGAACAGCGGAACGACGACGCTCAGCGGCGTCGAGTACATGCGAAGCATCAACCCGAACCAGGGATATCTCAATCTAACCGGGCTCAATGACACATCGAACGACATCCGGTCCCCCGCGAGAGGCAAGCTGGCGGTTGCCGAAGACTGGGATGGGGGATGCTGTTATTCGGTCGGCCTGGGGACGTACGATTCCGACGGCGTTCTCAGCTTCGAAGGGCCGCTCTCGATCCCACCGGGGGCAACGCCGGAATTCCATTGTGACCCGGACAACGATCTCTCGTCTCCGAACGACCCTAATGGTCTGACGGCAGAGAGGCAGATGGACCTTGCTTACAACATCGGAACGATGGCGCCCGGCGCCACGAAAACCATGGAGTTCTATTACATTGTCAACATGGGAGACGCCGCCTCGGTTGAGACTCTCTTCAACGGGTTTTGCACTTCGGTCCCCGGAATTCAGTTCGGTGGAATCGACACGACGAATTCGAAGGATGCGGACGACTGCGCCGATACCGGGGTCTACATCCAGTGGCCGGAACCGACGAGCTGGAACGACATCGGGGCCGGAAACCGCTCCTTCCAGGTTTACCGCGGATCGACGCTCCTGACGACGGTCACCCCGAATGGCGGGCCGACCTACAGTTATACCGACAATGGCGGGACGAACAACACGAGCTACACCTACCGTGTGGACGTCACCAATTCCTGCCCTCAAACCTCGTCGGGGGCATCGGTGAGCATGTCGTTGATCGACAATGTCACGGCCAATCCCACCTTCGGCGGTGTGACGGCCGCCGTTGACGACAACCTCTGCTCGGATACGGGCGTCAAGGTGACGTGGACGACTCCGTCGAACTGGGGCGACAACGGGCTCGGATCGGGGACGCGGTCATTCGAAATCTGGCGCGGAAATCCTGGCGCCGTGATCGGAACGGCGACGGCGCTTCTTACGACGGCCACGATCAACCTCGGCGCGACCGACAATGACGTTGCGGACGTGTATTGGGTCAAAGCGATCAACAAATGCTCGCAGTCGACCGGTACCGCTTCGCAGGGGATTTCGGCGACCGACAACGTGTCGGTGGTTCCCAGCTTCAGCGGAACCCCCGGTTCGGTCGACGCCGACAACTGTGCCGACACCGGAGTGACCATCAGCTGGACCCCTCCTTCCTCGACGGCGCAATGGGGAGACCATGGCGTTGGCGCCCTCAATACCCGGCATTTCCAGGTCTTCCGAAGTGACGCGCCGTCGACCCCGCTCGCGAGCGGCCTTTGCGCCGAGGTCGTTCTTACCGCGCTCGTTTCAAATTGCACCGACAATACCGGCGCCAACAATGCGAGCTTCACCTATACCGTCAAGGCGTTCAACCTTTGCAACCTCTCGACTCAGATCGGGCCATCGGCGGCGGTCACGGACAACGTCGCGACGGCCCCGACCTTTGCCGGCGTCTCCTCCGCCACCGATGCCGCGGTCTGTGCCGACACCGGCGTCACAGTGAACTGGCCGACTCCGACGAATTGGAACGACAACAACATCGGACCGGGTGCGCGCAGCTTCGAAATCTGGCGGGGAAGCGGACCGGGGACTCTCGTGGGAACCGCCACCGAGCTCCTGAACACGGCCACCGTCAACGTTGCCGGCGACAATAATGCGTCCTCCACGTATTGGGTGAAGGCCATCAACATGTGCTCCCTGTCGACGGGCACCTCCGCACAGGGAATTTCCGCGACGGATAATGTCCCTTCCGCGCCGGCTTTCAGCGGCACCACGGCGGTCACCGACGCGAGCAAATGCAACGACGGAGGCATCACCGTCACCTGGGCCCCTCCTGCCAACACGAACGCCGGATGGGGCGACAACGGGCTCGGAGCGGCGGTCAGGCACTTCCGGATTTTCCGCGACGACGCGCCTTTCACGCCGCTTTCCTCGGGCGGTTGCGCGGAAGCCTCGACGACGGCGACGACGTCGTCCTGTGTCGACAATACCGGATTGAACAGTCCGACCAGTTACAAGTACACCGTGGTCGCCATGAATCAATGCGACCTGACGACGACCAACACGCAGAGCGCGTCGATTTCGGATGACGTCGGTCTGGCGCCAACTTTCACCGGAACGCCCGGGGCCACCGATGTCAACGTCTGCGCCGACTCGGGCGTGGCGGTGAGCTGGGCTACGCCAACCAACTGGCACGACAATTTGAGCGGCTCTTCCACGCGGCATTTCCAGATTTTCCGGAGCGACAACCTGGTGACTCCCCTTCAAGGGGGAGGCTGTGCGGAAGCGGGTCTGGGAGAGTTCGTGACGGGTTGCAACGACAACACGGGGACCAACAACGGGAGCTTCACCTACCGTGTGACGGCGATGAATCAATGCGGCATCACGACGCAGATCGGTCCGAGCGCGACGGTGGCCGACAACGTCTCCTCGAACCCGAGCTTTACGGGAATTCCGGTGGTGGCCGACGCGAACAGCTGCACCGACTCGGGTGTCACGATCACCTGGGGTTCGATCAACTGGAACGACAGCAACCTTGGACCCGGCGCGCGGGTCATCCAGGTGTTCAGGAGCGACGCGCCGTCGACCGCGCTTTCGGCGGGGGGCTGCAGCTCCGCCGGTCTGATCGACACATCGACGGCTTGTAACGACGACACGGGCACCAACGGAACCGGGTATACCTATACGGTCAAGGCGACGAACAAGTGCTCGGATGCGACGCAGACGGCTTCCACGGCCTCGGTGACGGACAACGTGGCGTCGGCTCCCGCGTTTGCCGTGACTCCGACCGCGGCCGACGCAAATGACTGCACCGACACCGGCATTACGGTCACCTGGTCGACACCCTCGAATTGGAATGACAATGGCGTCGGCGCCGGTGCTCGGTTTTTTCAGATCTACCGCAGCGACGCCCCGGCGACGCCGCTCGCCTCGGGCGGTTGCTCGGGAAGCCTTGTGGAAGCAACGACGAGTTGCACCGACAACACCGGTACAAACGGGGCGACCTACAGTTACACCGTCAAGGCGACCAACAAATGCGTCCTCGCGACGCAGACGGGTTCGAGCGGTGGAGCGATCGACAACGTCGCGACGGCCCCTGCCTTTGCGGTGACTCCGGCGACCGCGGATGTCGACGACTGCGCCGACTCCGGAGTTTCGGTGACGTGGTCGACGCCGTCGAATTGGAACGACAACAATCTGGGAGCGGGAGCGCGGATTTTTCAGGTGTATCGGAGCGACGCGCCGGGGACGCCGATTTCTTCCGGCGGCTGCTCGGGAAGCCTGGTCGAAGCGGCGACAACTTGTACGGACAATACCGGAACGAACAATGCGAGTTTCACCTATACGGTCAAGGCGACGAATAAGTGCAATCTCGCGACGCAGACGGTGTCGAGCGCGGCGGTGATCGATAACGTCGCGTCCAATCCGACTTTCCCGGGGACGCCTGTTGTTGCGGACGCCGACACCTGCGGCGATTCGGGTGTCACCGTATCGTGGTCGACACCGTCCAACTGGAACGACAACGGACTGGGCTCGGCGGCGAGGCACTTCAGGGTTTTCCGAAGCGACAATCCGGGAACACCGATCGCCTCGGGAGGGTGCTCGGGTCTTCTCGTTGAAGCCACCACGAGCTGCAACGACGATACCGGAACGAATAATACGAGCTACACCTACACCGTCAGGGCGACGAACAAATGCAGTCTGGCGACCATCACGCCTTCGAGCGCTTCGGTGTCCGACAATGTGGCTTCAGCGCCCGTGATTACGACGAACCCACCCGCTGTGGCCGATCCCAATACCTGCACCGACAGCGGCGTGACGGTGACTTGGGGCTCCATCGCTTACAACGATAATTCCATCGGGAGTCGCACACTTCAGATTTTCCGGAGCGACGCGCCGGGGACGCCATTGTCTTCCGGCGGCTGCTCGGGGCTTACGAGCTCGGCGACGAGCTGTACCGACAACACTGGCACGGGGGACAACGTCACGGCCTACAGTTACACCGTCCTGGCCACGAATGGCTGCGCTCTCTCGACCCAAACCGGCTCCTCCGCGACGGTGATCGATTTGGTCGGCTCCATTCCATCCGGGTTCAACAAGATCGCTTCGGTCGTGGATCTGAATTCGTGCGCCAAGACGGGTGTTCGCGTTTCGTGGGTGATCACGACGACGTCCTGGAATGACAACAATACGAATGTGGGTTCGCGCGTTTACCGGGTTTATCGAGCCGGATCGTTCATCGGATCGGCCCTCGCCACGGCGACGTTCTACGACGACACCACCGGTGCCGCGAATACGAGTTACACGTATCAGGTCACCGCGATGAACGGTTGCGGTCTCGAAACCGACAGCTCGGGCGGTCTCTCGGGGTCCGATAGCGACGGAAACCTCCCGTTCTTCGCGGGCGTTGCGGCGGCGGTGCCGGCGAACAGCGGAACCTGTCAGGTGGATTTGAGCTGGACCAGCGCATCGGCCTGTCCCGGGCACACGATCAAGTACAACGTCTATCGCGACCCCAGCTCGGTCTTCACTCCTTCGAGTGCAAATCTGATTGCGCGCTGCATTCCGTCCAGCGGAACCGGGGCATTCGTCGATCGAGAGCCCGGGTCCGGCTCGATCTTCTACTACGTCGTCCGGGCCGAGGACGTCTCATCGACCGGAGGCACCGGTCCTTGTGTCGGCGGCAAAGCGGAGACGAATAACATTCGTATTGGCGGCCGGCCGTTCACGAGCGTCACGTTTCAAGCCAACGGCGGCGGCGGATCTCCCTCTCCCGATTCCATGACGGGTCTCTGGCACATCGCCGATACGGGAGCAGGATGGAGCTGTCCATCCGCTTCTCCGGTCACTCCGTTCCCTTCCGGAACTCACGCCTATTATTACGGCAATGACTCGGCCTGCAGTTATTGCACTCCGAGCGACTGTGTCACGGCGCAGGTTACGAACTCCGGCGAGTTGGTCTTCGGTGTCGGCCAGGTTCAGTCGGGAAGCGCCCTCGAATTCCGTTATCAAAACCGCGGGGAGAGCTTCACGTACGACCAGTTCACCGTGTGGCAGGGTCCTACGGTCACTGGACCCTGGACCCAGATTCTCGGCGACACCGGAACTCTCGGCAATCTTCTCGACAACACGACGAGCTGGTCGTCGGCGGCGGTGCTGCTGCCGGTCGCAGATCCGGTTTTCATTCGATTCTTCTTCAACACAGTCGACCAGATCGCAAACTCGAGCCTCGGCGTGGTCATCGACGACATCGCCGTCGTGCGCGGAAGCTGTTCGGCCGGCGCCGTGCCAACCGAGGTCTCGTCGAACGGCTCCGGACGCCCCCTCCTGGTTTCGAAAAACGGCGCGAACCTGGATTTTGTGTTCCAGGATTCGTTGTCGGGCGGACTTGAGGATTACAACGTCTACGAAGGAGATCTCTCTCAGTTCATTTCGGGATTGACCTACAATCATCGCGGCATCGCTTGCCATACGCGGACGACGACCGCTCCGCCGGTATCGTGCAATGGAACCCTTTGCACGATCGCAAACGTTTCCCTTTCCTCGACCGACGTCTACTTCCTCGTGACCTCGTCGGCCTCGGGCGGAGAAGGCCCCGCGGAAGGGGGAGGCGGTTGGAACGGTCCCAGTTGGGCCGGGCCGGTACCGGCCGCCTATTCGGCGCCATTCTGTGGAAACAACGTCAACGAGCTGGGTGGAGACTCCCTTCTCGGAAGACCTTTCGATCCGGTTGCTTCCCGGTAACCGGAGGTCTCGGATTTTGGTACTTGGGCCCGCTGGCCGTCTCGGCGAGCGGGCCTTTTTCTTCGGGAAGATCCCTGTCCGTCATTCCATTCGCAGCTCCGGAGTACCATAGACCTCATGGCCAATCGAATTCTGCTGGTCGAGGACAAGGAATCGCTCCGTCAGATGCTCGTCGAGACGCTCGAGCGGGAGGGATTCGAAGTCGATCCCGTGAGGGGCGTCTCCGATGCTCTGGCGCGGATCAAGAAGCGGGAGAGGTACCTCGCGGTCCTGACGGACCTCAAGCTTCCGGGAGGAAGCGGAATCGAAGTTCTGCAGGCGGCGAGAGAAGCCGATTCGGACGTGCCGGTGATTGTGATGACGGCGTTCGGCTCGATCGAGACAGCTGTCGAAGCGATGAAGAAGGGTGCTTCGGAATTCCTGGCGAAGCCGGTCGATCCCGACCTGCTCATTCTCCTGGTCAAACGCATTCAGGAGGAGCGCCGGATTTATCTCGAGAACATTCTCTTGAAGGAAGAATACGCGGCGAAGCTCGGCTTTCCGCAGATCATCGGTGAATCGTCCCTCCTGCGCGCGGTCTCGGACCAGATCCAGCGTGTGGCTCCCACCGACGCCACGGTGCTCCTCATGGGGGAATCGGGAACGGGCAAAGAGCTCTTCGCGCGAGCGGTTCATCGGCTCTCTCACCGGAAGGAACGCTCGTTCGTCGCGATCAATTGCGCGGCCATCCCCGACACCTTGATGGAAAACGAGCTTTTCGGTCACGAGCGTGGCGCTTACACGGGAGCCGCGGGGCGGACCATGGGCAAATTCGAGCTCGCCGACGGCGGCTCGCTTTTTCTGGACGAGATCGGTGAGCTGGGGCTCGGAGTTCAGTCCAAGATTCTGCGGGTGCTCCAGGAGCGGACCTTCGAGCGCGTCGGCGGGACGACGTCGATCACCAGCGACGTTCGGATCATCGCGGCATCGAACAAAGACCTCGATGAAGCGGTGAAGAAGAAGCAGTTCCGCGAAGACCTGTTTTTTCGACTGAACGTTTTTCCCGTGGTCGTACCGCCTCTCCGGATGAGAAAAGGGGACATCCCGCCGCTGGCCAATCATTTTGCGAAGAAATTCGGGAAGGAGCTCGGCCGGGGTGAGATCACGATTCATGCCGATGCCTATCCGGTACTGCAGGACTATTCCTGGCCGGGAAACATCCGCGAGCTCGAGAATTGCATCGAACGCGCCGCGATTCTTTGCGAAGGGGGAACCATCCGTCCTCGCGACCTGAATCTCCGGGTGGAAACCTCGAACCGGGACGATCAGCTCAGGGGGTGCCTCGATCTCGACGGTTCACTTCTCGAGGTTGGCCAGAAAGCGGCCGTCGTTGCCGAGAAGATCAAGATCCTGGACGTGCTCAGACGGGTCAATGGAAACAAGTCGAAGGCCGCGGAAATTCTCGAGGTGTCCTACCGGATCTTGCTCGCGAAGACGAAGGATTACGGTCTCGATTCGGATTCGTGACGCGGGGAGCGTGATTCTGGCCGGGCCTGACAACTTCCGGCGATGGCGTTCGTCAAGGCTTCGTCTTCCTCGGGCAACACGCTTCGCAAGTCGACCAGCACCTCTCCCGACTGGGCGCGCGTGGCGACCGGAATCGCATTCCGCCGCAGTGCGCCGGCCAGGGAAGACGAGGCTCCTCGGCCCGGCCGGAGTGCAAGAGCGCGGCTCTCGATTTCATGACCCGGCGTCGTTCCGCCGCCGACGGCAGCCCGCGATTCGATCAGGCGAATTCGAAAACCGGAAGCGGGCGGGCCGATCCCACGAAGAATCTTTTCGCCGCGCAGCTCGAGATCGGCGGGGGATTGGGCGAGCATCCGGTAGAGCGGGACGAGCTGTTCGGCTTTTCCCGCCAAATGCGCGCCGGCGACTTCTCCGAGGAGAAGGTAAGAAAATCGTCCAGGTCGGATTGCGCGATAGAAAGGATCGGCTGCCAGTTTCCGAATGAGCTCTGCCTTGCCGGCGACGATTCCGGCCTGCGGGCCGCCGAGAAGTTTGTCTCCGCTGGCTGCGACCAGATCGGCTCCTGCGTCCAGAGAATCCGCCACCGTCCCGACTCCCGTCAATCCGTAGCGGTCGAGCGGCACGGGAGCGCCGCTCCCCTGGTCGACGAGAAGCGGGAATCCGTGCCGGTGCGCCAGATCGGACAGCTCGGACGTCTCGGGCGAGCCGACGAAGCCCGATTGGATGAAGTTCGAAGGGGTGACCCGAAGGATCAGGCGTGTTTTTTTTCCGATGGCCTTTTCGAAATCGCGCGCCGTCGTTCGGTTCGTCGTGCCGACTTCGACGAGGCGGCATCCGGCGATCTGGAGAATTTCGGGAATCTTGAAGCCGCCGCCGATCGCGACCAGCTCGCCGCGAGAAACGAGAACCTCTCCGCGCGAGCCGGCCAGAGCGCGAAGCGCGAGCAGGATCGCCGCGGCGTTGTTGTTGACCACGATCGCCGCTTCGGCGCCGTAAAGGCGAGCAAGCCGTCGCCGGGCGGCCGCGCCCCGATCGCCGCGCCCTCCCTCGTCCGCGTCCCACTCGAGATCGGCAAAACCGGTCAGCATCGGCCGAATCGATTCGATCGATTCTCCGCCGAGCGGTGAGCGGCCGAGATTGGTGTGGAGCAGAATTCCCGTTCCGTTGATGACTCGGCGCAGAACGGGGCGGCGCTGCTCTTTGAGCCGCTCTTCGGTGAGGCGAATGAGCGTCTCCGCGTCCACGTTCCGGCCGCTCCCGCGGAGCTCATCGACCATCGTCCGGAGGGAATCCACCGTGGCCGTTCGCCCGAATTCCACGACCAGAGCCCGGACGGGCGGCGAGGAGAGGAGCCGTCCGATGGCCGGAAGGGCGCGTCGGGGGTCAGGGGTTTCGGTGGAAGCGGGTCTTCGTACCATGTCGAGGCTATACTCCCCCGAACGCCGTCCCGGGTCCAGCGGCGGGGTGGTGTCTGGAGAATATCGTTGTCGCACGAAAAAGATTTCAAGGCGATCGAAGAAGAGATCCGGAAGCTCCGGATCGAATACGACTTGTATCTCTCGGGTCAGCGACGCCTGATTCCCGAGCCCGAACGCAAGCATCTTGATAAGGCCGTCCGGCGCTATTCGGCCGACTCGTTCAAGGACGCGGCCGACCGGTTTCGCTATAGCAGTCTCGTGGCGAGATACAACGTCTATTGCGAGCTCTGGGACAAGCAGATGCGCGATTACGAGGAGGGGCCGCGAGGGGCGAAGCGAAAGAAGGCTTCGCCTCCGCCGGCTCCTCCGCCCCCGGCGGGAAGCTCCGCCGAAAGTCCTCCTGCGCCGCCCCCGCCTTCCGGCCCGGAGGGGGATCGCGGTGACGCAAAGCCGCGCATGTCCGTACAAATCGACGTCGGGCGGGAATCGCGCGACGACGTTGCCCAAATCTATGAGCGTTACGTCGAGGCCCGGGAGCAGACCGGGGAATCGGCGGCCAGCGTCAATTTTGAACGTTTTCAGAGACTGATTTCGGACCAGGCGGTCGCCATCTCGCGAAAAACAGGAACCGAGACGGTGGAGTTCGAGGTTAAGATCGCCGATGGCAAAGTGAAGCTCGTGGCGAAGCCGAAAGGAAAACAGTGAAAGTGACTTTCAATTTTTCGATTCGCAGGCTCGGGTCGGTTGCACTCTTCGCGATCGCGGCGGCCCCGAGCCTCTTCGCCGAGCAACCCCCGGCAACTCCGTCGTCGACCGCCACTCCGCCGGCGTCGTCGGCCGCCCCTCCTCCCACGACTGCGCCGGCGCCCGCACCTGCGGCTCTTTCGGTCCCGAAGCCTCGTGAGCCCCGTGAGCCTCGCCGTCTCAACCCCGTGATTCCAGGCGGGCCGCAAGCCACCGGAACTGGGACCCCGCCGCCGGTCCAGGCCGTGACACCGGCAGCGCCCGCTTCTGCGGTGCCGTCGGCACCTCTCGTCCCCGCAGCTCGAACCGTTCCGCCTCCGGCTCCCTCCGAGGTGCCCAGGCCGGCCCAGCCGCCGGTGGCCGCGACGGCTACGGTTCCGGCAATGGCCGCACCGCCTGTCGCCGCTGCTGTGCCGTCACCCGAGGAGGCCATTCCCGCATCGCGGCGCTATCCGAAGAAAGAACCGATCTACTACAAATTCCTCGACTCTTCGAAGGCGCTGGATCGCGCGATCCTCGACACCCTCACCAACCTCGGGGAGCCCGGCGCCAGAAAAAGAAGCGATCTTCACAATGATCTGGGAGTTCTCCTTCTTCGCTTCGGTTTCGAGAAGGATTCGCGGGACGAAATCGAAGAGGCCCTCGACCAGGACGGCAAGAACTACACCGCCTGGTACAACCTGGGACTTCTCGATGAATTGGCCGGAAACGATTTTCGGGCGATTCTCCATTTCCGGAAGTGTCTCTCGTATCGCCCGGGGCATGCCGACGCCCTGTTTCATCTGGGGTTGAACCACGAGAAACATGGGCGGCGCAATCTCGCGATCGAGGCTTATTCGAAAGCCTATCGATTCGAATCCCGACTTCTCGATCCCCGCTACAATCCCCAGATTCTCGACACGAAGCTCGTCGCCGAAACTCTGGCGACCTCCGGACCGACGCGTTCCCTGGCCAAGGCGCTCCCCATGGAAATTCAGGACGGCTCTCGCATCAATGGGATCCTCCAGTCTCGAAATCCGGGCAGGGAAGAGCCCCCTCCGGCGCCCGCGGCGCCCGTCTCGAAAGAAATCGGATCGAAGGATCTCGAGCCCGGAAAAGGATCTATCAATCGCACTCCCGCCACGGCTGCGGGAAAGCCGGATGACCGGGGACGGAACTAGAACGCAACAGAAGAACCGCCCTGGGTCGTCAAGACAGTCGCATTCCAACCAGCAACAAAGTCGGAGACCCGAACCACCCCTCGCGGGGATGAAAGCCCAGGTCGCTGGCGACTGCGCGGACTCCGCGGACAAGGTCGGAGATTTTTCCTGCAAGGAGCGCCGGCCGGATCGGATGGCGCGCTCTTCCTTTCTGAAGGTACACGCCGTTGACCGGAAGTGAGAAGCGATCGTTCGCCAGATCGAATTCACCGCGGCCGGCGGTCGACAACAGATAGTAGCCCGAGCGAATTTCGCCGAGCAGGTCGGAGGGCGGGATGAGTGACGGCTCGATGTAGCACTGTGTGATTCCCGCTCGAGGCGGCTCGCGGTAAGAGTCGCGAACCGCGTTGCCGGTCGGCGACGTCGCGAAGCGGGCCGCTTCCGCCGAATCGCACAGAAGCTCTCCGATGGTTCCCTCCCGAAGCACGACGCGGCGATGCTGGGGGAGTCCTTCTCCATCGTGATTCTGCGGATTGGGGCCTTCCGGAAATCGGCCGTCGTCGACGATCGAAAGTGCGGTCGATCCCCATCTCCCGTCCCTGATCACGGAGGCCGTCGGCCATCCGACCGGGCGGCGTCCGGCGACGAAGGCGTCGGAGAGCCCCGCGAGAATCGCCGTGGCCACGAGCGGATCCGCGAGAATTTCCCCTTTTCGATCGGGAAGATCGCGTCCGCGAAGCGGGTAGAGGATCCGGTCGACCGCGCGCCCCGCGATCGTCGATGGGGGCGGGAATTCGCGACCCCCTTCGATCTGAATCGCCGAGAGCCGGCGGCCGTCGTGTTCGCCTGTGACACGGAGCACGAGATGAAAGCCGTACGACGCGGACGAAACGTCGATTCCCCGGCTGTTGGTCAGGTGGGCGCGGTGAACCCCTTCCTGAAGCTCGGCGGAGAGAAGTCTGACCGAACCGCTCGAGAGGCGAATGATTTCGCGCTCGATCGATCGGAGCATCGGCCGGCGATCGAGAACGGGTTCTGGCAAAGGAACCGGCGGAGCCGGGTGAGAGGTGGAGCCCGATGGAGCAGGGGCCCTCAGCACTGCGGATCCTTTCGGGGGCTTGGCCGGCGGGGGGAGGTGGGTCTCCCAGATCGAATCGCCTTCGGGTGCGGCAAAGAATCGGACACCGCCGTCCTTGAAAAGCCGCAGGGCCAGACCCCGCACGCTCCGGTGGCCGTCGAGAAAACCGGTGGCCGGAGAGTAGTGCCAGACTTTTGTCTCGGCCTTTTTTTCGTACAGCTCCACCTCGGGTGCGCTGAATTGGAGAGCCTTTTCGAGAAGTCTGCGTCCGGCGTCGCGCATCAGATTCAGCTTTCTCCAGGTCCGGTGACGAGGCCCGGCACAGCGACGAGAGGTGCGAGGCCGCCGACCGGCACGCTTTGACCTCTTCGGGAACAGATGGTCGAAGCATAATCGACGGCGAGATCTTCGCCGATCTCCGGGCGAATCATCTCGAGCGTCTGGAAGAGATCTCCGGCGATCCAGGTTGGAGGGCAAGGCGCGCCGAGCTCCCCTTTGCGAATCCATCTCCCCGAAAGGACGCGAAGCGAGAATCGCCCCGAGGCCGGGTCGACCGAGCCGCTACCCAGCGAGGTCACGAGAATTCCGCGCGAAACGGTGCGGAGAACCGAATCGAAGTCGGCTCGCCCCGCCGACACGACGAGGTTGGTGACCCGCGGAAGGGGCGGGTCGGCCCAGGTCGCCCGTCTCGCCCGGCCAGGCGGTCCGAAATCGGAATGACCGAAATCGCCGAGCGGGATTCCGACACGCCCGCGGTCGATGAGTGCCTGGCGCTCGGAGGGGTTTCCTTCGTCGTCCACGGGAATCCCGCCGGGAAGGTCGGGGCGGTCGGGATCGTCCCAAACGGTGAGCGTAGGCGGAGCGACCGTTGCGCCCAGCACGGGAAGAAGCGGGGAGAGTCCTTCCGCGAGCGCGTCGGCTTCCAGCAGATGGCCGATGGTCTCGTGGAAAAACGTCGCGGCCGTCCCTTCCGCGAACACTGCGGTCACGGGAGTGCGCGAAGGGAAAGCCCTCAGCGGGTCGTCGGGGAGCGCTGCGGAGACGGCTCGCCGAAGATAAGCGTCCAGGCCGGCGTCGTAGCGCACCGCGCCTGCGCGAATGGTGGCCCCTTTGCCGGACCTTCGAATGTCGAGCTGAACATGGACTTCCCCCCGGATCCACGACTGCCAGCCCGCGTCACGCGTGAGGATTCCCCGGCGGCGGCGGGA
>Ga0315281_10008688_pt1 | contig 14182 bp, 12 predicted proteins | sample YL17G07_0_MG_FD_204540 | JGI IMG/M metagenome (GOLD analysis project Ga0315281, IMG submission 204540) | Sediment microbial communities from Yellowstone Lake, YNP, Wyoming, USA - YL17G07_0 | ecosystem: Environmental > Aquatic > Freshwater > Lake > Sediment | place: USA: Wyoming | collected...
GTTCACGCACTTCTTCCTGGCCGCCATCTCCGGGTCGGCGGACGCGGACGGGGACGGGATCGTGACGAGCGACGAGCTGGCGGCGTACGTGAAGCCGAACGTGGCGCGGACGGCGATCGACTACATGCGGGAGGAGCAGAACCCGCTCCTCGGCCGGAACGGCGAAGGGGAGTTCGTGTTCCTCACGGGGCGACCGGCCGTTCCCGCGCCCCAGGCCCGGGTCGTGACCCCTGAGCCCGCGGCGATGGTCCTGATCCCGGGGGGGGAGTTCACGATGGGGAGCAACGACGGCGAGGCGGACGAGAAGCCGCCGCACCGGGTCTCGATCTCGGCGTTCCATCTCGACAAGTACGAGGTCACGTTCGCGCTGTACGACGCGTTCTGCGACGCCACGGGGCGAGCCAAGCCTGCGGATCAGGGCCGGCCCGTGATCAATGTCTCGTGGGACGACGCGAAGGCGTACTGCGACTGGGCGGGGAAGCGGCTTCCGACGGAGGCGGAGTGGGAGTACGCGTGCCGGGCCGGGGCCACTGGGAAGTGGTGCTTCGGGGACGACGAGGGGCAACTGGGCGGATACGCGTGGTACACGGCGAACTCGGGTGGCATGACGCACCCGGTGGGGGAGAAGGCGGCGAATGCGTGGGGGCTGTTCGACATGCACGGGAACGTGTGGGAGTGGTGCGCGGACTGGTACGGGTCCTACCCGGGCGGTCCTTCTCGAGACCCTCAGGGGCCGGATTCGGGCTCCGGCCGGGTCTTGCGTGGCGGGTGCTGGTACGACTTTTCCGTCGTCTGCCGGTCGGTCTTCCGCCTCTGGGCCGGGTTCGATCCGACGCTCAGGGGCGACTACATCGGGTTTCGTTGCGCGTCCTCCGCGAGTACTCGCCGTCCGCCGTAATCGGCGGGCGACAGCGCCGGAATCGCCTTGGTCCACGGGGACCGGCGAGCGTGCATTAGCGAGGCCAGATCCCGTTTCCGGTTCCCGGCGGGGCGTGGGGGCGCGGGAGGCGTCCCCGGCGGCCCCGAGTGCCGGGGCGAATAGAAAGTGAAGCCGGTTGCGGCTGGTAGCCGTCCTTTGGGGCGGCGAACGTCGCCCCCGGCACGGAATCATGTCCTGGACTGCGACCGGGCTCTTTCGCGGGATCGCGTCGTTCGAGAACCTCCTCCTTGCCGACCGCAAGGCGCGGCGGGGGAAGGGCGTCAAACGCGACATCCTCGCGTTCTGGCTGGACGCGGAGCGCGAGCTACTGCGGCTCCGGGACGAGCTCTTGTCACGCACCTGGCGGCCCGGTGGGTACAGGCAGTTCGTGGCGCACGAGTCAAAGGACCGGCTCATCAGCGCGGCGCCGTACCGGGACCGGGTCGTCCACCACGCGCTCATGAACGTGATCGGTCCCATCCTCGAGCGGTCGTTCATCCACGACAGCTGGGCCAGCCGGGAGGGGAAGGGCACGCACCGGGCTCTCGTCCGGGCGGCGAGGTTCTGCCGTGCGAGCCGGTTCGTCCTGAAGTGCGACATCGCCGACTATTTCGCGTCCGTGGACCACGGCATCCTGATGGAGATCATCCGGAGGCGGATCGCGGACCCCGGCGCGTTGCGGCTGGCGGACCTCATCGTCCGGTCCGCGCCGGGCGGCAAGGGACTGCCCATCGGGAACCTGACATCCCAGTTCTTCGCGAACCTGTACCTCGACGGGTTCAACCACTTCGTGAAGGAGGAACTCCACTGCCGCCGGTACCTGCGCTACGTGGACGACTTCGCGGTTTTCGGGGACGACGCGGGGGAACTGGCCGCCGTCCGGGACCGGATGGAGGCGTACCTGCGGGACCGGCTGAACCTGCGCCTGCACCCGCGGAAGACGCGCGTGTTTCCGGTTGCCGAGGGCGTGGGCTTCCTCGGGTTCCGGGTCTTCCCGACCCACCGCCTGCTCAGGAAGACGGCGGGGTACCATTACCGGCGGACGCTGTTCCGGCTGGCGCGACGCCTGCGCGACGGGGAGGGGGCTGCGGCGGAGGTCGCGAACTCGTTCCGGTCCTGGTCCGCGCACGCGGCGTGGGGGGACACGCACGGGCTGCGGCGCAGGCTGGCGGCGGAGGGCCGCCGCCGGATGACGGCAGGGAGCTCGGGGCGGACCCCGGTCATCCGCCCGGAACGCGGAACCCGATCTGGCGGCGCTTTGGCTCCGGCGTAGCCATGAGCTGGCGGATGGCCTCGAACACCGCGCGGAACTGGGAGTCGTACTTGCCCTCCAGCTCGCCGAGCCGCCGGGCGAGGTCGTGGTGGCTCAGGAAGGCTTCGCGAAGCTTCACGAATGTGCGAACGATTTCGATGCTAACCCTGACAGCAGTGTCCGAATTGAGCACATTGGCCAGCATGAGAGCCCCATGTTCCGTGAACGCTTGCGGGACAGCCCGTGTGAACCTGAGCCTTTTGAGGTGGTCACAATCTGTGACCACCTTCTCCTTCTCGGAGGAAGTCAATCGGAATGCGAAATCGGCGGGAAATCGGCTCCTGTTCCGTTTCACTGCCTGGTTCAAGGCCTTCGTCGGGACTCCGTACAGCCTGGCCAAGTCGGCATCAAGCATGACTCGACGACCCCGGATGAACAGGATGGCTCCTTCGATCCTCTCGGAGGGGATCGGCGCACCGCCTGCAGCCACTGCGATCTTCATCGGGTCCTCCTCTGATTCCAGCGTAGCCACAGTCAGCCGGCTCGGGAAGCAGTCAAGATGCGTCTTTGCCAGACGGTGGGCGGGGGAAGACGGTATAGGATGGGATGCATCGCGTGCCGGTCCAACTTGAAGTCACAGATTGTGACCTCAGGTTGGCGGCTTCGGCACGGGGAGCGTGGAAGGCCAAAGACCCCTCACCCAACCCTCTCCCCAGGGGGGAGAGGGGGCAGATCGGGAAAGGTATCCGAGCTCTAGTGCTTGAAGTGGCGGATGCCGGTCAGGACCATGGCCATCCCGTACTTGTCGGCCGTCGCGATCGCGTCGGCGTCCTTCATCGACCCGCCCGGCTGGATGATGCACGAGACGCCGGCCTTGCCCGCCTCCTCGACGCCATCGGGGTAGGGGAAGAAGGCATCGGAGCCGAGCGCGGCGCCCTTGGCCTTGTCGCCCGCCTGCCGCGCGGCGATGATCACCGACCCGACGCGGTTGACCTGTCCGGCGCCGACGCCGACGGTGACCCGGTCCTTGGCGAACACGATCGCGTTCGAGACGCAGTGCTTGGCAACCGTCCACGCGAACAGGAGCTCCTGGACCTCGGCCTCCGTGGGAGAGCGCTTGGTCACGACCTTGAAGTCGGCGGGGGTCACGCGCTTGAGGTCCGTGTCCTGGATGAGAAGGCCGCCGTCGATCGCGCGCATCGTGCGCGGGGACCGGGGGGCGTCCGGTTTCGCCTCGAGCGAGAGCAGGATCATGCTCTTGCCCGGGAACGGAGAGGGCTTCTCCGCCAGCATCCTGACGGCGCCCGGCGTGAACGACGGGGCCACGATGCCGTCGAACTTCTTGGCGGCTTCGAGGATCCCGAGGATCTCCTTCGCCACGGTCTCGTCGATCTCGCGGTTCACGGCGACCATGCCGCCGAAGGCCGAGAGCGGGTCCGCGAGCACGGCCTTCCGGATCGCGTCGCCGAGCGACCCCGACACCGCGCACCCGCAGGGATTCCGGTGCTTGATGACCGCGCACGCGGGCCCCGGGAACTCCGTCGCGAGCGCCAGCGCGCTGTCGAAGTCGATCATGTTGTTGTGCGAGAGCTCCTTGCCGTTCAGGAGCTTCGCGGAGGCCAGCGATCCCGCCCGCTCGGGCTGGTCGAGGTACAGGGCGGCCCGCTGGTGGGGGTTCTCGCCGTACCGGAGCGTCTGGCGGCGGCGGAAGCTCAGGCGCACCTGCTCGGGGAAGGGCTCGCCGCCGAACCTGGTGCCCAGCCACGTCGAGATCGCCGTGTCGTAGCCGGCGGTGGCGAGGAACGCCTTGACCGCGAGCCGTTGGCGGGACGCGTCCGAGAGCCCGCCGCCCTTGAGCTCGTCGAGTACCGCGGGGTAGTCCGCGGGATCCGCGACGACGGCGACTGCGGCGTTGTTCTTGCCCGCGCTGCGCAGGAGGGCGACGCCCCCGATATCGATCTGCTCGATCGCCTCTTCGAGCGTGACTCCCGGGTTCGCGACCGTCTTCTCGAAGGGGTAGAGGTTCACGACGACGAGGTCGATGGGGCCGTACCCGGCCGCCTTGAGCTGGGCGAGGTGGTCGGGAAGGTCCCGGCGGGCGAGGATGCCGCCGTGGATCGCCGGGTGGAGAGTCTTTACCCGGCCGTCCAGGAGCTCGGCGAACCCGGTCAGCGACTCGGTTCGCACGACCTTGCATCCGGCCTTCTCGAGCGCGTCGGCGGTCCCGCCGGTCGCGAGCAGCTCGATGCCGAGCCCCTGGAGTCCCTTCCCGAACTCGAGGAGTCCGGTCTTGTCGGAGACGGACAACAACGCCCTGGACACTGCGCTCATACGTGGCCTCCCCTAAGGCAGAATGTGCACCCGGCGGCCTTCGGTCTTGAGCCGCCCGGCGCAGAACAGCTTCACGGCTTCCGGATAAAGACGGTGTTCCTCCTTGAGAATCCTCGCCGAGAGCGTCTCTTCGGTGTCTTCCTCGAGCACGGGAACCGTTGCCTGGAGGATGACCGGCCCCGTGTCGCATCCCTCGTCGACGAAGTGGACCGTCGGACCCGCGACCTTGGCGCCGTATTCGAGCGCCTGCCGCTGGCCGTGCAGGCCCGGGAACGCGGGCAGGAGGGCGGGGTGGACGTTCAGGACGCGGCCCGCGAACCGCCGCAAGAACGCGCCCGTCAGGATCCGCATGTACCCGGCGAGGCAGACGAGGCCGGCCTGCCGCGCCACCAGGGCGTCGGCCACGGCCGTCTCGTGCGCCTCGCGCGTGGGATACGCCCTCGGCAGGATCGGGAGGGCCTCGACCCCGAACTCGCGCGCCACGCCAAGCGCTCCGGCGTCGGGCTTGTCCGAGACCAGGAGCGCGAGCTTGCCGCCCGGAATCTCGCCGCGGCGGGACGCTTCGCAGAGCGCCCGGAAGTTCGACCCGCGGCCCGAGGCGAGGACGGCGATCGGGATCATTGCGCCTTCACCCAGACCGCGCGTGCCGCGGCGTTGCCGGGGTTGCGCCGCAGGACGGCCTCGGCGTGCGCGCGCGCGAGCTTCCGCTGCCCAAGCTTGTACGCGGCGACCGCGGCGTTGTAGTGAAGCTCCTCGGAGTCCGGGTGCCTCGCGAGGCCGCGGTCGTAAACGCCGAGGGCGTCGCGCAGGCGGCCGCGCACGACGAGGAAGTTGCCCAGGTACTGGAATCCGGACGGATTTTCCGGCTCCACGCGGATCGCGGTTTCGAAATCCCGTTCGGCGTCATTCCAGCGGCGCTCCTCCATGGCCAGTCGGCCACGCTCGAGATAGAAGGCCGACGCGAGCGGGTCCAGCGAGATCTGCCTAGAGAGCGCGGCCTCCGCTTCACGCCGCAAAGCGAGCCTATTATACAGAAGCCATTCCTTGTAGTTGACGAGGACGTAGTCCGGCGCCTCGCGCCGGACCGATTCGAGGAGGCGCTTCGCCTCCGGCAGGTCCCCGGCGCGCCCGCGGTCGAGGAGGGCGGAGGCGCCGAAGTACCGGGCCATCACGTTCCCGGGGTTCACCCGGACCGCGCGGGCGTATTCGGGGATTGCGTAGTCCCACCGGCCCGCAGTCGAGGCCGCCATCGCGCGGGCGAGCGAGGCGTCGGAGGCGTAGATCCGGACCCAGGCCAGGGCCAGAAGCAGGGCGGCGATGGCGGACCACGGTCGGAGGGCTGGTTGTTCCCGGCCCCCGTTGGTCCGGCTCAGCAGCATGCCGACGACGCATGCGCCGAGGGCGGCGGTCGAGCCGTAGTGGATATCCACGCCGAAACTGTTGGTGACGAGGAGGCCGGCGAGACTCCCTAGTCCGGCGACTCCCAGCCAGCGCACCTCCGCGTCCGTGTCGGAAAGACGCCGCCATCCCGCAACCGCCGCAGCACCCAGGAGCCAGACCCAGAGGACGAGTCCGGCGAGCCCGAGCTCGGCCGTGATCTCGAGCGTCAGGTTCTCGGGGTGATCGGTCATGTAAGAGTGCTGGCCGAACATGCGGATGATCTCGGGAAGCCGGTACTTCGGGTACACGACCTGGTAGCGGCCGAGGCCGACGCCGAGCAGGGGCGCCTGCCGCGCCATCCTGACCGTCTGCGTCCAGGTCAGGAGCCGGAACCTGACCGACTCGTTCCGGACGAGGCTCGGGCCCTCCGCGGTTCCGGAGGCCTCGGCGGACTCGGGGGCGCGCAGGAGGATGCGGTTCCGGATGTCCGCGGGCATGACGGCAAGGATGACGATGAGTCCGGCGGCGGGAACGGCCCAGCGCAGGGCCCGTGCCCGGGGGCCGGCCGCGGCCGGGATGAGGCTGGCGCGGCGAAGGGCCACGAAGGTGACGGCTCCGCAGGCGGCCAGCCCCAGGAGGCCGCCCTTGGATCCCGTGAGCAGAAGCGCGGCGGCGGCGAACGCGCCGAGCACGAGCCCCGCCGGCCGCCAGCTCCACACCAGGAACGGCAGGACGCCCGCGAGCCAGGCGGCGAGGAAGTTCGGGTTCCCGAGCGTCGAAGTGATCCGGCCGTGGAAGTGCTCGCGCGCGATCGGGCCCCACGCGGTGGGGTCGGTCCCCAAGGCCTGGAGCAGGCCCAGGGCGACGGGCAGGACGGCCGAGGCCGCGACCGCGCGGCGCCAGAAGCCCGGGTCCGCCACGCCCGCGCTGGCGGCGGCCACGACCCAGAGCGTCACCGCGAGCAGGGCCGCGGGCCACGCGAACGACGGCGAGAGCGAGATGGCGGCGCTGGCGACCGAGAGAAGGACCAGGGCATGCACGGGCCAGGCGGCGTAGAGGCCGCGGCGTAGTCTCGCGAACCCCTCGGTCGCGAGGAGGGCGGCGGCGAAGACGCCGATGGCGAGGGATTTCACGAGCGCCGTGTTCTCGTTCTCCATGCTCCAGACGAGGGGCGTCAGGGCCAGCAGGGCGGCGAGCGTTATCCGGGTCGGCACGGGGCTATTCTACCCTTCGACTGGTTGGTCTTTGGGGCCGGGATGACCGCTCAGGGCTGGAGCCGCTCCCGCTGGTCTGGGATGCTGTCCAGGAATCGCCGGACTTCACGGGGACCGCGCAGGATCACGATGGTCTTGCCGGCCCCCAACCGGTTCAGCCGTTCGATGATCGCCACCCGCTTGGCTCCAGCCAAGCACTTCACTCCAGCGAGAGGGTGCTGCGGCGGGCCGCGTCGTCGAGGAGCCGGCGCCGGGCTTCCCGATTCCTGCGGCCAGCGGCGTTCGCGCCGCCATACACGTTCGCGGGGTAGAAGATCGCGAGAAGGACCGCGCCGGTGCCCTTGAGCGCGGCGTTGTCCCGATCCACGCCGGCCGCCAGGATGGCCGCGCTCCCTCCCGTGAGCAGGAGCGCCGAGAGCCCGTCCCAGACGTAGCCGGAGACGATCTGGCCCAAGCCCGGCACGACCGCCGAGAGCCCGGCCGTGACCCACGGGCTGCGCCGGGGAAGGTCCGGTCCGCGGTCCGTGAGCCCCGCCAGCCCCGCGGCCGAGCTCGCGAGGGAGCTCCCGGGCGGCACCGCGCCGAAGGCCGCGCGCGCGTCCGGCCACCGCTCCAGATTGAGGTCCGAGAGCCCGCCGAGATACGAGGCCCGGTCGAAGACCGGAGATCCCGGCGCCACCTGGGCGGCCAGTAGCCGCGCGGTCTCGTAGTCCTCGAGACGATAGGACGACGCGGCGCCCAGGTACCGGCACCGGTCCGCGAGCTCGGTCGCGCTGACGCGCGCAAGGTCCAGGAGCCGGCGGCGCGCCTCGGCCCACTGCCCGGCGCGGTAGGCACAGAGCGCGGCCTTGAACCCGAGTTCCCGCGCGTCGGACGCGCCCGGATCGTAGGAAGCGGCGCGCAGATACTCGGTCGAGGCGCGGAACCAGTCGCCCTGGGAGAAGAGCTCGTCCGCGAACCTCCTCACCTCCGCGGTATCCGGGGCGGGGGCGGCATCGGCAGCCGTCCCGGAACACACGGCCAAGACGAGGAGCGCGGCGGTCAGAGCCCGAGCCATGCCAGCACCGGCAGGGGCGGCTTCGCCTCGTCGGGCGGGTCGATGAGCGCGCCCGACCGGGCGACGGGGTAGCCCCCGAGCACGGCGAATCCGTGGCAGCGCGAGAGCCGGTCCGCGCCCATCCAGGTTCCGTTGATCAGGCCATGTGACGCGATGCACCGGAAAGTGTACGCGGAACACGAAGGGCTGAACTGGCACCCGGACGCGAGCACGCGGCTGAGCGTGCGCTGGTAGACGCGGATGGACAGGAGGCCCGCTATGCGGAGGGGGCCGGTCTGGTCGCGCAGGCGGGCGGGCGCCGCGCGCGCGACGGGTTCCGGGTCCGGACCGGCCTTCCACGGGTCCCACGCCAACGCCGCGGCGGGGCCCGCGAGCCCCAGGCACAGGAGGAGTGGCGCGGTCAAAAACCCGCGGCGCGATCCTGGGCGCGCCGGCCCTCGGCGACCTTGCGGATCATCTCCGCGATCGACGGGTTGCCCAGCAGGACCTGGTCGAACGTGGACCGGCTGATGAAGAACGCCTCGCCGTCCCCGTCCGCGATGATCGTGGCGTTGCGGGGCGCCCGGTCGATCAGGGCCATCTCGCCCACGAAGTCGCCGCGCCGCCGGGTCGCGATGCGAAAGCGCAGGAGTCCGAGCATCCGCTTGTACACGCCGAGAGACCCGGACGAGATGATGTAGAAGGCCTCGCCGGGCTCGCCCTGCCGGATCAGCCGGTCGCCCTTCCGGAACGGGAGCTTCTCCATGCCGTTGATGAGGGCGTCCAGTTCGGCCATCTTGAGGTGCTCGAGGAAGAACACGCGCTTCAGCGCGTTGCGCAGGGCGTTGCGTTCCTCGGCCGTGAAGTCCATGCCCGGTCCAGTGTAGGCCCGGAGGCCGATGCCGGTCAACGCCCGGCGGCACGAGGGGGGACCGTCATCCTAGATCGTGAACAGCCGGTACTGCACCATTTCCAGGTTCTTGTTCGCCTGCCGAACGCGCCACGAGATGGTCCGGAAGAGCCCGAGCAGGAGCCGGATCGCGAGCCTCGGGTTCGCGGCGCGCAGCAGGTCGTAGCGCTCCCTGTCCAGCCGGGCGGCGATCACGTCCTCGAGCGCGACCACGCTGGCCGAGCGCGGCTCTCCGTCCACGAGCGCCATCTCGCCCACCGCCTCGCCGGGGCCGACCGCGGCCAGCGTGTGGTCGCTTCGCCTGGCGCCGCTCCCTTCGGCGACGAGGTCGAGGCGGCGGACGACCGCGACTTGGCCCGACAAGATCAGGTACATCGAATCCCCGGCCGCCCCCTGGTCGAAAAGGCGCGAGTCCTTGGGGAACCGGGCCTCTTCGAGGAGATCCGCTATGGCGTCGAGGTCGGCGTTCGTGCAGTCGGTCAGAAACGGGTTGTACCGAATCCGGTGGAGCGATTCGACCGGGATTGCCATGGCCTTGCGTCCATCATAGCCCCGTCCGGCTGGGGGATGAACGCGGGCCCGGCTCCACCCGCGACAGGGAAAGACCGGGCGCGACCTCGGTGACCGCCCGTTGGCGCGGCAGGGCCGAGGCGATTGCGGACAGGCCCACGCCGTGGCACGTCCGGAAGTGGCCCTCCAGCCGGGGATCGAGGGCCTCGGAGAGGATGTACAGGCGGCCCCGCGCCGCCATGTCTCCGAGGCGCGCCTTGAGCGCGGCCAGGGCTTGGGTCCGCGGCACGGCCTTGTCCGCGAACTGCCAGTCGAGGATGAGCATCCGCCGGCCGGCGAAGTAGGGGAGGTACGCCTTGAGCGCGGCCCACTCACCCACGCCCGAGATCACGATCGTGGCGTCCGGCGGCGTGGCTTCCGCCGCGGCCGCGGCCACGGGCAGGTACGGGTTGCAGGCCGGGCTCGATTCCCGCCGGAACGGCCCGGTCCCGACCAGAACGACCAGAACGATGGCTGGAACCCAGGCGAGGATGGGGCGCAGGGCGCCCCGGCGCCGGCCCGCCTCCGCCCCGAGTACGGCGAGCAGGGCCCAGCCGGGGAGGGCGAGCACCCAGAACCGCGTGTGGCCGGGCTTCCACCAGGTGAAGAAAGCCGCGTGCGCGGCGAGCCAGACGAGGAGGACTTCGCCTGCAAGTCGGCGGTCGGGCGCGCCGTCGGCCCGAAAGGCGCGGCGTGCCGCCCGGACCGCGAGGGCGAGGATCGCGGCGGCGCAGATCCCGGCCGCCGCATGCCATCCCCAACTCGCGGGTCCCGCCGGGCCGGGCCAGGCGCCGAACCAGCACTCCCACCAGCCCCGGGCGCTGGCGCCTAGGTTCGCCGCCGCCCAGCCCGCGTATTCGGGCGCGTACCCGGTCCGCGGGTCGGCTCCGAAGTAGCCGGACATCCACGCGAGGAGCCCGTCCGGGCTTCGGACTCGCAGGACGCCGAACCCGGCGGCGAGGTAGGCGGCGGCGGAGACCGCGCCGGTGGTGCCGAGCAGGACGGCGACCTCCCGCTTCCGGTCCTTCGGCCGGGTTCTCGTCCACAACCCCCAGCATGCGCCCGGCAGGAAGACCACGGCCGCCTGGTGGAGGAGGATGGCCGCGGCCTGGACGAGGCCGAGCCGGACCGCGCGCGTTCCGGGCCGCAGTGTTTCGGACAGCAACACGATCAGGAGGACGGTCGAGGGCAGGGTCGTGTCGCCCTGGGTCGCGAACCGCCACCAGCCGAAGCTCGCGCCGAGCATGACGATTCCCGCCAGCCGGGCGGGCCGGGTCACGCCGAGGTCGAGTAGGATTCGGTGGAACAGGGCCAGCCCCGCGACGGCGCACAGGGTCGAGAGCCACTGCATCACGAGCCACGCCCGCACGCCGAGGCCCAGCGCACCGGCGAGCCGGTAAGCGGCGTAGGCCGCGGGGCTGTAGAGCAGGTGGTGGGGGTGCAGCAGCCAGGCCGGGTTCCCGCCTCCGGCCACGCCCTCGACCGCCATCGCGAACGTGAGCCCGTCGAAGTAGTAGTCGTACGAGGGGAACCCGAGGCAGACGAGGGCGAAAGCGGCGATGAGGGCGGGCGCCATGGCTCACATCATAGCCGGGCGCGCACTGCCGGAGCGTAACTTCCCTGTTGTGCTAAGTTGATGGCGTCGTGACGATCACCGTGCCCATAGCGTTCCTGGTCGACGACCCGGCGCCCGTCCTCCACCTCTATCGCCACCACATCCAGGACATCAGCCGCAACCCCAAGCCCGCGGGAGACGGCCGGCCGCTGGCCGAGACGATCCCGAACGCGTTTCTGGAGAAGTTCTGCGATGTCGTCGAGGGGCGCGGGATCCGGGGCAAGTTCTCGATCGTGCCCGAGCCGCAGGGGCGCGGCGACGTGGTCCGCGGGATCGAGGGGTTCGACCCCGGGCTAACGCGGGAGTGGATGGGGACGGCCCGCCGGCTCTCTCCGTTCATGGACTTCTCCCCCGAGATGCTCACGCACTCGTGGGCAGTGGACCTGGCGACGGGCAAGCTCCTTGCGGAGACCGAGCACGACTGGTCCCAGCGCCAGACGCGGGTCACCCTCGCGCCCTACATTGCCCGCGCGCTCTCGGTGTTGAAGGAGGCGGGGGTGGACGCCACGGGGGTCACCTCGCCGTGGATGTTCGGTCAGGATGTCGAACGCGAGTACACCGCCGCGATCGCGGAAGCCCAGAGACGGGTCCACGGCCGGGCGCTTTCCTGGTACTTCCTCCACGTCAAGGACGACCCGATGACGAAGCCCTGGGTCGCGTACCGGGCCGAGGGCTCGATCCTGGTCTCGGTCGCGTCCTGCTCGGACGACCTGCTCTGGGACACGATCTGGAAGCTAGGGGGCGCGGATCACGCCCTGATCTCTTCCCTCGCCGACGGGTTTCTTGCCGCCGACGGCCGGTCCGGGCTCATCCGCCGCGTCCTCGACGCCGGCGGCTGGCCCGTGTTCGTCGCCCACTGGCAGACGCTCTGGTCCAACGGCCACGAGACGGGCCTGGCCGTGATCGACGAGGTGGGGAAGCGGGTCGGCGAAGCCCTGGGCGGCGCGGTCAGGTGGACGACGTGCCTGGAAATGGCCCGGAAGACCGCGGAGGGGCTTCCGCCCCGTTAATTAACCTTGACCCGGAAGCACGCGCAGCCCGTCGTCCACACTCCCGCCGACGGCACCGTCCATCTCAGCCACTGGGTCCCCGCCACGGGGTTCGCCGTCGTGAACGACGCCGGCAGCGGCATCGTTGGCGTCGCCAGCGTCGAGTAGGCCACGTCCAGGGCCACCCCGTTCGTGTTCCCGCAGTTCAGCCCGGTCGCGGCGGCCTCCGGGATAAATGCCGTGCCCATCGGCACCGCGTCCGTGATCACGAACGAGAATGCGGACGACGAGGAGTAGTTGCTCCAGCAGATCTTGAACCGGACCGTGTCCCCGGACGCCGCCACCGCCAGTCTCGGCTCCTTGGTCAGCAAGAGGTTCACGCCGACCACGGTGACCGTGCCCACCCCGATGATCGACCCGTCGAAGATGTCGCCGGCCACGATCGTGTGCGTGCCGATCCTGTTGAAGACCACGTTGACGAACACCTTGACGCCGTTCTCGTCCGGCGCGGCCGCGCAGTCGGACGACGCGCTCCAGGTGAAGTTGAACGCGTCCATGGCCACCCCCTCGATCTTGGCGACCGGGTCGGTGGACGTGAAGGAGGTCGTGCCGCAGTAGTCGGTCTTGGTCCCTCCCGCGGCCTCCAGGACGACTATCGTGATCCAGAAAGGCTGTCCGGAAAAGGCGATCGGCGGCGCGATGATGTCGTAGTGGACCCCCGTGGAGACGAACGGGCCGGTGTACATCTTCATCTGCAGGAGGCACGTGTGCGCCATGGCGACCGCGATGACGCCGCCCGCGGAGGTGAACCGCCAGTTCCGGGTCGTCGGGCTCGGCGGCGGGGTCAGCGCCGAGAACGCGACGCACTCGTCCGAGGCGTCCGTGGTGAAGGTGGCGTCGTATCCCTGGCCGTCGAACCCCCTGACCACCGTCCCCTTCTTCGGGATGAAGACGTCGAAGTACATGTCCGCCCAGAACGGCGCGCCGCAGTCCTTGGGGAAGGAAACGTAGGCGGCGTTGTGGTACCAGACTTCGTTGCCCGACTGCGCGCCGTTGCTCGCGTGCAGGACCATGGCGCCGTCGTAGGAGGAATGCAGCCGGTACCCGCAGACGACCTGGATCGGCCCCCCCGCGGTCAGCTCGACCTTGTAGAACGTGCGCAGCCCGATCACGCCGGTGTCGTAGCCCGGCTGGTAGGCGTGCGGGTTCAGGTTGTTGACCTGGCCGGCGCCGGCGGTGTCGCCGGTCCGCAGGAGCTTCCAGGCGCCGGAACTGCCCACCAGGAAGGGGGTCTGGTGGCGGATGGACGTGATGGGCAGGGTGGTGTTGCTGGCGATGTACTGCCAGATGTTGTAGGTCGCGGTCACCGGCCCCGTGTTGCCCACGTACATGGCCCCGCCGTTCCCGGTGTCGATCATGGCGAAGGCGTAGAAGTTCGCCGGCACCGTGGAGGAGACGAGGGTCCCGGTCTCCCGCTGGGGCGCCATCGTCCGGAACTCCGGGCTGTACTGGTCGGGTATCCCCTTCTGGACGATGACCGGGTAGTCGGAGGAGATGAACTTGTACGAGTTCTGGACCGGCGGGAGGAAGAACCAGACGCTCTCCCGGTCGATGGTGGAGCTGGCGTTGTACTGCCAGGTCAGCGTGGCCGGGTCCCAGCTGAAGACGTGGACGGTAGTCGGGCCCGCGGCGGAAACGTTGACGAGGAAGAAGCCGTCCCGGAAGAACGCGTTGCCGGAGAGGCAGGTGCGGGCGTAGGAGTAGCAGCCGTAGCCGCGGTAGGTCAGGCTCGTGGTGGGGCAGTAGGTGGAGACCTCCGAGCCGCTGTCGATGTCCGCGGTCAGCATCTCCCAGGTCAGGGGCGAGTTGGAGACGAGCTTGAACAGGTCGTGCATCGGCGCCGGGAACGGGCAGGCGGCGTAGGCCACGGGCTTGTAGAACGACGGCGCCCGTTCGGGCCCGCACCCCGGGATCCACGACGGCGCGC
>Ga0315281_10008690_pt1 | contig 14180 bp, 12 predicted proteins | sample YL17G07_0_MG_FD_204540 | JGI IMG/M metagenome (GOLD analysis project Ga0315281, IMG submission 204540) | Sediment microbial communities from Yellowstone Lake, YNP, Wyoming, USA - YL17G07_0 | ecosystem: Environmental > Aquatic > Freshwater > Lake > Sediment | place: USA: Wyoming | collected...
AGTTCCCGGGATCTCGGGCTCTGGGGCGCCTTCTGGGACCGCCGAGCGACACTCCTGTGGCGGTCCCGCTCTCCGCGGGACGTGACCGGCGCGTTCTTCCTCTTCCGGCTCTCGCGCGCGGCGCATGAGCCGCCGTTCCGGGCCTGGCTCCCGGGCACCGAGGGCGAGTACGCGCGGCTGCGCATGATCGCGACGGGGATGCTTTCCGCCGACGGGCTGGACGCCGAAGTCGCGCGGCTCGAGCCCGCCCTGGGGACCCGCTCGGACTTTCACGCCCGGCTTGCGATCCTGGCCGGGCGGGCCGGGGACTGGGGACGGACCGCCGCGGAGATCGCCGCGGCGTCGCGCGCGGCGCCCGAGGCCGCGGGCGTCTGGGCAGAGTGGGAGTCGGCCGCCATCGCGCCCTCCGTGTGGTCGGATCCCGTCCGCCGGACCGGCGTCCTGCGTGACGCCTCGGAGCGGCTCCCGCCGCTCACGGTGCTCATGTTCAACCTGGGGATTCCGCCCGCGCATCTCGTGGCCGCGGATCCGCCGGCTCCCGGGGCCGTGTGGCCGGCCCGCGGGCGCAAATGACGGGGGGACTCGTCCGCCGGTGGGCGGCCGGCGCGGGGTGGTTCGCGGCCGGCGCGCTCTTGACGCTGGGCGAGTGGCCGCGGTGGCGCGGCGCGGCGGCGGCGACGGTTGCCGCGCTCCCGGCCGCCCTGCCGGTTGGCGCGGGGGCGCTCGCTCGTGCCGCCCTCGGCCACGCGGCCGCCGCGGCGGGACTCGCCTGCGTGCTGGCCGCCGCGCTCTCCGCGGGCGCCCCGCTCGCGGGCTGGGCGGGAGCCCGGCGCAGGTCCGGGTGGCGCCTGGTCGCGGGCTGGGGGTCGCTCTCGCTCCTCGGCTTCGCCCTGGGGGTCACGGGGCTTCTGCGGCCGGCGGTCCTCGCGGCGGCCGCGGTCGCCCTCCCGTTGGCGGGGCTGCCGGGGATGCTCCGGTTGCGCGCGGAACCGGCCCGCGGTGATGACCGGCTTCCGGCCGCGCTCCTCGCCGCGGTGCTTCTCGCGTTCTTCCTGCTGGCGCGGCTCCCGTCCACGCACGAGGACCCCATGGCGTACCACTTCGCCGCGCCCGAGGAATACCTGCGCGCCGGACGCATCCACGCCGAGCTTGCGCACATCCAGTGGACGATGCCGCTCGGGTACGAGATGCTCTGTCTCCTTCCGTGGTGGATCGGCGGGATCACGGGGGCGAAGCTCGTGAACGTCGCGTTCGTGCTGACCGGATGCGTGGCGGTGGCCCGGCTCGCCCGGGTCTTCGGGGGATCGGGGTGGTGGGCCGCGCTCCTCTTCGCGGCGGCGGGAACGACCGTGGACGTCCTCTGGCAGGGGAAGAACGATATCGCCGCGGCCGTCTTCGCCGCCGGCGCGGCGTTGGGACTCGCGCGGGCGGCGAGAGGAAGCCCGGTCGGGTGGGTCCTCGGCGGATGGTGCGCGGGATGCGCGGTCGCTTGCCGGCTCACGGCCGGCCTCGCGGTCGTCCCTCTCGGAATCGCGGCACTCGTTGTCGGCTGGGGGAGCATCCGCTTCAGGGCGGCCGCGGCGGCTGCTGTCGCAACGGGGTTGGCGTGCGGCCCGTGGCTCGCGCGCAGCTGGCTCGACGCCGGGAATCCTTTCACGCTCTTCCTCTCCGGGGTCTTCCCCGACCTGGCCTGGTCGCCCTTCCTCCAGGGGGCGCTCCACGAGTACACGGTCAAGGTCTCGGGGTCGGGAGCGTTCCGGCCTTCGGAGATCTACATGGGCGTGTGGAGGCTCCTGGGGTCTCCCCAGTGCGGCTCGGGCGCCATCCTGCTCCTCGGCCTCGTCGGGGCGGTCTCGGCGCGCGGCACCGCGGCGAAGCTGTTCGTCTTCCCAGCGCTTGTTGCCTACGCGGCTTGGCTTCCGACGGACCGGAACCCGCGGTTCCTCTTCCCGCTCGTCCCCTGGTTCGCGGCGCTGGCCGCGGTCGCCGTGGCGGGAGGCGCGGCCGCGCGGCCGCGCCTCTCCCGGATGGCGAAGGCCGCGGCCGCGCCGCTGGGGGTGGCCGCCGCGCTGGCGGCGATCGTCCGGGCCGGGTGCTTCGCCTCGCCGGACGGGCCCGCGGTCTGGGCCGGGCTGGCGGGCCGCGACGAGGTGTGGAAGCGGCAGTTCACGACCCATGAGACGACGCGCCGGTGGGCGAACGCCTCGCTGCCCCGGGACGCGCGCATCCTGCTCACGGGCGGCGTGAAGCGGCTCGGGTTCGGCCGCCGGGTCATGAGCACGGGGCCCATCGCAGTCCCGCCGTTCTGGAGGCTCGCCCGGGATTCCTTCACTCCCGCGGAAGTGCGCAAGCGGCTCCGCCAGCGGGGCGCCACGCATTGGCTCCACAACTTCGTCGAGGGCGAGTTCCGGGCCGTGGGCTGGTACGCGGGGCCGGCGTGGGACGACCGCGAAGTCCGGCTCGCGATGGCGTTCATGCGCGCCTGGGCGCGCCCGGTCCGGCCGCCCCCGGTCGTGGATCACGACGGCGGCGGGTTCTGGGCCTTCGAGTTCGCGCCGGTTCCCGGCGTCTATCCCGTGTTCTTCGTGCCCGGGACGGAGGGGCGCCTGAACCCCGCGTTCGACCGGCTCAAGGCGGGGGCCCGGCCGACGGAGGCGTTTGCCGCGGCCGAGCGGCTGGCCGGCCCGGGCGCCGGGATCCTCGAGGTGCAGGCTCTCCTGGGCCACCTCGCGTTCGAGGCCGCGGACCCCGGTGGGGTCTACCGTTGGCTCGCGCCCGGCGTCCGCGCGGGGTTCATCGGCGACGGCAACCTCGTCTACTTCGCGGCCGCCGCGCTCCAGCTGGGCAGGACGGCGGAGGCGGTGCCGGTCGCGTGCCGGGCGGTCCTCACGTACGGCCCCAACGACCGGATGATGGCGGAGGCGATGAAGGCGCGCGCGGCTCTCCGGGCCGCGCGGGGTGACATCGCGGGCGCGGCCCGCGACCGCGCGTCCGCGCGGTTCTGGTCCTCGGGCACCGGACGGACGAATCGGTTGTTATAGTGACCATGAAGATGAACCCCGGGACCCTCGACCTTGACGTCCGTCTTCGCGCCATCCTGACCGGGATGGAGAGCGTGATCGTCGCCTATTCGGGCGGCGTGGACTCCTCGCTCCTGCTCCGGGTGGCGACGGACGTGCTGGGAGAGAAGGCCATGGGCGCCCTCGGCGTCTCCCCCAGCCTCTCGGCCGAGGAGCTCGAGTCCGCACGCGCGGTCGCGGCGGCGGGGAGGATGCGGGTCCGCGAGATCCCGACGCGCGAGTACGAGGACGGGCGGTACACGGCCAACTCCCCCGAGCGCTGTTACTTCTGCCGCGGCGGGCTCTATGACCTCCTTGCCCCCGTCGCGAAGGCTGAGGGCTACGCATGGATCGCGAACGGGTTCCAGCTCGACGACGAGGGGGACTTCCGGCCGGGCCAGCGGGCGGGCCGCGAGCGGAACGTGCGCTCGCCGCTGGCCGAGGCCGGGTTCCGCAAACCCCAGATCCGCGAGCTAGCGCGCTCCCTCGGGATTGAGGTCTGGGACAAGCCGGCGGCGCCGTGCCTGGCCTCGCGGGTCGCCTACGGCATCCGCGTGACCCCCGGGATCGTGGAGAGGATCGCGGAGGCCGAGCGGCGGGTGCGGGCCGCAGTGCCGGGACTCCGCGACCTTAGGGTCCGTCACCTGCCGGGGGATGAGGCCCGGATCGAGGCGGAGCCGGAGAGGGTTGCCGATCTCGAGGCCGCGCGCGGCGCGGTCGAGCCCGCCCTGCGCGACCTCGGGTACGCGCGGGTCACGGTCGCGGCCTACCGCCGGGGCGCCCTCGTCCCCGCCCCCCAGTAGCCGTGGGCTCCCCGCCCCGCATCTATCTCGACTGCGCCGCGACCACGCCACCGGCCCCGGGCGTCGTCGAGGCGGTTCGCGACGCCCTCGCGGATTCCTGGGCCAACGCGTCGAGCGCGCACGCGGACGGCTCCCGCGCCCGCCGGATCGTGGAGGAGTCCCGCGTCAGGGTTGCGGCCCTGATCGGCGGCCGTCCCGACGAGATCGTCTTCACTTCGGGCGCGACCGAGTCCAACAACACCGTTCTCAAGGGCTTCGGGAAGCCCAACGCGCAGTTCCGGCGTCCGCTGGAACTGCGACCCCCCTCTGGGGGGGTAGTGGTCTCGGCGGTTGAACACCCGTGCGTGGCCGAGTCCGTGGCTTGGCTCGAGCGCCGGGGGTGGAAGGTAAGCCGCATGGGCGTGGACGAGACCGGGCTCGTGGACCCGGGGGACGTGCGAAAGGCACTGCGGCCGAAGCCGGCCCTGGTCTCGGTCATGCTCGCGAACCACGAGGTCGGGACGATCCAGCCCGTGGCGTTGATCGCCAAGCTCGCGAAGGCCGCGGGGGCGCTCGTCCACACCGACGCGACCCAGGCGGTGGGCCGGATTCCCGTGGACGTTGAGGCCCTGGGCGTGGACTACCTCTCGCTCTCGGGCCACAAGTTCGGCGGGCCCAAGGGCGTTGGGGCGCTATGGGTGCGCCGGGGTGCCCCCCTCGTACCGCTCAACCACGGCGGGGGACAGGAGGGAGGGCGCCGGTCGGGGACCTACAACGTCCCCGGGATCGCGGGTCTCGGCGTCGCGGCGGCGTACGCGGCCCGGGAAATGGCGGCCGCGGGGGAACGGGTCCGGGGCCTCCGCGACCGGCTCGACCGCGGGATCCGGTCCGGGGTCCAGGGCCTCCGGGTCAACGGCCACCCCGAGCTCCGGCTTCCCGGCCACCTTCATGTTTCCTTCGACCTGGTCGAGGGCGAGGCGCTCATGATGCGGCTGGATCTCGCCGGGATAGCGGTTTCGACGGGGCCCGCGTGCAGTGCGGGAGCTTACGAATCCTCGCCCGTGCTCGCGGCGATGGGGTTCGGCGAGGCCCGCGCCCGGGGGTCGGTCCGGATCACGGTGGGCGCGCACAACACGGCCGCCGAGATCGACCGCGTCGTCGGGGTCCTGCCCGCGATCGTGGCGGACCTGCGCCGCGCGCCACCAGCCTGGCTGCGGAGCTAGTACCAATGGGGGAGCGGATCGTGGCCGCGATGTCCGGCGGCGTGGACTCCTCCGTCGCCGCAGCCATCCTCAGGGAAGCCGGCCACGACGTCGTCGGGGTCACCATGCGCCTGCTCCCGGCTGCCGACGTCGGGGACGTCCGGGCCGTGGCGGAGAAGCTGGGGTTTCCCCACGAGGTCATGGACCTCCGGGACGAGTTCCGGCGGGCCGTGGTCGAGCCGTTCCTCGCCGCCTACGCCGCCGGCCGGACGCCCCTCCCGTGTGCGGCGTGCAACCACGCGCTCAAGTTCGGGGCGCTCCTCCGGCGGGCGGGGGAGCTCGGGGCGACGGCGGTGGCCACCGGCCACTACGCCCGGGTCGAGCCCGGGGAGGGTGGCCGATGGCGGCTCCGGCGCGCCCGCGACGCGTCCCGGGATCAGAGCTACTTCCTATACGGGATCACGCCGGAAAGGCTCTCGCATATCAGGTTCCCGTTGGGGGAGATGACCAAGGACGACGTGCGCGCGAAGGCTCGCGCGCTGGGGCTTGCGAACGCGGAGAAGCCCGACAGCCAGGAAATATGTTTCATCCCCGGCGGCGACACGGCGGGATATCTCAGGGAGAAGCTCGGCGAGAAGCCCGGGGCCATCGTGGACACCGCGGGCCGGAAGGTGGGGGAACACTCGGGAGTCCACTTCTACACGATCGGCCAGCGCCGGGGGCTGAATCTCCAGGGCACCGAGCCGCGGCACGTCGTCGCGGTGAACGCCGCAACGAACACGGTCATCGTGGGATCCGAGGATGACCTGCTTTCGTCCGGGTGCGAGGTCGAGGGCGTGAACTGGATAGCCGCTCCGCGGACGGGGTCCGTCGGGGTCAAGATCCGGTCCCGGCACGGTCCCGTCCCCGCGACCGTCACGCCCGGCGTCGAAGGCCGCGTCACGGTCCGGTTTGCGGAGCCCCAGCGGTCGGTCACTCCCGGCCAGGCCGCCGTCTTCTACGCCGGCGACGACCTCCTCGGCGGCGGGACGATCGCATCGGCGGTGCGTTAGGGGGACGTGCAGGACGAGATCAGGAGTGTCACAAGCGGAAGGGGACGCGTTTGACGAGCTGACGAACCGGCGGCCAAAGGCCGGAAGCTCGGAGTCCGTCAGGCGGCCATCAAGGGGACCTTGGGCGAGAGCTTGAGCCGGCGGCGCTTGAGGTCCACGGACGCCCCCAGGAGCCCAAGGGTTTCGGCCCCGAGAAGCACGTCGCCGCCCGGCGCAATCAGGACCGTGCTGGGCGCCTCGCGTCCGTTGAGCCGGATGAAGGCGGTGGAAACCGGCATCCGGGTCGTGCGGCCACCGGCGAGCCGGACCGGGACGGTCTTGCCGGGCGCGATCCCGACGCGGCGCGCAAGTTCCTTCGGGATGACCGTGAGCGACGCCCCGGTATCCACCAGCGCGTCCCGCCGCACCACCTTGCGTCCGCGGCTGGAACTGATCGCGACGACAACCCGTATCAACCCCATGACGCGTGCATTATGGCCCTCCGGGTGCAGTTGACGGCCGGCGGGTCCGGGGGTTAGCCTTGAGAGTCCATGACAACCAGGTACTGGAGCGTCCGGAAACTCAAGGGAGTTCACTGGCTGGTCTCGCCGGAAGGCCGCCGCATGGTCTACACCTCGGTCCAGTGCGTGGGGCCGAAACACGGGAGCCGGGTCGCGGGCGCGCCAGCGTACGACGGGCTCCGGACCTCGGGTGGATCGCTCCTCGGCTGGGTCGAGAAGACCGAGGCGCGGCTCAAGGCGTGGGGACTCAAGGGACTCGGCGCGTGGAACCACCCGCTCTGGCACCACCGGAAGACTCCGTACACGGAGTGTCTCAATGTCTGGAAGTCGCTTAACGACAAGCATGGGCTCAAGGGCATCTTCGACGCAGACTGGGCCAACCAGGCCGACGATCTCATCCGGCCCCAGATCGAGGAGCTCCGGCACGCGCCGTCGCTCATCGGCTGGTTCCTGGACAACGAGATTCCGTGGGGACTCTGGTGGTTCGACAGCTACTTCAACGGCCGGAAGGCGACGGACCCCAACCGCAGGGCGGTCATCGCATTCCTGAAGCGCCGGTACGGAACAGTCGGGAGGCTCAACGGCAAGTGGGGGACCTCCATCTCGAGTTGGGCCGACCTTGCCGGGCGGCGCAAGCTGCCGGCGCCGCAGGACGCGGCGCGGCCCGACCGCGAGGCGTTCCTCGGGATCGTGGCGCGCAGGTTCTTCTCGACCACTCACCGGATCGTGCGGAAGTACGACCCGAACCGGCCGATCCTCGGGGTCCGGTACGCGGGGGTCCCGCTCCCCGTCGTCGTCGCGGGCCAGCGCGGCCACACGGACGTTGTCTCCATGAACCTCTACATCCAGGAGGGGCGGTTCCCGGCCGAGGAAGCCGCCCGCGCCCACAAACTCTCGGGCGGCCAGCCAATATGGGTGACCGAGTTCTCGTGGCACGCGCCGTGGGACAACCGGAGCGGCGACCGGAACACGGTCGGGTTCGGGTCCCGGGTGCGCCTCCAGAAGTCGCGCGGCCGCGGGTACGAGCGGTTCGTGACCGGGGCGGCGAAGCTTCCCTTCGTGATCGGGTTCGACTGGTTCCAGTGGTGCGACGAGTCGCCGAAGGGGCGCGGGGACGGCGAGGACGTGAACTTCGGGCTCGTGGACATCCATGACCGGCCGTACGAGGACTTGGTTCGAGCTATCGCTCGAACCGCCCGGGCCGTGGAAGGCCTTCATGCCCGGTCGGCGGGCCGCCGGCCGCCGGCGCCGAAGCCGAAGGCCCTGCCTTTCTTCGCGGCGCCCGGCAGGGCGGGGGGGGGTCGGCTCACGGACCTAAGATTCCGGCCCAGTCTGGACCCGATGCCCGCGAAGGTCCCGGTCGAGGCGCGGGCGGGCTGGACGCCGCGCGAGTTGCGGGTCGTCGTCGAGGTCAAGGACGCGGTCCGGACCGTCGAGACCTCGAAGCCGAAGCGGTCGATCGAGTGGTTCTGGATGACGGACGCGGTGGAGCTGCTCCTGCGGCCCGGGGCCGGGGACGCCGAGGCGCTGGATTCGAAATGCGTGAAGATCTGGGCGGTGCCCGACGGCGAGGGGAAGGGACGCCCCTATGTCGGCGCCATCCGCAACCACAAGCGGGTGGCCGGCGCGAAGGCGGGCGCGCGGGTGCGCCAGTCGCGGATTCCCGGCGGGTACCGGATGGAGTTTCGGGTCCCGTCGGCGACGCTCCAGCCGGGGCCGTTCAACCCGTTCCAGGTCCTCCGGTTCAACCTCCTTGTCGAGGATTGCGAGAAGGTGCGCGAGGTCTGCTGGAGCTCGCACCAGGGGGAGTGGACGACCGAACGGCCGAAGACGTGGGGACGGTTGGCCTTGGTGCCCTGAAGCAGCCAGACTGACGGCAACCTTGAACATCATCGCGGCCAACCCGGGCAGTTACCCCAGGATCGGGGACAAGCCCGGCCAGCAGAGGCTCCGCAGGGCACTCCCGGCGGAGCTTGACCTGGTCCGGCAGGAGGTCGTGCGCGAGGTCATGGCCGAGCAGGCGAAGGCCGGGCTCGACGTGATCTCGGACGGGCAGGTGCGCTGGGCCGACCCGGTGTCGCATCCCATGGGGAAGTTCGCGGGGGTCTCCCTCGGCGGGCTCCTGCGCTACCAGGACACGAACACGTATTTCCGCCAGCCCGTCGTGGCCGGCGCGCTCGCCGCGGCGGCGCCGATCCTGGCTGACGAGGTCCGCTGGTCGGTGGCCGTGAGCCCCCGGCCGGTTGCCGTGACCCTCCTGGGTCCGCTCACGCTCTCGCGCCTCTCGCTCATCCGGGGCGGGACCTACGCCACGCCGGACGCCCTCATGGACGCGCTCGTGCCCGTGCTTGCGGACGAGGTCGAGCGGCTCGCGGCCGCCGGGGTGCACGCGATCGTGATCGAGGAGCCGCGTATGTGCCTCGAGCCGGAAGCGTTCCCGCGGCTTGCCGACGCGTTCGAGGTGATCGCGGCCCGCCGGGGCTCCGCGCGGCTGTGGGTCTTCCCGTCGTTCGGGGACGCGGGCGCGCTCTGGGACAAGCTCCAGTCCATGCCCGTGGACGGACTGGTCCTGGACCTGACGCGCGGGGGAGCGGCCGCCGACGCGCTGGCCGCGGCGGGCAGCCGGCTCGCGATCATGCTGGGCCTCGTGGATGCCCGGAGCCTCAAGCTCGAGACGGCCGGGAGGCTGGCGAAGGCGGCCGCGGCCCTGCTGAAGAAGGTCCGGGCCCCCGTCGCAGGGCTCGTTCCGTCGGCCGGACTCGAGTACCTGCCGCGGGGCCGCGCGTACGAGAAGTGCGTGGTCCTGGCGAAGGCGCGCGACCTGCTGACGGGACGGACCGCTGGCGGGAAGAAGCGGTCCGGCGGGAAGAAGCGTCCCAAAGGAAAGGTGCCGCGCCGCGGCGCACGGAGTTTCCGCGTCCGCGGAAAGTCCGGCGACCGCGTCCGCGGTCGACGGTAGCCGTGTCCCGCGCCCGGCTCCAGGAACTCGGGGTCGACGTTCCGGTCCTGCCGGCGACCGCGGTCGGGAGCCTCCCGAAGCCGCCCGAGCTCGTCGAGGCGCGCGCGCAGGCGCGGCGCGGGGCGATCACGGCGGCCCAGCTCGACGAGAAGGCGCGCGAGGCGACGGCGGCATGGATCGCGAAGCAGGAGGAGCTCGGTCTCGACATCCTCGTGGACGGCCAGCAGTACCGGGGCGAGCCGGTCACGTGGTTCGCGGGCCGCCTCAAGGGGTTCAGGGAGGGCGGGCTGGTGCGGGTGTGGGGCAACCGGTACTACCGCAAGCCCGTGATCTCCGGCGAGGTGCGCTGGCCCGGCGCCTTCACGGTGGAGTGGTGGAGGTTCGCGCAGGGCCTCACGAAGAAGCCGGTCAAGGGGATCCTGACGGGGCCGTACACGCTCATGGACTGGTCGTTCAACGAGCGCTACCCGAGCCGGCGGGCCGCCTGTCTCGCGATCGCGCGGGAACTCCGCCGGGAGGCCGACGCGCTCGTCGCGGCCGGGTGCCGGGTGCTTCAGATCGACGAGCCCGCGTTCGGCGCGCGCCCGGATGAGCTCGGGTTCGCGGCTGACGCGATCCGCGTGATGACCAAGGACCTGGGGGCCTACACGATCGCGCATGTGTGCTATGCCCCGTTCGAGTCCCTGGTCCCCTCGCTGGTCGAGTTGGCCGTCGACAACCTCGATCTCGAGTGCGCGAACAGTGATTTCGCCGCGCTCCGGCCGATGGGGAAGTCGCAGTTCCCGCGGGACCTCTCGCTGGGCGTCATCGACGTCGTCTCCCCCCGGTCCGACACCCCCGAGGGAGTGCTGCGCCGGGTCAGGAAAGCGCTGACAGTGCTGAAACCTGAGCGGATCTGGGTGGACCCGGATTGCGGGCTCGGAGGCCGGACCACGGAGGAGGCGGTCGCCGGGCTGGCCGCGATTGCGGCCGCGGTCCAGGAGGCCAGGAAGGCCCGGGGTGGCTGACGGGGGCGAATGTCCCGGGTGCGGGAAGGTCTGGACCGGGGGGAGCCCCGAGTTCCGCGCGACCTGCCCCGCCTGCGGGGCCTGGATGCATTGCTGCGTGAACTGCAGACACTACGCACCAGACGTCTACCACGAGTGCCGGGCCTCGGCGACCGCCGAGTACGTGGCTGACAAGGAGAAGTTCAACTACTGCGAGGAGTTCGCCCTGGCGCCCAAACCGGCCTCCCGGGGGGGGACCAGGACCCGCTCGGACGCCGAGAAGAAGCTCTTTGGGTGAAAGGCTCGCCTTGACCAACTCCCGGCAGGGGTGTTAAACTCCTGCAACCTCAAAAGATGCGCATCAGGGACATTCTCAAGGATTCGGCCATAATCGTCGGGCTCAAAGCCGACACGAAGAAGGCCGTGCTCGAGGAAATGGTCTCCGTCCTGCTCGAGCAGGGCGTCATCGCCGACAAGCAGAAGATGCTCGAGGTCCTCCTGGCGCGCGAGAGCCTGGGGTCCACGGGGATCGGCCAGGGCATCGCGATTCCCCACGGCAAGTCCTCGGTGGCAAGGGAGCTTTCGGCGGCGTGCGGGATCTCGAAGGGCGGAGTGGACTTTGACGCGCTGGACGACGAGAAAGTATTCGTGATCTTCCTCCTCGTCGCGCCCGAGGACCAGGCCTCCCAGCACCTGAAGGCCCTCGCCCGGGTATCCGCCCTGCTCAAGGACAAGTACTTCCGGAAGGCCCTGATTGGCTCCGAGAAGCCCGAGGACGTCATCCGCGTCCTGGATCAGGAAGAACAAGCCCGCAAAGCGTAGTTTCCGAAGACGGAGGCTGGCGGAGGTAGAATAGGTTCCCGGTATGCCAATGACGCTTGGTACGCTCCTGCATGAGCTCGAGGGTCCGCTTTCCCTGCGCCTCGTGACCGGCAGCCCGGGCCTCGAGCGCGTGGTCAAGACTCCGGACCTCAACCGCCCCGGCCTCGCGTTCGCGGGCTTCCTGGACTGGTTCCCGCCCGACCGGCTCCAGGTGGTCGGGAAGACCGAGGTGACGTTCTGGCGCACGCTGACCCCGAAGGTGCGGCAGGAGCGCATCCAGGAGGTTCTGAAGCTCAAGCCCGTGGGTTTCATCGTCTGCCACGACGAGACGCCCCCCCAGGACCTCTGCGAGGCCGCGGACGGGGCCGGGGTCGCGGTGCTGGCTACGCCGGTGGCCACGATGAAGTGCATGAGCGAGCTCATGCTGCACCTCGAGGAGAAGCTCGCGCCGAGCATCACGGTCCACGGTTCCCTCCTGGACGCCTTCGGCGTGGGCGTCCTGATCCTCGGCGATTCGGGAATAGGGAAGAGCGAGTGCGCGCTCGCCCTGCTCAACATGGGCCACCGGCTCGTGGCGGACGACGTGGTCGAGATCAGGCGCACCCCGGAGAAGACCCTGCTCGGGACCGGGATCAAGGCCCTGCGGTATCACATGGAGATCCGGGGCCTCGGGATCGTGGACATCCAGAGGCTCTTCGGCGCGCGGGCCGTGCGGGAGCGCAAGCTCGTGGACCTCGTGGTCCAGCTCGTTCCCTGGGAGCCGGGCAAGACCTACGACCGCACCGGGCTCGAGGAGCAGACCCACACGATCCTGGACGTGCCCCTCCCGATCCACGTGGTGCCGGTCAAGACCGGGCGGAACCTGGCGGTGCTGATCGAGGTGGCCGCCATGAACTTCCGGCTGAAGCAGATGGGCGTCAACCCCGCCGAGCGCCTCGACGAGGCCGTGCTCCGCGACGTCGCCAAGGACGCCGCGCCGCCTCCGCGCCGCCCGGTGCCTCCGTCGCGCCACAAGCGGCACGAAGAGCGCTGACCGGGAGCCTCCCTTGAACTTCAGGGATCTTCTCCCCGGACCGGTATTCCGGTTCCTGTACCCGGGCATCAAGCTCAAGCGCTGGGGCTTCCTTCTCTTCGTGAGCGCGGTCGTGCTCTTCGTCGGCGCGACCGGGATCACGGGGGAATCGCTCACCGGCCGCCGGTTCGCCGTGAAGCCGTTGCAGCGGGTGGAGCGCAGCGTGCGGCACTACTGGACCTCCCTGCGGGCGCTCGACCGGTGGCTGATCGTGATCGGGGGGGTGGGCATGGTCTTCGCGGTCCGGCGCGGCTACTACGCGATCCTGACCTTCATCCTGCCGCGGGGCGAGCGGGACCTCGTGCGCATCGCCTACCAGCGGGCCCGGCGCAAGCGCGGACCCAGGATCGTCGCGATCGGCGGCGGCACCGGCCTCCCGAACCTGCTCACGGGGCTCAAGGAGTACACGGACAACCTGACGGCCATCGTCACCGTCGCCGACGACGGCGGGTCATCCGGCCGCCTCAAGCGCCAGTTCCGCATCCCGCCGCCGGGCGACGTCCGCAACTGCCTCGTCGCGCTCGCGGACGAGGAGCCGCTCATGAGCCGGCTCTTTCAGCACCGGTTCGCGCACAAGGGCGAGCTCGAGGGCCACACCTTCGGCAACCTCTTTCTCGCCGCGCTGACGGACATCTCCGGTGACTTCTCCCGAGCGCTGGCCGAGTCCCACCGCGTGCTCGCCGTCCGGGGCCGCGTCGAGCCCGTGACCATGAACCTGGTCCAGCTCGCGGCGAGGCTCAAGAACGGGCGCACGGTGCGCGGGGAGAGCCGGATCGCGAGGGCGGGATCCCCGGTGGAGCGGGTCCATCTGATTCCTCCGCGTCCGAAGGCCAACCCCGAGGCGGTGCGCGCGATCGCGAAGGCGGACATCATCGTCCTGGGGCCGGGCAGCCTCTACACGAGCGTGGTCCCGAATCTCCTGGTCCCCGAGATCCGGGAGGCCGTGACGGGATCGCGGGCCCTCAAGATCTACGTCTGCAACATCATGACCGAGCCGGGGGAGACCGACGGGTTCTCGGCCGGCGACCACGTCGAGGTCCTGGTCCGGTACCTCAAGGACGGCGCGCCGGACGCCGTGGTCCTGAACGTCGAGATGCCGGACGACGGAGTCCTGATCCGGTACCGGACCGAGCACGCGGAGCTGGTTCGCAACGACGAGGTCCGGGTCCGGTCGCTCGGCAGCCACGTGGTCCGGGGCCGGCTCCTGGCCGAGCGGACGGATTTCATACGCCACGACGCGGCCAAGCTCTCGCGCGTGATCATGAAGTACGCCGTGATCTGAAGTTCCGAACTTGGTAATACAAGGCGCCGGGGCCGCCGAGCCTGGACATCAGAGCGTTCTGGTATGATGGCGTCGGAGGTGGGGCAACGGTGAAGAACCGAGTCGAGAATAGACCGTCCTCCAAGACTCGTCCGTGCCGCATCCTCGCCTTCCTCTCGCTTATCATCGCCCTCGCCTCTTCCGCCCTCGCCGGCCCTCTCGAGACCGAAGCCGCCGCGTTGCGGGCCAAGTGCATGGCGAACGCGGGCCGGCTGAACTCGCTCTCGCTGGTGACGGCCGTCTCTATCGAGCCGCTGACCGGCAAGGGTGTTGTCGCCGGTGTCGCCCGCCAGGGCCGTGACCGGTCTCTCTGGTCCAGGGCCAAGGGCAAGCTCAAGTACGCGAAGGTGGACGGAGCTCCGCTGGCCTACGTCGCCGACACGAAGGCGCTCACGCTCACGACCGCGGCGGAGTCGGGGACCGTC
>Ga0315281_10008691_pt1 | contig 14179 bp, 10 predicted proteins | sample YL17G07_0_MG_FD_204540 | JGI IMG/M metagenome (GOLD analysis project Ga0315281, IMG submission 204540) | Sediment microbial communities from Yellowstone Lake, YNP, Wyoming, USA - YL17G07_0 | ecosystem: Environmental > Aquatic > Freshwater > Lake > Sediment | place: USA: Wyoming | collected...
CGACGTGACCGGTTCGGGGGATTATTCCGACGAGTGTCCGATCCAAGGCGATACCGTCACGATCGGGGTCACGGCGAAGGGGGTCGGTTCCAGCAACGTCGACACGCACACCTATACCGTGACGTTTAAGGAGCCCAAGATCGACATCTTCAAGCTTTCGGGATCGGAACCCAATACGGACGACGTCGGGACGTTTCAGATTCATTACCAGGTCTCGCGGCCATACGAAATTAAGGAGGGCAGCAAGGTGATCGATACCGGGAATGCGCCTTGGGTGAAGAGCATCAAGTTTCACGGGATGTACGTGATCAACAAGGTGAACACGCTCGACCCCGAGGTGACGGTCAAGTCTTCGTCCGACGCCAAAGGGACGATGACGGCCTATCGGGATTACAACAACAACAATTGGTACCTCTCGGTTTATAAGTTCAACGACAACCAGTGGGGGACGACGTCCAGTCCGATCACGAATCCTATTCCGGTCACCTTCGATCGCTCGCTGGCGTCCGGAACGGGCGGCTACGCCTTACCCGCGGGCGAATCCTGCAACAACACCTCTCATCTGATCTTGAAGCACGGCTTCAGCTGGCACGGACGCAACATCAAGTCGGTGGATGTCTCCGGAGCCTCGATCGACAGCGCCAGTTCCACGATGCCCAAAGATCAGAAAGGCGAGCAGTTCGGCGTCATCTATGTCCACCAAGACTTGGGCGCGAGCGGCGACACGTTCGATAGTAAATCGATGTCCTTCACGTGGAAGTTGGTGGGCCAAGACGGGAAGACATACGACCTCACACCCTTGCCGAATCAAAGCAGCATTGGCGGCTGGAATTGCCACTAAAAAAGTCGCTGGAGTCCGAACCGATCCGGCGATGGTCTAGGCGTGATCCCCGACGTACATCTTTTCGATGACGTCCGCGAATTTCTTGTCCAAAATGCGGCGTTTGAGCTTCAATGTCGGCGTGATTTCTCCGCTTTCGGCGGTGAGTTCGCAGGGAATGATTTCGAAGCGCTTGATCTGCTCGTAGCGCGACAGAGTCTCGTTCACCTCGGCCACGAGCTTGCCGAGGCGGTCGTGGATTTTCTTATCCTTGCAGAGGTCTTCAAACTTCGTGGAAGCCAGGCCGAGGCTCTTGCCCAAGGCCTGGAGCTCGGGAAGGCTCGGAAAAATCAGTGCGCTGATGAACTTGCGGTTGTTTCCGACCGCCATGGCGTTGGCGATCACGGGAGACTGCGTGAGTTTGTTTTCGATGGGCAGCGGCGCGACGTTCTTGCCGTTGCTCATGACGATGATTTCCTTGATGCGGTCGGTGATCTTGAGAAAGTTGTCCTCGTCAAAAATCCCCACGTCGCCCGTGTGGAGCCAGCCTTCGGAATCTATCGCTTCGGCGGTCGCCTTCGCATTATTGAAATACCCCTTCATGATGTTGGGGCCCTTTGCCAAGATCTCGCCCTCCGGAGAGAGTTTGACGAGGACGTGAGGCAGGAGTTTTCCGACGGTGCCGGGTTTGAATTTCTGGGCGAAATTGAAGCTGATGACCGGGCTCGATTCCGTCAATCCATAGCCCTCGTAGATAGAAATGTTGAGGTTCCTGAAAAAATTAATGACGTCGGAGTTCAGAGCGGCACCGCCGGAGACGAAAAATCTCAGGCGCCCTCCCATGGATTGCCGCAGCTTGGTGTAGACCAGCTTTTCGGCCAAAGCGTACGAGACCTTGAGCGCCGGATTTCGGATCATCAAGCCGTCAAATTCGTGCCTTTCCTCGGGCCGGTGGCGTTGCCTTCGGTCCTTGAGTTGACTCCTCCGGTGCTTGTCCTGGACGATCCAGACCTGTCGTCCGACCTCGAGAGCCCAGTTGAAGAGCTTCCTCTTCATGGGGTTCGACTCGTCGATCTTCTTAAGCATCTTTGAATAGATCTTTTCAAAGAGGCGGGGGACGGCGCAACAGACGGTCGGCCGCACTTCGAGAAGATTCTGCGAAATGGTTTCGATGCTCTCGGCGTACGCAATCGTCGCTCCGAAGAGGATGGGCACGTAGTAACCGATCGTGCGCTCGAAGACGTGCGAAAGGGGCAGAAGCGAAAGCATGACGTCCCGGGCTCCCACGTCGGTCACCGACGTGACGCCGTAGACGTTGGACAGGAAATTCCGGTGCGTGAGCATGACCCCTTTGGGATCGCCCGTCGTGCCGCTTGTGTAAACGATGCTCGCGACGTCGTCGCGCTTGAGTTGATCGAGCCTCTTATCGATGGCGGAGGGGTCTTTCTTCAAGGCCTCGGAGCTTTTTTTCAAAAAATCTTCCAACGAAATGATCTTGTCCTTCTTCGTGACGACTCCCTCGGGCTTTTTCAAGACGACGAACCGAAGCGCCGGCAATTCCGGCCAGATCGACTTGATCTTTTCGAACTGATTTTTGTCCTCGATGACGATGCCGACGGCTCCGGAGTCCTTCAGAATGTGGCGGACGGCCTCGGGGATCAGGGTCTCGTAGATGGGAACGGTCGCGCCTCCCGCGAACATCGTCCCGAAATCCGAAACGACCCAGGCCGGCGAGTTTTTGAGGAATATGGCGATGCGATCGTGCATCTGCACGCCCATGTCGATCAAGCCCATCCCGAAGGCCCGCGCCTGATCCAAGACTTGCGCGTACGTGAGCGGCTGATACTTGCCGTTCCGCTTTTCCATCAAGGCGACCTTCGAGTGGTAGTGCTGGGAACCTCTCAGAAAGACGCGCGGGAGCGTGATCGTCGCGTTCAGATCCATTCCCAGATCCGAGAGAAAATAATTGAGAAGGGATTCCTTCCAGGAGTCTTCTTTCTTCACAGCGCCTAAAGATAGCATAAGGTGTCTGTATGTAGGAAGCGGGAGCTTCAAACGCAAGGAGAAAATCCGAAGGGAAAGTCCTAAGGATGACATTGACTTGGCGGGCTTCGGAAGGGTAGTGGAGCCGACGAAACCGAATCGATGAGTATTTATGAGCATTGAAGATGAATATCAGAACCGCCTGAAGAGGCTGGACGAGCTCAAGGCGCTGGGAGTCCCGGCGTATCCGAACGGCCTCGCGGTCGAAAACACGGCGTCGGAATTGATCGGGCGTTTCGGCGCCAAGACGAAGGAAGAGCTGGAGCAGATTTCGGATCGTTTCACGATTGCGGGCCGGGTGCTGCTGCTGCGTTCATTCGGCAAGGCCGCCTTCTGGAAGCTCAAGGACCGGACCGGGACCCTGCAGCTTTTCGTGGAAGAAAAGACGCTTCCCGCGGCACTCCACGCGCTTTCAAAGCTCATCGACTTGGGGGATATCGCTTGGGCGCGCGGTCCTCTCTTCCGCACCAAAACCAACGAACTGACGCTCCGCGTGGAGGATCTGAAGCTCGCGACCAAGGCCCTGCGTCCTCTTCCCGAAAAATGGCATGGACTCCAAGACGTCGAGACCCGCTACCGCCAGCGCTACTTGGACCTCATTTCCAACGACGATGTGAAGGTGGTTTTTCAAAAACGCTCCAAGATCGTCCAATCGATCCGTGAATTTTTCGTAAAGAGGGATTACATCGAGGTGGAGACGCCGATGATGCACACGCTCGCCGGCGGGGCGGCGGCGAAACCGTTCGTGACCCATCACAATGCGCTCGATCGCGATCTCTTTCTTCGCATCGCGCCGGAATTGCACCTCAAGCGGCTGGTGACCGGCGGTTTCGAGCGCGTCTTCGAGATCAACCGCAATTTTCGCAACGAGGGAATTTCGACCCAGCACAATCCGGAATTCACGATGCTCGAGTTCTATGAGTCCTACGCCACCCATGAAGACCTGATCCGTTTGACGGAAGAACTCTTTGGAGGCCTGGCGCTTCAGATCCACGGGAAAAAGGCATTCGCCTATCAGGGCAAGACGATTTCGTTCGAGGCGCCGTTCCGGAGGATCACCTATCCGGAGATGATCCGGGAGGGCGAGGCCTCGCTCGTGCAGCCGACTTTTGTGACGCCGTTCCCTCTCTCGGAATCTCCTCTGGCGCGCAAGAACGACAAGAACCCCGAGGTGGTGGACCGTTTCGAGCTCTATGTGGCGGGCATGGAGGTGGCGAACGCCTTCTCCGAGCTGAACGACCCGATCGATCAGAGGGAGCGCTTTCTCCAGCAGGTCGAGGCCCGCAAGAAGGGCGACGAGGAGGCGATGCCGTACGACGACGACTATATCCGTTGTCTCGAACACGGCATGCCGCCGACCGCCGGCGAAGGGATCGGCATCGATCGCCTCGTGATGGTCCTGGCGGATCAGCCGTCGATCCGGGACGTGATCCTGTTTCCCCTGATGCGTCCGGAGACGCGTCCGGAAAAATGAGGCCGACTAATCCGTAAATGTCTTTTGAAACTTTCATAGCCCGCCGCTATCTGTCGACCCGTAAAAAGCCCGTCTTTGTCTCATTCCTCCTGATTATCTCCCTGACGGCCGTCACGATCGGGGTCTTTGCGTTGATTTTCGTCCTGTCGGTCATGAACGGCTTCGAGCGCGACGTGCGCAAAAAAGTCTTGAGCTTCAGCGCGCCGGTGATCGTCTGGAGCCGCGAGGGCGCCGATTTGTCGGACGAGTCGGCGGATTGGAAAAAGCTCGATCCGCGCATCGAGCGCGTGGTCGCTTTTGCGGAAGGCGAGGCCGTGGCGCGGACGTCGGATGATTCCTTGAGCGGCGTGAGGGTACGGGGGATTTTGGAACAACCCACCGAAGAGAGGTTGGGGAAATATTACGAGTCCGAACCCTTCGGCGACGGGAGTTTGGTGATGGGGGAAGAACTGGCCGACACCTTGCGCGTCTTTCCCGAGCGTTCGGAGAAGATCCGCTTGATCTTTCCCATCGGCGACGTCGGCCCGGCGGGTGATTTGATTCCGAAGGTGCGTGAATTCACGGTCACAGGGGCGTTTCATTCCGGGTATTACGACTTCGACAGCAAGTACGTGGTGGTTCCTTACTTGGAGGCCTTGAGGCTCTTCGGGAGCGAGGCGCGCACGGGACTCGAGGTGTGGCTCACGTCTCCGGACGAGGCCGATGCCGTCAAGCGCGCGCTTTTGGCGAAAAAGGGAAGTGAGGCGGTTTCCGTGCGGACATGGCGGGATCAAAATCCCAAGCTCTTTGCCGCCATGAAGCTCGAAAAAATCGGCATGTTCGTCTTGCTCGGCATGCTGCTGTTGATTTCCTCGTTCAACGTGTTCGGAATCACCTCCCTCACCGTTCTAGACAAGGTGAAGGACATGGCCGTCTTGCGATCCGTGGGGCTGACGGCCCGGCGGATCCGCAGGATCTTTCTCCTCAATGCGGCCGGGATCGGCGGTCTGGGGGCCTTTTTCGGAGGAGGGCTTGGATTGACCGCCACGTGGCTTCTGAAGAGGTTTCCCGTGAAATTGCCGGAAACCTATTATTTGGAAACGTTGCCGGTGGTCGTCGATCCGCGCGACGTGGCGGTGATTTTGCTGCTGGTGCCGTTGGTGACGACGATCGCGGCTTTTTACCCGGCTCTGAAGGCCTCGCGTCTCTCGCCGGTGGAAACGTTGAGATACGAGTAAAAAATATGTCCCTAACGTATCAATTGGCTCTCCGATTCCTTGTTTCCAAAAAGCGGCAGGGCTTTTTGTCGGTCGCCTCGTGGGTTTCGATCTTGGGACTGGCCTTCGGGGTCGCCGTTCTTTTGATCTCCTTATCGGTCGTGACGGGATTTCAAACGGAGTACCGGAAATCCATCTTGGGATTCAATTCGCACGTCGTCTTGATGAACGCCGACGAGATCGAAAGGCCGGAGGACGTTCAGAAGCAGTTGGAACATTACAACGCGCTCGCCCCCATGGCGGGTTCGACGCCCTTCATTTACCGCGAGGGGATGGTCGTCTCCGGACCGAAGGTGAAGGGCATTGTCTTCAAAGGCGTGGACTTTGAAAAATACGGCGCCTTGTCTCACATGGTCATCCATCACGAGCCGGATTCCGATCAGAATAAGGATCATCTCCCCGAGATCGTCTTGGGTAAGAATCTCGCCGAGGAGTTGCAACTCAAAGAACCCGTCCTGAAGGTGCTTTTTCCCGAAAGCCTCAAACCGAAGGATGTGGGTGTCAAAAATATCAAACGGTTCTTCGTCGCGGGCACGTTCGCGTCCGGTCTGTACGAGTACGACTCGTCGTTCGCGTTCTTGAGCCTGCAAGACGCGGAGAGATTTTTTCAAACACGGGGAAAGGTCTCGGGGATCGAGGTCTGGTTGGCCGATGCCGACAAAGCCGATCTCTGGGCGGAGGGGATCCGGAAGGATTTTGGGTATCCTTACGCCGTCATGACGTGGCGCGAGCTCAATGAAAATATTTTTCGGGCTCTCGCGATGGAAAAGCTTCTTTTTGCCATTCTCATGACGGTCTTAATCGCCGTCGCGGCCTTAAATCTCGTGGGAACGCTCATGATGCTCTTCTTGGAGAAGAGGGGAGACGCCGCCATCTTGCGCGCTCTGGGCATGTCTTGGAAAAGACTCAGAAAAATCTTTATTTTCGATGGGCTTCTGATAGGGTCCGCCGGCATTGTTTTGGGGTTGGCCCTTGGGGGCGCCGTCCTTCTGTATCTCCAATACGGCCGTCCCGTGGCGCTGGCCCCGGAAGTGTATTTCCTTCCGAAGGTCCCGGTGCTTTGGAGCTGGCGGATACTCGCGTGGGTGGTCGGCACCACACTGGCGATCGTTTTTGTGAGTTGCCAATGGGCGGCGAAACGGATGTCCCGCGTCAACCTGACCCGGTCGTTGTTGGAGGCATGAGTGGCTGACGCTTTAATTCGCGCGGAAGGCGTCCGGAAGGTCTACCGCATGGATTCCGTCGAGACGGAGGTCCTGAGGGGAGTGGATCTGACGATCGGCCGTCGCGGGGTGATGGCGATCGTGGGCGCCTCGGGCGCGGGCAAGAGTACGCTTCTCCATGTCTTGAGTTCCCTCGATCCGCCGACCGCGGGGCGTGTCCTTTTTGAGGGACGGGATTTGTATGCGATGGGGGAAGAGGCGTTGGCGGGGCTTCGAAACGACACGTTCGGGTTTATTTTTCAGTTTCATCATCTGATGCCCGAGTTCACGGCCTTGGAAAACGTCCTGATGCCTCTTTTAATCCGGGGAGAGTCCAAGACGCAGGCCCAAAAAAAGAGTCTGGAGCTTCTGGAGAATTTAGGGTTAAAGGACCGGACCCATCACCGGCCGACCGAACTTTCCGGCGGTGAGCAACAGCGAGTGGCGGTGGCTCGGGCCCTGGTGACGTCCCCCAAGGCCCTTTTCGCCGACGAGCCGACGGGGAATCTGGATCCTGAAAACGGGGAGCGATTAATGGACCTCTTGCTTTCGATCACACGGGAACGCGAAATGGCTCTGGTGATGGTGACGCACAACGCGGCGATCGCGGACCGCTTTCCGGAAAAAATCCGCATGGTGAACGGCCGGGTCGTTGAACGTTCAGGGGACCGCTCGGGGGGAGAGGCCGCGTGATCAAGCGTCTTGTCTCCCTATCGCTCGTCTGTCTTCTGATGTTGCCGGCGCAGATCGCACGGGCGGAAGGCGTCGTCCGTTCGATCGAGGTGAAGGGCAACGTCCGACTCGACCAACAGGCCGTCTTATCCACGATCGAGAGCAAGGTCGGTGCCGCCTATTCTTCGGACAAGGTCCGCAGGGACATTCAGGCCCTTTACAAGATGGGAGCCTTTGACGACGTTCAGGTCGAGAAATCGGCGGCCAACGGCGGCATCAAGCTGACCTACATCGTTTCGGAACGTTTACAAGTCTCGAAGATCGTTTTCGACGGCAATAAGAAGGTGAAAGAGGAAAAGCTCCGCGAGTTGAGCGACGTGAAGCCCTTCGGCGCCGCGGATGCGCAGAGGATAGACAGCACGATCCACAAGATCAGGGATCATTACATTTCCCAAGGTTACCACCTGGCCGAGATCGAACCCGAGTTCAAAAAGGTTCCGGGCGCTTCGGGCTCCGCCGGCTCCAACGAGCAAGAGCTGATCTTTCATATCCACGAGGGCGCTCCGGTTCGGATCAAACGCGTTAATTTCATCGGCAACAAAGCCTTCTCCGACAAGGAGCTTCGTTCGAAGATCAAGAGCAAGGAGAAGGGCACTCTCTCGTGGCTCACCAGCAGCGGAAAATATCAAGACGAGGCCGCCAAGCGCGACGTGGCCTTCCTCGGATATTTCTATCAGAACAACGGCTACCTCAAGGTCAAGGTGAGTCCGCCGCAAGTCTACCTGTCGCGCGACCGCCAGTGGATCACCATCACCTATCACATCGAAGAGGGCGAAAAGTACAAGGTGCGCAACGTCGGCATGGACGGCGACATCCTGACCACCCGCGAAGAATTAATTTCGAAATTCAGGCTCAAGCCCGGACAGATCTATTCCCGGAAGAACGTCGAGGAAGACCTGACGCTGCTCTCCCAGGTCTACGGAGATCAGGGCTATGCCTTCGCGAACATCAATCCCTCGATCCAGCCGCACGACGAGGATTTGACCACCGACGTGATCTACGTGGTGCAGAAAGGGCCTCGGGTCACCATCGACAAGATCAATATTTCCGGTAATACAATCACGCGCGACAAGGTCATCCGCCGCGAGCTTCAGATCAAGGAAAACACGCTTTATAACGAAACCCGGCTCAGGGAATCCCAGCAGCGCATTCAGGCGTTGGGCTATTTTGAGGAAGTCAATTTTGCAACTCCGAAGGGTTCCTCGGAAGACCGGATCGATATCAATATCACGCTTAAAGAGAAGCCGACGGGCACCTTCTCCATCGGCGCCGGATTCTCCTCGGCGGAAAATTTCATCTTTACCGCCTCCATCGCCAAACAGAATTTTTTAGGCTTCGGCATCAGCGGGCAGTTCTCGACCGAGCTGTCGTCCAAGAGGCAGCTCTTCATCCTATCGTTTGAGGACCCTCACTTTCTCGATTCGGATTGGTTGTTGGGGGTTTCGGGTTACCGGACGGTGAACGTGTTTACGGATTTCGACCGCCGGTCGTTCGGAGGCTCGGTCACCTTCGGTCACGCCCTGTTCGAGTACTGGTATTTCCGGCTCGGGTATCAAGCTGAAGACGTCAACGCCAGCAACTTCCGGACCACCGTGCCCCACGTTTTCTCTCAAAACCTTTCGGGACTCACCTCGAGCGCTTCCCTCAGTCTCATCCGTGACACGCGCAATAACCGGCTCTTTCCGACGCGGGGGATGTATCAATCGGCCTCGGTCGAATACGCGGGGCTCGGAGGAGACAGTGACTTCGTCCGCTGGACGGAGAACTTCCGATTCTACCAGCCCATCTGGAAAAAGCTCGTCGGAAAGTTCAATTTCACGATGTCGCAGGTGTCCAGCTTGAACAGCCTTCCGGTGCCTCTGTTCGAGCGTTTCTTCATGGGCGGCGTGAATTCCTTGCGCGGCTACGTGCTTCGGTCAGTCGGTCCTTCGGTGCAGATCCCGTCTTCTCCGGCGGGAGGGGACAACCGGTTTGTGTACGGCGGAAACAAGATGGTGCAGGCGAACTTCGAACTCGAGTTGCCGGTGTATAGCCCCGCGGGATTCAATTTGGTGACCTTCTGCGACGTCGGCAACGCATTTGCGGAGGATCAGAACTTTTCGGTCAAGAAGTTGCGCGCCGACTACGGGTTCGGCTTGCGTTGGAATTCGCCTTTGGGTCCGCTTCGCTTCGAATGGGGGCTGCCGTTCCACCGCAATCCGGGCGAAGACAAGCTCGTATTTAATTTCACGATCGGGAGTTTTTTTTAGAGCCTGTTAGTCCCAAGGCGCGTAAGCGCCGCGGGGCGTTACAGGCTCTTATGCCGCGTAGCGGCGCTAGAGCCTGCTGGTCCTGAAATTACCTCTTGAGTTGTCCGGCCATCGATCTTATAAACTTCGACCAATATTAAGGAGGAAGTCTCATATGAAGAAAGTCGTTCTTTCCCTAGTCATCTGTGCTCTGTGCGTGGCGGGGTTTTCAAAAAACCTCAAGGCCGACGAGCTGAAGATCGCGACGGTGAATTTCCAACAGGCCTTGAACCAGGTCGAGCAAGGCAAGAGGGCCAAGGCGGCTCTCCAGGCCGAGTTCGATGGCAAACAGAAGAAGCTCGCCTTGCAGCAAGACGAACTGAAAAAGATCCAGGATGAAGTCCAGAAACAGGGCAATGTCTTGTCGCAGGACGCCTTGGCGCAGAAGCAAAAGGACTTTCAAGCTAAACTGATCGACATGCAGAAGAATATGTCCGCCTACCGGGACGAATTGGTGGCGAAAGAGGGCAAGATGACGTCGGAGATTCTGCAAAATATGAAGACGCTTGTGGCCGAGGTGGCGCAGAAGGAAGGTTACACCTTGGTCCTCGAATCCTCGCAGGACGCCGTTCTCTTTGCGAAGGCCAAAGAAGATCTCACTCAGAGAATGATTGGGATGTATAATGCAAAATTCACAGGTACTCTCAAGATCGATTGAAGTCAGGGGGCGTCATGGCGGTTCGTTCGATCGACCAAGATTTGTTGTCGATGCTCGCCTGTCCCAAGTGCAAACATGACCTCACGCTGGCGGGAGACGAAAAAGGCCTGATCTGCGAGACCTGTAAGATGGTCTTTCCGATCCGGGACGGCGTGCCGGTGATGTTGGTTGAAGAGGCCTTTCCGTTTCGCACGGAGAAGGCGGGTGCGGAGGGTCCCATGCGCTCAGGATCTGGACAAGCGGTTGCTTTCCTCGTCGTCGAGGGCAAGAACAAAGGCGAAAGGATTGAGATCGAAAAGGGTACGTGCCGCGCGTTGGGGCGGTCGCTGGACGACGCTGAGCGGACGAAGATTTTCAGCGTGGATGCGGCCGCCTCCCTGGATGAGAATTCCAAAAAATTGGTAATGCAATATTTGAGTAAGCAGTTTCAGAAAAGCCCGGGCTCCGCAGGCGGCACGGCCTCCTCGGGAGGTTTGGAAACTCTGGGTGGCTTCCTTCGCGGCAACGACATCCCCCTGAAGGACATCGCCATTTCCCGTCTCCATGCGATGCTCTTTTATGATGAAGCGGGGACGGTTGGGATTTTGGATTTGGTGAGCAAGAATGGGACCTATGTGAACGGCGCCGAAGTCGAATCAAAAATCTTAAAAAAGGGCGATTTAATCACCATCGGCGGCACGAAAATACGCTTCGAGCAATGATGAGAGTGAACGGAGTCCAGCTACGCTGGACGTAGTGAACGATGAGTCCCTGGCCTCCAGATGGGGGTCCAGGGGGAGAGCGGTATCTCCCCATGCATTCAATGACAGGTTTTGGAATGGCCCGCGGCAAGATTGGGAGATCCCACATCGTTGTCGAGGCCCGGTCGGTTAACCACCGCTATTGCGAGGTGAGTCTTCGGTGCCCTTCCCGATTCGCCACTCTCGAGGCCGAATTGACGAGGCGCGTGCGCGAGCGTTTTTCTCGCGGCAAATTCGATCTTTTCCTCAAAGAGGAGGGGACGGATCGCGAGGAAGTTGAAGTGGAACTGGCCAAGCGGGCGCACGGCGTCTTAAAAAGGATTCAATCGGAGCTCGATCTCAAGGGTCCGATTACCGTCTCCGACGTCTTGACCTGCCGCGACGTGTTTTTTTCACACAACTCTCTCGACGATACCGAGACGATGAGAAGGCCGATTCTGCAGCTTTTCGATCGCGCCTTCGACGGCCTGACCAAGATGAGGGAGAGAGAGGGCGTGGGGGTATTCCGGTGGCTCCAGACCCGTCTTCGTTTTCTCACGCGTTTGCTCGAAGTGATCGAAAGGGAGTCCGTGAAAAGGGGCGACCAATACCGCCGCCGCCTTGAAGCGAAGTGGAAGTCGGTCGGGGTTATTGAAGAAAAGCGCGTTCTCCAGGAATCGGCCTTGATGGCGGAGCGGGCCGACGTCACGGAAGAGGTTGTCAGACTGCGGAGCCATGTGAAGGAGTTCGACCGTCAAACTCACCAGAAACAGCCGGTGGGACGCAAGTTCGACTTTCTGGCGCAAGAGATGGGGCGCGAGATCAACACGATCGGCTCCAAATCGCAGGGTGTGCGAATCGCCCATCAGGTGATCGAGTTCAAAAGTGAACTGGAAAAAATTCGCGAACAAATCCAAAACGTCGAATGAAAAAGAAAGTCGGCCGATTTTTTGTCTTGTCGGCGCCGTCCGGCACCGGAAAGACGACCCTCTTGAATCGTCTCCTGGCCGATTTCCCCGATCTCGGTATCTCCGTGTCCTGCACGACGCGCAAGCCGAGGTCCGGCGAGCGTGAGGGTATCGATTACCGCTTCGTCAACGAAAAGACATTCCAGGACAGGGTGGCGCGTGGCGAATTCTTCGAGTGGGAGGAGGTTCACGGGTCCTTCTACGGGACGCCCAAGGCTCCGATTGTGGAGCGCCGCGCAAAGGGGTTGGATACCATTTTTGATCTCGATACGCGCGGAGCCTTGAATTTCAAGCTCGCCTACCCCGAGAGCCGCATCCTCTTCATCGCGCCGCCTTCACTGGAAGTCCTCGAACAGAGGCTTCGGCACCGTCAAACGGAGGCCGAAGAGTCGCTTCAGAGGCGGCTCGAGAACGCCCGCCGCGAGATCTCCGAGAAAGATCGCTTCGATTATGTTATCATCAACGATAACTTGGATCGGGCGTACAAGGAACTGAAGGGCATCTTTCTGAAGAATAGAATCTAGTAATGACACGATTGGAAGATATTCTCGACGAGATCCACCGGTACAACCCGGAGGCCGATCTTGATGTGATCAAGAAGGCCTACGTATTTTCGGCCAAGGTCCATCAGGGGCAGATCCGGCGCTCCGGCGAACCCTATCTCACGCATCCCCTCGAGGTGGCCGAAATTCTAGCCAAAATGCATTTGGACGCGCCGTCGATTGCGACCGGCCTTCTGCACGATACCGTCGAAGACACGCTGACCACACTGGACGAGTTGAAGCAGATCTTCGGCGCCACCATCGCGCGGTTGGTCGACGGCGTGACGAAACTTTCCAAAATCAACTTCACCTCGAAAGAACAGAGGCAGGCGGAAAATTTTAGAAAAATGTTTATGGCCATGGCGGAGGACATCCGCGTGATCTTGGTCAAGCTGGCCGACCGCCTGCACAACATGCGGACCCTCCAATTCATGCCCGAAGACAAGCAAGCCCGTATCGCCCAGGAAACCTTGGACATTTATGCGCCGATCGCCAGCCGTCTCGGCATGCAGGAAGTGCGCACCGAGCTGGAAAATCTAAGCCTCAAGTATTTGAAACCCGAGATTTATAAGACACTGAGCGGAAACATCGCGGAACTTGAAAAGAAGAGCGGCAGGTTCATGGACGAAGTCCGCGAGACGCTCGCCAAGAAGATGCTGGAGTACGGGATCCGCTCGGAGATCCAGGCGCGCGTCAAGCACGCCTACAGTGTGTACCGGAAGATGGAGGAGCAGTCGATCGAGTTCGATCAAATCTACGATCTCGTCGCGTTCCGGGTCGTCGTCCAGTCGATCCCCCAGTGTTATGAGACCCTCGGCCTCATCCATTCGCTGTGGAAGCCCGTGCCGGGGCGTTTCAAGGATTTCATCGGCATGCCGAAGATCAACAATTACCAATCCCTGCACACGACGGTCATCGGCCCCCGGGGTCACCGGGCGGAGTTTCAGATTCGCACCCATGAGATGCACGAGATCGCGGAGTGGGGGATCGCGTCGCACTGGCGGTACAAAGAAGGCGGCGAAATCGACATGAAGGACGATCTCAAGTTCCGGTGGATACGCCAGTTCATGGAATGGCAAAAGGATCTGTCGGATCCCGCCGAATATTTGGAAACCGTCAAGCTCGATCTCTTCGCCACCGAGGTCTATGTCTTCACGCCCAAAGGCGACATCCGCGAGTTGCCCAGCGGGTCGACGCCCGTGGATTTCGCTTACGCGATCCACACCGAGGTCGGCAATCGCTGCGTGGGAGCGCGCGCGAACGGCAAGATGGTTCCGTTGCGCTACGTTCTCAAGAGCGGCGACACCGTCGAGATCCTCACCCAGCCGGACCACAAGCCCTCCAAGGATTGGCTCAAAGTCGCGCAGACCTCGCGCGCGAAGGCCAAGATCCGCCAGTTCATCCGCGAGGAACAGCGGGAGAAAGCCAAGGAGATCGGCAAGGATCTCTTCGATCGGGAAATCGACCGTCTCCGATT
>Ga0315281_10008692_pt1 | contig 14177 bp, 14 predicted proteins | sample YL17G07_0_MG_FD_204540 | JGI IMG/M metagenome (GOLD analysis project Ga0315281, IMG submission 204540) | Sediment microbial communities from Yellowstone Lake, YNP, Wyoming, USA - YL17G07_0 | ecosystem: Environmental > Aquatic > Freshwater > Lake > Sediment | place: USA: Wyoming | collected...
TAGATAAGGTAGCGGGTCCATACCTGTTCGTCGTTGTCTGAGTAGATCCGTAGCAACTCTTGGAACGAGAGCGTTCTTTGCGTCTCCTCGTCTATCACCGAAATCTTTCCTTTCTCTTGAAGGTACAGCACTTCGAAAGATTCCAGTCTCAGTACACTGGCATCGGCCTTAGAGCCGAAGCCCTCTTGATAGAGGCTATCTGCCTCGTTCTGTGCTGGCACGACGACCTTATCATCGACGAGTACGGCGCTTATTGGCTGCATGCTTCACTCAAGTATAGCTCTTGAATGCTAAAACATTGTGTTTAATCCCCCTTTTTGTACAACTTTGAGCTTGTCTAACCTAGGTTAAATCGTTTGAAGTACATTAAAAACGGCGTAGTAGCCAAGAAATTGAGCACCGACACCCTTTAAACGCCATTAATTAACTCGATAATATTATTGATACCTCTGAAGTTTTTAATCACAGGTTGACTGTGCACGTCTTCGTGATCTCTGAGAAGCTTCCCTATGCTAGTTTCCTGCGGGCTCTTTCTTTATCTCCCACCGGCTGTCCCTGCCTTCCCGGATCCAGGATCCTCCCATGGATCGGATGGTATCATTAATGGGCCCCCATAGGTCTCCTAGGAACTTCTTAGGGCTGATGATGGTTAGCTCCTCGCCCTCCTCGATATTTAGGAGGCTCGCGTCAACGCCCGCCGCCTTAAGCTTCTCCTCGATGCCATCTGGAGGCCATTGATCAGGAGTCGGCTTAGCTGTGACGGGGGCAGCTTCTCCCGCCTTTCCCACCGAAACGACTATGCCTACCCTTGAGCCACAGTCCGGGCAGGTTATCCAAATGATCTTTGAATCATCTCGATTGATCAAGTGAGCATCCGAAAAGCTGATCGTCTCTAAACCTAAAAACTAACCGATGGACATATGGGGATGAGGGATTTATTTGTCTTCAATTATAGCCGAGCGAAAAACATTATAACTGTATTTATTGTAATTATTAATGACCCAATTTTGAGTGCACAGATGCAGGAGTACAACTGTCCCTACTGCCCCAGGAAATCAGCCAGCCCCGGAGGAGTCCGATTCCATGTGAAGCTCACGCACCCAGAGAAACTAGAGGAGTTTAACGCCAAATATTATTCGAAGATGGCCGATTCATTCAAGGAAGAGCGCTCCTCAACCTGATTTTCTGTCCTAGGAACAGATCCCTTTCCCAGAGGCAAGGATAGGTTTAACGTCTATAATCTTGAAGGTATATCTTTCTTAAGGCCTATCGGATTCCTGTCGAACTTTCATCGATCTTCGCCGGAGTTTTTATTCGAAATGCAAAACCGAAGCAAAAGAATGTTGCGTTTGAGAGCATATTCGATGTTTCGAACCATCGTAAAGGATATAAAGCCTATCCATGGATGTTTAGCGTCTAGCGTCTTCCTTCATTCTCTTAGCTGGGCATATCAGTTAATAGCTCCACTGGACAAACCGTATACAGATCGGCATGAAACTCACCGAATCAGTCTACCTCGTCGGTGGTGCAGCCTACGGCTACTCGGCGGTTGGTGACTGCAACATTTACCTGGTAGACTGTGATAAGGAGTTGGCCCTCATCGATGCAGGTGGTGGATTAGGGATAAGGCAGGTCCTTGAGAATGTAAGAAGGATGGGATTCAACAAGAATGACATAGAGGCCGTTTTCATAACGCACTGCCACTTCGACCACATGGGCGGCGCGTACGAACTGAAGAAGGCTACAGGATGCGAGTTGATGGCCCACGAAGCGGATGCCGCCTCAATCGAGAGCCTCGATGAAAACGTTCTTCCCGACATGGCCAAGGAGAGGGGCGTCAGCTTCAGGGCTCCCAAGCTGGATAGGCTCCTACATGATTGTGATCGTGTTCAAGTTGGGGGTGTTACCTTCCACATAGTTCACACGCCTGGACATACCCCTGGATGTATCTCTATCCATTTCGAGGAGAAGGATGGCATGATTGGCCTCTTCACCGGCGACATCGCCTCATCTATGGGGAGGTTGGGCTTCATAAATGGCCCAGGGTTCGACCTCAACAGCTGGAAGAGGAGCCTTAAGAGGCTAATCGCAATTAAACCGGAGAGAATGTATCCCGGTCACAACACGTTCGTGCTCTCAGGCGCCTTGGAGCAGCTGATGCAAACTGACAGTAAGATGAATGCTCCCTGGACCACCATCGTTACGAGTATCGGTTAAACCAGTGAGAGGCATATGGAAGATCAGGCAAGGCAAAGAGCCAAGGAGGTCCCCTCCCTTGAGGAGGCATTCAACGCCATTAAGGAGGGGATATACAAGAGACGATTCATCATAGTCGTAGGGAACTGCCGGGTCGACTACCGTGGCAGAGCCAACTCCAAGCTCGATCCAGGTGAGAGGCTGCTCATACTGAAGCCCGACGGATCCGCCCTAATCCATAGGCCTAGAGATTACTCGCCTGTAAACTGGCAGCCTCCAGGCTCACTCTTCAGAACGAGTTTGAGTAACGGGGAACTACTTGTACGGGTTTACAGGCGTAAAGACAACGAAGTATTAGAAGCCATTTTTGACCGAATAATGATGTTTAGCGTCATTGATCTTAAAGACGCCGGAGAGTTCAGCCTGTACGCCACCGAGAAGGACATGCAGGAAGCAATCTTATTTCAGCCCTCTCTGCTCGAGGAGGGATTTCGACCCATCAGTCCAGAGCGTCCCGTTGAGCCAGGCTTCATAGATATCATGGGCGTTGACAGGGAGGGGGTCTTGACTTTAGTCGAGATCAAGAGAAGACGTGCTACTAAGGAGTCAGTAGCTCAACTGAAGAAGTACGCTGATGTGATCAATCTCGATAAAAACAGGAAGATCAGGATGATATTAGTCGCTCCTGAACTCGCCAAGGGTGCCCAAGAGCTCCTGGCGACGCTAGGTTATGAGTTTAAAGCGATAACGCCGCAGCTCTGCTCAGAAGTACTGAAACAAAAAAACAGTAAAACGATAACACATTTCTTTAAGTGACGCCCTTATAAGGCAAAAATCTCTTCTTTGTCTCCTTATAATGAGACAAAAAGGGGTTTCTCGAGTTAAATTATGTCCAGTTCCCTGCCTATGTACTCGATGGACTCTATGACCTTGTCCAATTGTTCAGTTTCTAGCTTTGAGCTCATCTGCACCCTTATCCTTGAGCGATCCTTTGCCACCATCGGGAAGACTATTGGTACCACGAAGATGTTTTTCTCGTAGAGTTTATCGGCTAAGGCTTTCGCCTTGTGGCTCTCGCCAACTATTATCGGTATGATGGGTGTCTGAGATAAACCTGTATCGAACCCTAGGTCCTCGACAGCCTTCTTGAAATATTTGGTATTCTTCCAAAGCCTCTTTACGTGACGTGGCTCGTTCTCTAGTACGTCTATCGCGGCTATTGTTGCCGCTACGGTGGGTGGCGGGTGAGAGGAGCTTAGTAGCCATGTCCTGCTCTTGTTCCAGGCGAACCTTACAAGGTCGAGGGAGCCTGAGATGTGGCCGCCCACAGTTCCGTAGGCTTTGCTGAATGTGCCCATCTCGACGTGGACCTTTTTATGGTCGAGCTTGAAGTGGCTCACAATCCCCCGCCCGCCCTCTCCCAGAACACCTTCACCATGAGCATCGTCGACGTAGACCATGGCACCGTGCTCTGCCCCAAGTTTAGCGACTTTGTCAAGCGGCGATATATCGCCGTCCATGCTAAATACACCGTCTGTGATGATAATTATTCGCCTATATTCCGGGGTATGCTTCTCCGCTTCCCTCAGAACATTCGATAAATCATCCATGTTATTATGCTTGTAGACCGTCCTGTCCGACTTAGAAAGCCTGACGCCGTCAATTATGCTGCCGTGGTTCAACTCGTCGCTGATGATTAGGTCGCCCTCTCCCACGAGTTGAGGGATGAGACCAGAATTGGCAGTGAAACCTGTCGGGTATGTGAGCGAGGCTTCAGCCTTCTTGAACCTTGCGAGTCTTCTCTCCAGCTCCATGTGCAGATCCATGGTTCCCGAGATTGCTCTGACAGCCCCTGATCCTACTCCATATTTCTTAGTTGCTTGGATTGCGGCTCGTTTTAATTTTGGGTGTGTCGTTAAACCAAGATAATTGTTGCTGCACAGTATGAGTACCTCTCTTCCGTCGACCATTGATACGGGCTCGCTGGGTCCCTCGAGTTCCTTTAGCTTCCAGTCAAGAGCCTTTGCGACAAGTTCCTCATATTCGGCTCGAAGAAAAGCCGTTGGATTACGCATCGTAATCTTCCTCTAAGGAATCTTGATCGATTTAGTCTTTAACTATTTCCAAACTTTTAGGCATCGGTCTTTTAAGACCAAGTTGATAATATTAATAGATGTCATTTTGGCCTGCAAAATGATGAAGAAGGTCCTTGTTACAGGAGGAACAGGTCAGATCGGCTCGGAACTGGTTCCTGAACTTCGAAGGATACATGGGAACCATAATGTTGTCGTAGGTGTTCACAGCCGTCCTCCGCAGGAAGAACTCACATCAGGTCCATACGAGCAGGTAGATGTCACAAGCAAGGAATCCTTGGAGAAAGTTGTAGAACAATACGACATAGACACAGTTTATCACCTGGCTGCAATCCTCTCGGCAGCAGGCGAGAAGGATCCATGGCTTGCATGGAAAGTGAACATGGACGGCACCTACAACGTCCTTGAGGTCGCAAGGGAACACGAAATGGTTAAAGTCTTTTGTCCTAGCTCAATCGCTGCCTTCGGGCCTGAAACCCCTAGAATTAATACGCCTCAGGAGACGGTGCTGAGGCCAAGAACCATGTACGGGCTAACAAAGGTCGCAGGAGAACTCCTCTGCAACTATTATTTCAATAAGTTCGGGCTCGACGTCAGGGGTGTCAGGTATCCTGGCATTATCAGTAACAAGACTTTGCCAGGAGGTGGGACGACCGACTACGCGGTTGAAATTTTTTACGAGGCGATAAAACATATGAGGTACCAGTGTTTCCTCCGAGAAGACTCTACTCTTCCAATGATGTATATGCCGGACTGCATTAAGGCTACCATCGATATCATGAACGCGGATTTGAGCAACCTTAAACACCATGTAGATTTTAACCTAGCAGCCTTCAGTTTCTCGCCGGAAGAACTAGCCGAGGAGATCAAGAAACATCTACCAAAATTCGTTATAACTTACAAGCCCGATCATAGACAAGCCATTGCCGACTCTTGGCCAAAGAGCATAGACGATTCAGCTGCGCGGAAGGAGTGGGGCTGGAGACCCCGCTATGATCTGTCAACCATGGTCAAGGACATGATCGATGTGCTTGGAGAGAGAAATAGACAGGGAAGGTTCTAATATCCAAGTCGGCCATGCCCTTTTCGTCCCAACATTAAGAGACAAAAATCGCTTTAACGTTAATTTATTTAATGATGGTTTAGAGTGGTCTAACTTTTTTTACATCAGGGTTGACGAGGTTTGTTGGTATCCTTCCTTCGAGGATGTCGATTAAGTTTGCCGCAGCCAATTTAGCCATGTTTGTTCGGGTGTCAACGCTTGCGCTGGCAATATGAGGGGTGATTACGATGTTATCGAGTTTTAATAGTGGATTGTCTTTTTCTATGGGTTCCTTTTCAAAAACGTCTATCCCTGCGCCTGCGATCGCCCTATTCTTAAGGGCATGATACAGCGCCTCTTCGTCAACTATGGGTCCTCGTGCCGTGTTGATGAGGAAAGCTGTTTTTTTCATCGATGATAGCTCTTTTTCCCCGATCATGTGGTAGGTTACATCAGTTAATGGGACGTGAATCGAGATGAAGTCAGATTTTTTTAGAAGATCTCGGAAAGAGTGATACTTTATGCCTAATTCATCCTCGATGTCTCTCCTTCTTATGATATCATAGTAGATGACATTCATGTCGAATCCTCTTGCCCTCTTAGTAATCGCGGTGCCAATCCTGCCCATTCCAAGTATCCCCAATGTTTTTCCATGAATATCTGAGCCGAGGAACATTTTTGGTCCCCAAGCATGAATCCAGCCGCCGTTCCGAGTATGCCTATCTGCTTCAGCTATTCTTCTCGCGATACACATCATTAAAGCAAAGGCACAGTCTGCTGTCGTCTCGGTGAGGATACCCGGAGTATTGGTCACATATACGCCCCTTTTTGTCGCCTCGTCGATATCTATGTTATTGAAGCCTACTGCATAGTTGCTGACTACTTTAAGATTTTTTCCCGCGTCAAAGATTTCAGTATCGATCCTATCGGTTAATAAACACAGGAGGCCCTCGACTTCCTTAACTTTTTTTAATAGGACCTCTCGTGGGATAGGATTATCTTCCCCTTCGAAGACTTCAACATCAGCGTGCTCTTTTAAAAATTCTATCACTTTATCGAAAAGTTGTCTTGTAACATAAACCTTTGGCCCTTTCAAAACGATCACCTCGTATGTTAGATAAAGGAAATTATATCTCTTTTCTTACAATATAACACAAATTTAATATTCGTAAAATTTCTGAATATTGATTTATGATTGAAAAGGACGAAGAAAACGTTTTTCAACCAGAAGATATTCGACTAATGGATAATCTTTTTGGATCATTTTTGAAACCAATGCGTAGCAGAAATGCTCGTCTAATTTTTTTAATGCTCTATAAATTGAAAGATGTAGGCTATTTAACGACCCATGACATCCAGAATAAGCTGAGAGATATCGGTTGTGTTCTAACTAAAAAAGAGATAAATGGGCGGTTAAACTCTTTATGTGATGCAAAATTAATTATTAAGGAAGACGAACGCGGTAAGCCCTCTATAATAGAATATAACGATAAATATACTTTTGACCAATGGAAGCTTAGCAATATTGGAATCAGTATCGGCGGAGCTCTACCAAATCTAGTAGCCGCTTCATTAAGCATTAATGAACTTGGATCATTCAAAGAAATTAGCTCGATAAAGTTGGAAACATTAAATGAAGAATCTTTAGAAGAAATAGAAAACTTATATATTTTATCCAAACTCTTGGTGACTCTTAAAAAAGAAGGAGGTCAAATGCAATTTAACACGCTTCGGAAAAAAATACAGATAACAACAGAAAAATTGGCTGTGTATAGTTGGCCAAACTCATTTTGGTCGGAAAAACCCCTCTTTGAAGTCATAAAAAATATGCCAACAATAAAAAGTAGACTATTGAAAGTATTTGGATACGTATCTGAGACCGATTTAACCTTCTCCTTGACCGAGGAAGGTTCGAAGCTCGCTGAGAAAATATTGCTAAAAAAACAGTAAAAAATCATAATCTCTATCATTAATTTTGAAGGTTAGTATTTTAAAATAGGATCAAGGAATTTCCAAGAAAAAATTCTTGGCTGTACTGGGATATTATGTGAACTAAGTAGAGCTGATAGTGTAACTGATATGTTGCATCATGGTATACCTCTGGTAGTGTCCGCTATTGAGTGAAGACAGACGAGTGAATGATACAAAGTTATCTAATTATATGCACGTCGTATCAGAGGAGATACCTGAAGCTAAGTCAGTTGCTCTTGGCCTTTGGATAAACGTTGGGTCGCGTGACGAAAAAGAAGAATTTTCCGGATGCTCACATTTCCTTGAGCATCTCCTTTTCGAGGGAACAAAGAAAAGGACTTCCAAGGAAATTTCTACAATCATAGAAGTTAAAGGGGGATACCTCAATGCCTTTACGGACCGCGACATGACTTGTTTCCATGCAAGGATCCTTAAGAAAGACGTGGAGACGGCAATCGACGTCCTCTCTGACATCGTTCAGAATCCACTTCTCTGTCAAGAGGATATCAAGAAGGAGCTTCAAGTAATACGTTCCGAAATAAGTAGAAGGGATGATGACCCAGAAGATTTAATTCATGATCTATGCGTCGAGAAAGCTTGGAGGGGCAATGACGCAGCTCATTCTGTCCTTGGTGACTACGATCATTTAAATAAATTAGGTCAAGACAGCGTTCGAAAATATTACGAGGAACATTACATCCCTGCGAATATGATATTAACCGCCGCAGGAGCTCTAAGCCACGACGATGTCGCGGGCCTCGCTGAAAAGTACCTTAGTTTTCAGAGGCAAGGAGAACTACGAGCAAGAGTTAAGCCCTCTTTAAAGCCGGGCATTAACTTCATTGAAAAAAAATCGAGTCAGGTTCAGATCTCTATCTCGTCGGAGGGCGCGGCTCAAGGAGATGACATAAAGGCGCCTTTAACCCTTCTTCACTCCTACCTCGGCCTTGGTTCGAGCTCCAAGCTATTCCAAGAGGTCAGGGAGAAACAGGGGCTCGTTTACTCCATCTATACGAATAATTATTCCATGAGCGACGCAGGGCTATTCACGATATACGCGGGCGCCAAGGAAGAGAACGTCGAAAAGGTAATTCAAACGACTCTTGATGAACTCGAAGCCCTAAGAAATGGCGATGAGTCAATAAACCTAGATGAAATAAAACATAAGACAACCGGGTTCACCATCCTACGTTCGGAAAGCCCTGAGAGCCGCATGATCCAATTAGGTATCACGACTTTAAGGATCGGAAAGCCTAGGACGATAAACCAGATCATAGAAGAGATTGAAGGTGTATCATTAGCAGCGATTAGGAAAACATCGAAAAACATCTTTGCTAGAGAAAGACTTTCGCTAACCATCTTAGGTCTTTCAAAAGAGATAGCTCCTAGAGTGGAGGCTTTAATGGATTAAGAGAGGGCATAGGGCTTGGCTGTACTCCAAAGGTGTTCGAAATATACCTTAGCGATCATCGTCAAACCAACGTGATCAGACCAAATAGCAATGTTCTCCTCTCCAGCCTTATTTCCGCTTAGAAACAGCAGAGACTCTCGACCATCGGCAACGAGGCCGCCTCCGAATAGTTCATCTCTTACCCTGATCTCTGCAAGGCTGAAGAATTGCTGAGACAAAGAGGCGATGGCCTCGTCGGTTGTCAGAAGCTTGATCTCTATTTTTGTATCTCTCATCATCTCGATATTTGGAAACAGCTGCCTGAAGAGTTGGGGCGAGATGACGGGTATAGCGATCATAAGCTCGTTCTTTACATTGGTCAGGGTTTCCTTTATCTTGGAGAGGATGTTCTCCTCTCCCCTAACTATCCATATCTCAGGTTTCTCCTTTATCTCCCTCTTTTCGTATAGTGCCTGTATCTCGTCAATGACGAGGTCCCTGCTTTTTTCGAACCGGTTCTCCTGTCTCAGTTTCTCAGTTCTAAGCGCTTCAATAGGGGATTTAGGGTAGAAAAGCCTAGGACGCCCGCTCTTTATCTCGATCCAACCCTTCTTCTCGAGGCTATCGAGTACGGTGTATACTTTCGAATACGGTATTGACGTGTTTTCGCTTACTTGGCCCGCAGTAAGTTCGCCTGATTTAACGAGGGCGAGGTACGCCATGCACTCATACTCCGTCAGCCCAATCTCTCTGAGCGCTCGCTCTACCTTGACGCTAACGAAGGCGACCGCCAAATAAGCACACTCATAAGCAACTCTTTTATCCCATTATTTACCTCTATTGGTGGTCACAACCATTTCACTACACAGAAGGTGAAATAAACAAGAACGTTCATAAAGAGAGAAAAATTAGGAAAAAAGTAGGGTCTTGACGAATGAAGGAGATTAAAGAGACAAAGAGTTTATGTCCAGAATGCCTAAAGGTTTTGCCCGCGACGATATTCGAGAACAAAAACAAGGTTTACATTAAAAAGACCTGCAGCGAACACGGAGATTTCACTGAGCTCTACTGGGGCGATTATAAACAATATATGAGAGCTCAAAATTTCGAGGAGCTAGGGACGAAGCTCGACAATCCCAAGACGAAGAAGTCCGAGGGATGCCCACATGATTGTGGCATATGCCCCGAGCACAAATCGGAGACAATTCTAGCCATCATCGATGTCACAAACCGATGCAATCTCAGATGTCCGATATGCTTCGCCCACGCTGGCGCGGCTGGCTACCTTTACGAGCCTACAAAGGATGAGATACAGGGCATGATGAAGACCTTCCTTTCGAATAGCCCCATCCCGCCTCCCGCGCTACAGTTAAGTGGCGGTGAGCCAACGGTGAGGGATGACCTTCCAGACCTCATCAAGATGGCTAAGGAACTAGGCTTCAGGCACGTGGAGGTCAACTCGAATGGCATCAAGATGGCTGAGGACGCCGACTACTGCAAGACCCTTAAGAGAGCAGGGTTAAGCACGGTCTATCTCCAGTTCGATGGGGTAACCCCTGAGCCATACAAGATCACAAGAGGCTTCGATTTGCTCGAGATCAAGAAGCGTGCCCTTTCCAATCTTAAATCAGCCGGCTTCAGAAGCGTTGTCCTGGTCCCTGTCCTCGTGGGAGGCGTAAACGAAGACCAGGTCGGAGACATAATTAGGTTTGCAGTAGAGCATAAAGACATCGTCAGGTGCATCAACTTCCAGCCTGTCTCAATAACCGGTCGCATCGACAAGAAAGAACGGGAGAGGATGCGGGTAACCATCCCGGATCTGATGCGCCTCGCCGAGGAGCAGACGAACGGGCTTGTGAAGCAAGATGACTGGTATCCGGTGCCCACCGTTATGCCTTTCATCGAGTTCATAGGGAACCTGAAAAGAAGACGGTATATCGACTTTAGCGCCCACCAACACTGTGGGATGGCTACCTACCTTATAGTAGAAGGAGATAAAGTCGAACCGATATCAAAGCAGCTAAAAATTGATGGTCTCCTAAAGGCTGTGTCGAAAGCCAACGAGAAGTTCATGAGCGGGAAGAAGAGGGGAGCTGAGGTCACTGCAGTAAGTGGCATCATGAAAAACATGAGGCTAGGTGCCCTGAGGAAGTACATTCTCCCGGTCATAATGAATGGAGACTATAGCAGTCTCAGCAAGCTCCACCATAACATGATCATGCTTGGCTCAATGCACTTCATGGATCCCTACAATTTCGACCTGGAACGAGTGGAGAGATGCGTTATACACTACGGAACACCAGACGGGAGGTTAGTACCATTTTGCACGATGAACACGCTACACAGAGGAGATATCGAGAAGAAATTTGCTAAACCATTGGACGAGAAGACTAACACTCCACTCTACGACGTTGAAAAGTTGACTAAAAAGATAATGAAGGAAGAGGCTTCTAAGGCCTCTTAGCCTCCAGTACCGCACCTTTGTCGGCAGAGGTAACCAACGAGGCGTATCGTGCAAGGTAGCCTTTCTTTATCTTTAGCTCTAGGGGCTTCCATCTTGATAGGCGCTTAGCTATCTCCTCCTCAGGAACTCTGAGGTCAATCCTTCGTTTCTGGATATCGATGCTTATGCGGTCTCCGTCCCTGACGATTGCGATTGGTCCACCCACCGCAGCCTCCGGCGAGATATGCCCAATACATGGACCCCTGGAAGCGCCAGAGAACCTGCCATCCGTAATCAGTGCCACCGACTCCCCCAGGCCATAACCAACTATAGTGCTGGTCGCTACAAGCGTTTCACGCATGCCTGGACCACCTTTAGGTCCCTCGTACCGGACGACAACGACATCCCCTGCCTTAATTTTACCTCCTTGGATCGCAGAGACGGCCGCTTCCTCACAGTTAAAGACCTTTGCCTCACCTTCGAAGACCCACATCTTGGGACTTATAGCCGCCATTTTCGCAACGGCTCCATCGGGTGCCAGGCTTCCTCTAAGGATCGCTATCCCCCCTTCTCTGTGGACGGGGGATTCAAGGGACCTTATCACGTCGTCGTCGAAGATCTTTGCCTCTGCGATGTTCTCCCTGAGGAGCATACCAGTTGCGGTAATGACACTTCCGTCGAGGAGGTTTTCGACTCTTTTCATAACTGCAGGGATTCCACCTGCTCTATGGAGGTCGGAGATCTTGTAAGGGCCTGCGGGTGCCATATTGCAGATATGCGGTGTGCCTCTGCTGATCTCGTCGAATAGGGACAGATCGAGGTCGTAACCAAACTCGTGGGCTATTGCCTTAAGGTGCAGCACAGTATTCGTCGAGCCTCCTAGCGCCATATCGACAGTTATCGCATTCCTGAAGGCCCTTTCCGTCATTATCTTGCTTGGGGTGATATTCCTCTTTAGGAGCATCATAATCTTCCTCCCTGCCTCTGCGGCGAGCCTTGCCCGTTGCGTTCCCGTACTTGGAGCCGTTGCCATGAAGGGAATGGTCATACCGATGGACTCGATAAGGCATTGCATCGTCATAGCTGTGAACATTCCACCGCATGCCCCGGGGCCTCCGCAGCAGATGTTCTCAAGGTAATAGGCCTCTTCCTTGCTCATCTCACCGGTCTTGACGAGACCTGTAACCTCAAACATGTCTTGGACCGTGATCGTCTTTCCCTGATACCTCCCCCATGTCGGGCAACCGGGCTCCATGGGTCCACCGAGGCAGAAAATAGTCGGTATATCCATTCTAGCTGCAGCCATCATCATGCCGGGGTCGATCTTGTCGCAGCTGGTCAAACAGACCATTGCATCGAAGCCATGAGCCTCCACCATGATCTCCAAAGAATCTGCGACTATCTCCCTGCTGGGAAGGCTCATCCTCATCCCGCTGTGACCCATTGCTATGCCGTCGCAGACGGCTATCGTTCCGAACTCGAGTGGGACCCCGCCTGCCTCTGATACTCCCTGTTTAACATGTTTGGCTAATCTATCAAGATGGGTGTGGCCAGGGTTAATCTCGTTCCAAGAGTTCGCGATTGCTATGAGGGGTTTCCCTAAATCCTCGTCTGTAACGCCCACTCCTCTCAGGAGCGTCCTCTGGCTTAGGCGATCATCTCCATCGAAAACCTTCGAACTTCTATCTCTAAGATTTAGCCCCATACCGAAGTAGGGGTTGCCTGAATAATATTAAACTTATTAGAATGGGAATAGCAAGTTGTGAGGGTTTCGAGCCTTTAGTCGCAGTAATTTGAGACAAAAAGGAGCATTGAAACAAAAAGGACGCCTTTTTCCCTGAAAAATCCGTTTAGACATGATCATTGTCTAGAGATTTGGGCATAGTATAATAATGATCATCGATAAAGAGAGTTAAAGTGTAAATCAAGCTTAGTACCATGGTTTTTATTGGTATTTATATGTTAATTTACGGTTTACTTTTCTTAGGCTTTTATTAAAGATACCTTCAAAATCATGGCCAGATTAAGTATCCAAAACATGAGACTAATTCCTACCCCTATTTCTTGGCTTAGCCAGCCACACTAGAAAAAGGGAATAAACACCTTCCTGATACTAGGATTGATGCGAAGCCGCACTAAGAAACGAGTTAAAAAGATGTACGATGAGCTAGGCGGTAAAATCTACGATCTCAGGTATCATGAAGAACAACTCTTGAAGTACGATGAGGTTTTACGGCGTCTGAGGTTAAAATTAGACGAAATTATCCTCGACGCAGGGTGCGGGACGGGTCTTCTCCTTGAGAAGATTGATGGCGTATACGTCGGTTTGGATCTGTCTTCGAGCCTCCTCTCTTATACGTATCAGAAGGCCCGACCTCTGACCGACAAACATTTGTTACAGGGAGATGCTGAAAGCTTACCTCTCCGTGATGGCGTGTTCGAAATGCTTTTCTCCTTCACCCTCCTCCAAAACCTGCCGGAGCCAACAAGGGCATTATCTGAACTTAGAAGAGTCTCACATAGAGATGCATCGATAGGCATAACGGCTTTGAGGAAAGCTTACTCATCTGATGCCTTTTATTCAATTCTGATTGATAGCGGTTTCAATTCGCCTACTATACTCGATACTGATTCTCATGACTGGATAGCACTCGTAAATTTTTGAAGTATTATGTGTATTTAATTGGTGTTTCAGAAGCTTTTTATAATAACCGCTGAGGCTGTATAACTGAATCAAATAGACGGTGCCTGTATGGAACCCAGCAAGAAGCCGCTGAATGTCCTTATCAAGAGTGTAGGGAATAATGTCACAATCAGCCTCAAGGGACGCGGGGAGTATTGGGGGAGGATGACGCGGGCCGACGGCTACATGAACCTAATGCTTAAAGGGGCTAAGGAGTACGATGAGAACGGCTTGGTCGCAAACTATGGCGATGTCTTCATCAGGGGCAATAATATTCTATACATCTGCATCGACCCTCTTACCCCACCTCAACCGAAGGGTAAGAAGGCAGAAGAGGAAGATGAAGACGAGTAAAATCG
>Ga0315281_10008694_pt1 | contig 14177 bp, 14 predicted proteins | sample YL17G07_0_MG_FD_204540 | JGI IMG/M metagenome (GOLD analysis project Ga0315281, IMG submission 204540) | Sediment microbial communities from Yellowstone Lake, YNP, Wyoming, USA - YL17G07_0 | ecosystem: Environmental > Aquatic > Freshwater > Lake > Sediment | place: USA: Wyoming | collected...
CAGCCATGGCCGTTCAGCAGAACAAGAAATCCCCCTCGAAGCGCGGTATGCATCGCGCGCACGACTTCCTGAGCGCGCCGCCGCTGGCGGTCGAACCGACCACCGGCGAAGTGCATCTGCGGCATCACGTCAGCCCCAGCGGCTACTATCGCGGCAAGAAGATTCTGAAGTCAAAAGGCGAATAATCGTCTGCGGGAAGCGGCTGGCAGGTCGATTGTTCCCGTCCTCAATGAAGCATCGGCAGGTGCTTCTTCCATCGAGATTGATTGCTGGCGGCACTTGAGCGTCGGGCTGCATGGAACTCACGATCGCGATCGACTGCATGGGTGGTGACCACGGGCCCAGGGTAACTGTTCCCGCTGCAATCGATTTTGCCAGGGCCAACGGCGACACCCGCCTGTTGCTGGTTGGACGTGAATCCGACCTTCGTGCCGAGTTGCACGGCGCTGCAGTCGGTCCCGGGTTTCAAATCGAGATCCGGCACGCATCGGAAATTATCGGCATGGACGAACCGCCCGCGCAGGCAATGCGCGCGAAAAAGGATTCGTCAATGCGCGTCGCCGTCGATCTGGTCAAGTCGGGCGACGCACAGGCCTGCGTCAGCGCCGGCAACACCGGCGCGCTGATGGCGATTTCCCGTTTTGTCCTGAAAATGCTGCCTGGTATCGACCGCCCGGCGATTGCCTCGGTGCTGCCGACGATGAACGGCAGGAATACCTATGTGCTCGATCTGGGCGCCAACGTCGATTGCAGCGCCCGCCACCTGTTTGAGTTCGCAGTAATGGGCGCAATGCTGGTCTCCGCGGTCGAGCACAGGGAACGTCCGAGCATCGGCCTCCTCAATGTCGGCGAGGAGGAGATCAAAGGCAACGAGACCGTGAAGCAGGCGGCCGAACTGCTTCGCGCAAGTTCATTGAATTTCCATGGCAACGTCGAAGGTGACGACATTTACAAAGGTACGACCGACCTCGTGGTTTGCGATGGTTTCGTCGGCAACATTGCGATCAAGAGCTCGGAAGGCCTCGCAAGAATGCTTGCGACTTTCCTGCGCGAGGAATTTGACCGCAACCTGCTGACCCGCTTTGCCGCGCTGGTTGCATCGCCGGTCCTTGCCGGATTCAGGCGCCGGGTGGATCCCGGACGCTATAATGGCGCGAGCCTGCTGGGCTTGCGCGGCGTCGTGGTCAAAAGCCACGGTTCGGCGGATCGGCATGCGTTCGGCTTTGCGCTCGACCGCGCAGCGGAGGAAGTGCGCAACAATGTGCTGGGACGGATAAGCAGCCAACTCGCGACCGCGGAATTACATTGATCTACTCAAGAGTCACCGGCACCGGCAGCGCGCTTCCGCCACGTTGCGTGAGCAACGCAGATCTTGCGGAATACGGCATCGACACATCCGACGAATGGATCCGCAGCCGTACCGGGATCCGGACCCGCTATCTCGCCGCGCCGGAACAGACCAGCAGCGACCTTGCTTTCGAAGCGGGCAGGGAGGCAATTGCTGCTGCCGGAATCAGCGCTGGAGACATCGACCTCATCATCGTCGCGACTTCGACGCCGGACTTCATCTTTCCGAGCACCGCGTGCCTGCTGCAAGCGAAGCTCGGGATTCGCGGTTGTCCGGCATTCGACATTCAGGCGGTCTGCAGCGGTTTCGTCTATGCGTTGAGCATGGCCGACAAATGCATTCGAAGCGGCCAGCACCGTTGCGCGCTGGTGGTCGGCGCCGAAGTCTTCTCGCGGATTCTCGACTGGTCGGATCGCGGTACTTGCGTGCTGTTCGGGGATGGCGCCGGTGCAATGATCCTGCAGGCTGCCGACTCCCCCGGTCTGCTTGCGAGCTGCCTGCACGCCGATGGCAGCTACCACAAAATCCTGGCGGTTCCGGGCAATGTCTCCGGCGGCAAGCTTGTCGGCCACCCCTTCCTGACCATGGATGGCGCCGCGGTCTTCAAGTTTGCGGTGAAGGTTCTGGATGAGGTGGGCCGCGAGGCGCTATTGCAGTGCGGGATGACGGCGGACCAGGTCGACTGGCTGATTCCCCATCAGGCGAACATCCGGATTATCGATGCCACGGCGAAGAAACTGGGCATTCCTCCGGAAAAGGTAATCGTGACCGTCGACCGCCACGGCAACACCTCGGCGGCATCGATTCCACTTGCCTTCGACATTGCTTTGCGCGATGGCCGCCTGCGGCCAGGGCAACGCATTCTGCTCGAAGGTGTCGGAGGTGGTTTTACCTGGGGTGCAATTCTGCTTGAACTCTGACCGATCATGACACTTGCCTTCGTTTTTCCCGGCCAGGGCTCCCAGTCGGTGGGCATGATGGCGGCCTACGGCGAACTACCCGCGATCCGCGCGACGTTCGACGAAGCGTCGGGCGTGCTCGGCCAGGATTTGTGGGAACTGGTCGCCACAGGCCCCGCCGAAGCGCTCAATCTGACCGTCAATACGCAACCCGCCATGCTTACCGCGGGCATTGCGGTGTATCGCGCCTGGCGCGAACTTGGCGGGACGGTGCCCGCATACATGGCAGGGCACAGCCTGGGTGAGTACACTGCACTGGTTGCTGCGGGAGCGATTGCCTTTGCCGATGCGCTTCCGCTGGTGCGAGTGCGCGCCGAGGCCATGCAGGATGCGGTTCCGCCAGGGCAGGGGGCGATGGCCGCCCTGCTGGGTCTCGACGACGAGGAAGTGCGTGCCGCCTGCGCCGAGGCCGCACAGGGAGAAGTGGTGCAGGCAGTGAATTACAATGCGCCGGGACAGGTAGTGATTGCAGGCGACAAGGCCGCGGTGGAACGGGCGGTGGACACTGCCAAGGCGAAGGGGGCCAAGCGGGCCGTGATGCTGCCGGTCAGCGGGCCATTCCATTCCGCGTTGATGCGGGCGGCGTCCGCCAGGCTTGAACAGAAGCTCGCATCCACATTGATTCTTGTTCCCGGGATTCCAGTCATCAACAATGTGGATGTGGCGGTGCAGTCCGATCCCGCGCAGATTCGCGATGCCCTCGCGCGCCAACTCTACAACCCCGTGCGGTGGGTGCAATTGGTCCGGCAGATGGCCGCTTCCGGTGTTACCCGTGTCATCGAATGCGGCCCGGGCAAAGTGCTGGCGCCGCTGGCGCGACGCATTCAGGACGGCTTGCAGGGTGTGGCATTCAGCGACAGGGCGGCGCTGGAACTTGGAGTGGTGAATCTGAAATGAGTATGGCGAAATTTTCAGGTCAGGTAGCGTTGGTGACCGGAGCGAGCCGCGGCATAGGACGTGCCATTGCGCTTGATCTCGGCACTCATGGCGCGATCGTGGTTGGCACCGCGACGACCGCGCAGGGCGCGGAATCCATCTCAGCCTGGTTTGCCGAAGCGGGAATTGCAGGAACGGGAATGACGCTCGACGTCAATGATGCCGCAGGCATCGACGCCACCATCGGCGAGATCCAGAAGAGCTTCGGCGGTATCGCGATCCTGGTCAACAACGCTGGAATTACCAGAGACACGCTCGCCATGCGCATGAGCGACGCCGACTGGGATGCGGTCGTCGACACGGACCTGAAATCGGTGTTTCGCATGAGCCGTGCCGTGCTGCGCGGCATGATGAAGGCGCGCACGGGACGGATCATCAACATTACCTCGGTCGTTGCCAGCGCGGGAAATCCAGGCCAGGTCAATTACGCGGCCGCAAAGGCCGGCGTTGAAGGCCTCACCCGCGCGCTCGCGCGCGAAATCGGCAGCCGCAATATCACGGTGAACTGCGTTGCCCCGGGATTTATCGACACCGACATGACCAGGGTGCTGGCCGACCAGCAAAAGGCCGCGCTGCTGCAGGCAATTCCGCTCGGCAGACTGGGAAATCCGCAGGAAGTCGCGGCGGCCGTCACCTTCCTTGCGTCTGCGGACGCAGGCTACATCAGCGGCGCAACGCTGCACGTCAATGGCGGCATGTACATGACTTGATCGAATTTCTGTATTGCGCGGCATTCTTTGGTAGAATGCCGCGTCCATTTTTGCAGGCATATGCCTGATTCGAAGGGGAGGAGCCATAACATGGAAAACATTGAACTGCGCGTCAAGAAGATCGTCGCCGAGCAACTGGGGGTGAACGAGGCTGAGGTGAAAAACGAGTCCTCGTTTGTCGACGATCTCGGCGCCGATTCGCTCGACACCGTCGAACTGGTGATGGCGCTGGAGGAAGAATTCGAGTGCGAGATACCCGATGAAGAGGCCGAAAAGATCACAACCGTGCAACAGGCCATCGACTACGTAAAAAATCACCAGAAGTAATCCGCGGCAACCCGCGCCGCAACCTCCGCCGTTTTCCCGCCGTTTTCCGCCGGAGCCACATTGTCCCGTCGCAGAGTCGCGATCACCGGCCTAGGCATTATTTCGCCGGTCGGCAATTCGGTTGCCGAGGCCTGGTCGAACATTGTTGCCGGGAGATCCGGCATCGGCCCCATCACGCGCTTCGATGCGGGCAAGTTCGCCTGCCGCATCGCCGGAGAGGTAAGGGGATTCGACATTGCCGCATATCTGTCGCCCAAGGAAGCGCGGCGGATGGACACCTTTATCCACTATGGCATGGCGGCGGGGATCCAGGCGATCAGGGATGCGGGCATCGAGGTGACTGCCGAAAACGCCGAGCGCATCGGTGTCAATTTCGGATCGGGAATCGGCGGCCTGCCGATGATCGAGGCGACCCACGACGAGTACCTTGCCGGCGGTCCGCGCAAGATTTCGCCGTTTTTCATTCCGGCGACGATTATCAACATGATTGCGGGCAATCTTTCGATCATGTACGGCCTCAAGGGGCCGAACCTCGCCATCGTCACGGCGTGCAGCACCGCAACGCACTGCATCGGTGACGCCGGCCGTCTGATCGAATATGGCGATGCAGACGTGATGGTCGCGGGAGGCGCCGAATCGACGGTAACGCCGCTCGCGGTCGGCGGCTTCGCATCGGCACGAGCCCTGTCGACGCGCAACGATGATCCGGCGACCGCAAGCCGCCCCTGGGACAAGGATCGTGACGGTTTCGTGCTCGGCGAAGGTGCCGGTGCCGTGGTGCTCGAGGAACTTGAGCATGCAAAGCGCCGCGGCGCGAGAATCTACGCGACACTTGATGGTTTCGGCATGAGCGCGGATGCGCATCACATGACGGCGCCATGCGAGGATGGGGAGGGTGCGGCACGCTGCATGAACAATGCGCTGCGCAACGCGGGCCTCAACGCGGATCAGATCGATTATGTCAACGCGCACGGTACCTCGACCCCTCTTGGCGACATCGCGGAAACGATTGCGGTCAAGCGCTCGCTCGGCGAGCACGCGATGCGGACCGCGGTAAATTCGACCAAGTCGATGACCGGGCACCTGCTCGGCGCCGCCGGCGGGGTCGAGGCGGTATTCTCGGCGCTCGCCGTGCACCACCAGATCTCACCGCCTACGATCAATATGTTCGAGCAGGACAAGCAGTGCGATCTCGATTATGTGCCCAACACGGCGCGGGAGATGAAGATCGGGCACGCTCTTTCCAATTCGTTCGGCTTCGGCGGGACCAACGGTACGCTGGTGTTCGGCCGGATCTGAACAACGCCTGATTGCTTCCAGGTGGACGAGCATATCCGTGTTGCACTAAGGTCTTCGCGGTTGCTTCCACGGGCACTGCTGTTCGCGCACATCCTGGCAGCGGCGGGATTATTTCTGGTCGCCACACACTCCTGGGTTTTGCTATGCGGTTATCTGGCGCTTGGCATGAGCGGCGCATGGTGCATCCGCAATGCCGGGCGCGGCGCCCGGGCGAACACCATCGTGGACATTGCAGCGGACAGATCCTGCATCATCACCGGCATGCACGATTCGCTCAGCGGGCTGCTGTGCGCAGACAGCATCGCACTGCCGTGGCTGGTGGTTCTGCGGATCGACTGCGGGGGCGGGCGCGGCGCCCGGTCGATCGTGCTTTTCCCGGATTCGGCAAGCGCCGACGATTGGCGGCACCTGCGCGTTTTCCTCAGGTGGGGCGTGCGATTCGCCGGCGCGGCACCAGCACAGTCGGACGGGCCGAACTGAGTTGCGCGGGATAGTCCCGGCTGAAGTGCAGGCCGCGGCTTTCTCGGCGCCGCATCGCGGAGACCACGATCAGGTCCGCGGCCTGCAGCAGGTTGCGCAACTCGAGCAGGTCGTTGGTGACGCGGAAGTTGGAGTAGTACTCCTCGATTTCCCTTGCCAGCAGGCGGATCCGATGTTGTGCCCGCGCCAGGCGCTTGTTGGTGCGCACGATGCCGACGTAATCCCACATGAAACGCCGCAACTCATCCCAATTGTGGGAAATCACGATTTCTTCGTCGGCGTCGGTCACGCGGCTCGCATCCCATTTCGGCAATCGCGGATGGCGTACCGGCGGCTGGCCAACAATGTCCTCGGCGGCGGCGCGGGCGAAGACCAGGCATTCGAGCAATGAATTGCTTGCCAGGCGGTTCGCACCGTGCAGGCCTGTGCACGCGGTCTCGCCTATCGCATAGAGGCCGGTGACATCGGTCCTTCCATAAAGATCGGTCACCACGCCGCCGCAGGTATAGTGTGCGGCCGGAACCACCGGGATTGGCTCGCGCGTCATGTCGATGCCGAAGGAAAGGCAATGTGCGTGGATGTTCGGAAAGTGGGACCGCAGGAACGCCGATGGCTGGTGCGTGATATCGAGATAGACACAATCCAGCCCGCGTTTCTTCATTTCATAGTCGATTGCGCGCGCGACGACGTCGCGTGGGGCCAACTCCGCGCGCTCATCGTGAGCCGGCATGAATCGGGTGCCATCCGGCAGTCTGAGGATGCCTCCCTCACCGCGCACCGCTTCCGAAATCAGGTAGGACTTGGCGTGCGGATGGTAAAGGCAGGTCGGATGAAACTGGATGAACTCCATGTTGCTGACGCGGCAGCCTGCGCGCCACCCCATGGCGACACCGTCGCCGGTCGCCGTGTCCGGATTCGTCGTGTAGAGATAGACTTTTCCGGCACCGCCGGTTGCGAGTACCACCTGTCCGGCACCGATCGTATGGACAGCGCCCCTGAGGATGTCGAGGACATAGGCGCCATGGCAGCGATTGCCGCCGAGGCCGATCTTGGCGTCGGTGATCACATCGATCGCAAGATGATTTTCCAGAACCGTTATATTGGGATGGACGCGAACCTTTTCGGCGAGCGTGGCCTGTACCGCCTGCCCGGTTGCGTCATCGACATGGATCACCCGCCGATGGCTGTGCCCCCCCTCCCGGGTCAGGTGAAATCCGGTCTCTGACAGGTCGTCGCGAGTGAAAGGCACGCCCATCGCGATCAGCCACTTGATCGCGTTTGGCGCGTTCTCCACCACATACCGGGTGGTCCTTTCGTCGGACAGGCCCGCACCGGCAATCAGGGTGTCGCGGATATGGGCCGCGATCGAATCGTCGTCGGCAAGGGCCGCGGCGATTCCGCCCTGAGCCCAGCTGCTGGCGCTGTCGAGCAGGGCCCGCTTGGTAACCAGCCCGATCCGCTTGCCCCCGGCAAGCAGCAGTGCCAGCGTCTGGCCGGCCAACCCGCTGCCGATGATGAGAACGTCGAAATTCATCATTCTTGCCCCGCCTCCAGTACGAATGGACTATACCAGATCGTTTTTTCTGCGTTCGATCAAAAGATCCGGCGGTCAAATGAACTAATTTTTTTCCTCATTGTCACTTCGCACAGTACGGCAATCAACGGATTGGAGGTCAGGGACTGGGTTATACTTGCTGCCGCCTCAGGCCGATCGGCCAACTCAATAACAATTTCGGGGAAGTCGGTAGATGGGTGACCGGGAAGTCGACCAGCAACTGGTCGAACGCGCGCAACGCGGCGACAAACGCGCGTTCGGGCTACTGGTGGCCAAATACCAACACAGGCTGGCTCGCCTGCTTTCAAGGTTCATCCGCGATCCGGGTGAAATCGAGGACGTTGCGCAAGAGGCATTCATCAAGGCTTATCGCGCGCTGCCGGGTTTTCGCGGCGACAGTGCGTTCTATACCTGGCTCTACCGCATCGGGATCAATGCAGCAAAGAACCACTTGGTCGCGTTGGGCCGGCGCGCACCGACGACCACGGTGCACGATTCGGAAGACGCCGAAAATTTCGAGGATGCGGACCAGTTGCGAGACATCAATACGCCGGAGAACCTGCTGATGAGCAAGCAGGTCGCGGCGGTAGTGAACGGCGCCATCGGGGAGTTGCCGGAGGAATTGCGCACCGCGATAACGCTGCGGGAAATTGAAGGATTGAGCTATGAGGACATCGCGGAGATCATGAATTGTCCGATTGGCACAGTGCGTTCGCGGATCTTCCGGGCGCGCGAGGCTGTCGCCGAAAAACTTCGGCCGATGCTGGACATATCGAAGGACAAGAGGTGGTAGGCGAATGAAACAGATAATCTCTGAATGGATGGATGGCGAACTTGATACGGATTCCGCCCGGGCCATGCTGACCAAGGCGGCCGAGTCGCCGCAGTTACGGAGCGAATGGGTGGTCTACCACGCGGTCGGAGACGGAATGCGCGGTTCCCCCGACCTCTCGCCCGGATTCCTGGAACGGGTTTGCAGCCGGTTGGCCGACGAACCCACGGTACTCGCCCCTCGCCTAGCTGCTGCCTCCCGCCCGTCCGTCACCACGTTTGCAATGTATGCGGCCGCCTCGCTTGCTGCCGTGGCTGTTGTCGGCTGGCTTGCGTTCGCACCTCAACCTTCCCCCAATGCGCAGATCGCAATCCAGGGGGCAGCAATGAAAGCACCGCCAAAACCGGCGGCGGCGAAGCCTGACGTGACGCCGCTCAAGCCGGAAGATCACGACTTCCTGCTCGCGCACCAGGCGGTCTCTCCGAACGGCAACCTGCAGGGCGTTGCGCCTTACGTGCGTACCGTTAGTTTCGGCAGCGGAGCCAATGGGCGCTAGGCGACCGGGCGCCGGCAGGCGCCGCCATCGGTGGCAGGGTGTATCGCTGATTCTCCCCTGTCTGCTGGCCGCGGGCGGCGTTTGCGCGGAAACCAATGCTGATGTCATGACGTGGCTGCTGAAAATCCAGCATGCGGCGCAGAGCGTCAACTACACCGGCCTGCTGGTGTATCAGCAGGGGCAGCAGATACAGACATCACGCATAACGCACGCGGCGGACGCCGGCGGCGAGCACGAACGACTCGAGATGCTCGACGGGTCCCCCAAGGAATTCATCCGCAACAACGATGAAGTGAAGTGCTACATCCCGGATACGAAGACGGTTATCGTCGAGAAGCGCGGCGCGGTACGGACGTTTCCGGGCCTGCTGACGGCGCAGGTTGGTTCGCTGGCACAGTTTTACACGATGCGGCTGGGACCGAATGACCGCGTCGCCGAGTTTCCCTGCAGGCTGATCCTGCTGGAACCGAAGGATGACCTGCGGTTCGGTCATCGCCTGTGCGCGGAAGCCGGGTCCGGACTGTTGCTGCGCGCGCAAACGCTGAGCCAGCGGGGCGAGGTGATCGAACAGATCGCATTCACGCAGGTAAATATCGGCGCTCCGATCGCCCGCAAGGCGCTTAAATCCAGCTATGCATCGGTCGGGACGCGATGGCGCATCGAGAATGCGGCGGCCGCGCCGGCGGACCTGACCCGGTCAGGGTGGGTAGTCAACAAGTTGCCTGCGGGTTTCGTGAAAGTCATGGAACTGTCGCGGACACTTCCCGGTCAGACTGAAGCGGTGGGACACATGGTGTTGTCGGACGGGTTCGCTTCGATATCGGTGTTCATCGAACCGCCGCGCCGCACGGCGGCACCCCCTGAATCCAGACTCTCGACGCAAGGGGCGATCAACGTCTATTCGCGCCAGGTCGGTGGTTACACCGTGACCGTGCTGGGCGAAGCACCGGCCGACAGCGTGGTCACGATCGGCAACGCCATTGAGTTCCAGAAGCCCTGATCAAATTCCTGATGGCGATATGATTGCTGCCGTCCCGACGAATTTTTGCAAGGAAAGGACCCGCATGAGAAAGCTTTTTCTGTCGTTGTGTCTGCTGTTGCCGTTCACCGCATCGGCCCAGACGAATCTCCCTGATTTCACGGACATTGTCGAAAAGCAGGGCGCCGCCGTGGTGAACGTCAGCACGACGCAGGTGATCCGCAGCCGTTCAATTCTGCCGCAGTTTCCGAATCTCGACGAAGACGACCCGATGTTCGAGTTTTTCAAGCGCTTCATCCCGCGCCAGCCCGGCGGGCCGCGTGATCGCCAGTTCCAAAACAGGTCGCTTGGTTCAGGATTCGTCATCAGCAGCGACGGTTACCTGCTCACCAATGCGCACGTAGTCGAGGCCGCGGACGAAATTACGGTCACCCTGACCGACAAGCGCGAGTTTCGCGCAAAAGTGATTGGCAGCGACAAGCGCACCGATGTCGCGCTGATCAAGATCGAGGCGTCGGGCCTGCCAAAGGTGACCATGGGCGACCCATCCAGGGTCAGGGTCGGCGAATGGGTGGTCGCCATCGGTTCTCCGTTCGGATTCGAAAACAGCGTCACCGCCGGCATCGTCAGCGCAAAGGGCCGGTCGCTGCCGCAAGAAAGTTTCGTGCCCTTCATCCAGACGGACGTCGCCATCAATCCCGGCAATTCCGGAGGACCGCTGTTCAACATGCGCGGGGAAGTGATCGGCATCAACTCACAGATCTACAGCCGCAGCGGAGGCTACATGGGGCTCTCGTTCGCAATCCCCATCGATGTCGCAATGGACGTGCAGCACCAGCTTCGCTCCGGCGGCCGTGTCAGCCGCGGACGCATCGGCGTGCTGATCCAGGAGGTCACCAAGGAACTCGCGGAGTCCTTCGGAATGCCCAAGCCGACGGGCGCGCTGGTGAATTCGACGGAAACAGGCGGGCCTGCCGACAAGGCCGGGATCGAGTCCACGGATATCATTCTGAAATTCGACGGCAAGTCCGTGAATTCTTCGGGTGATTTGCCCCGGATCGTCGGCGGCACCAGGCCCGGCGCCAAGGTCGCCGTGCAGGTCTGGAGGAAGGGTGCGATGCGTGAGTTCACCGTCACGGTCGCGGAAATTCCGGAAGAAAAAGTGGCAAAGAACGAGCCTCGCGGGAAAGCCCCGGAGGCGAAGAGCAACCGGCTCGGGCTCGTGCTTTCGGAACTCGACGCAAAGCAACGCGAAGAGCTGAAACTGGCCTCCGGGCTGTTGGTCGACGAGGTACGCAATGAAGCGCGCGCGGATTTTCGACGCGGCGACATCCTGCTGGCGATGATCGTCAAAGGCGTCAACGCCGAGCTGAAAACGGTGGAACAATTCAACAAGGTTCTCGCCCAGACGGACAAATCGAGCAATATCACCTTTCTGGTGCGTCGTGGCGAGCAGCAGGTGTTCGTCACAGTACGGGGTGGCGACAAGTAGGCCACGGGCGCGGCTCACACTGCTGAGCCGCGCGTGGTGCCATTTGTGCGACGAAATGCGCGAGGAACTTGCGCAACTGAACCGGGTTGCGGCGTTTGATCTCGACGTCGTCGATGTAGAGGCCGATCCGGCGCTCGATGCGAAGTATGGCGACGACGTCCCCGTTTTGCTGTCCGGCACCGGGGAACTGTGCCGGCACCGGCTCGACGCCGGGCGGGTGGCCGAATATCTCGCGACGTACGATAAAGGGCCAAGCGCAGGCAGGGGAAATCGGTTAAAATGAAGACCTTACCGCATTCCTAAGGGTGCCCTGCGGCACCCTTTTTTCTGCCCGCATGCAGCACATCCGAAACTTTTCCATCATCGCGCATATCGACCACGGAAAATCCACGCTTGCCGACCGCATCATCCAGTTGTGCGGCGGACTCTCGGATCGCGAAATGGAGGAGCAGGTACTCGATTCGATGGACCTGGAGCGCGAGCGCGGCATCACCATCAAGGCGCAGACCGCGGCGCTCGAATACCGCGCCCGGGACGGGCAGACTTACCAACTCAATCTCATCGATACGCCGGGACACGTCGATTTCTCCTATGAAGTTTCGCGCTCGCTTGCCGCCTGCGAGGGCGCACTGCTGGTGGTCGACGCCTCGCAAGGCGTGGAGGCGCAGACCGTCGCCAATTGCTACACCGCCATCGAGCAGGGCGTGGAGGTGGTCCCGGTGCTGAACAAGATCGACCTGCCGTCGGCCAATCCGGACAGCGCAATCGCAGAAATCGAAGATGTCATCGGTATCGACGCCCACCAGGCCTTGCTTGCAAGCGCCAAGACCGGCGAGGGCGTGACCGACATCATTGAAGCCATCATCCGGCGCATCCCGCCGCCCGCCGGCGACCCCGCCGCGCCGCTGAAGGCGCTGATCATCGACTCCTGGTTCGACAACTATGTCGGCGTGGTGATGCTGGTCAGGGTCAAGGACGGCGTGCTCAAGCCCAAGGACCGGGTGCTGCTGATGGCGAGCAAGGCCGTGCACTTATGCGAGCAGGTTGGCGTGTTCACGCCGAAGTCCCGCGCCCGCGACAGCCTGAGCGCAGGCGAAGTGGGTTTCGTCATCGCCGGCATCAAGGAGCTGAAGCACGCCAAGGTCGGCGACACCCTCACGCTGGCGGACCGGCCAGCGATGACGCCACTGCCGGGCTTCAAGGAAATCAAGCCGCAGGTGTTCGCGGGCCTGTATCCGGTCGAATCGAACCAGTACGAAAACCTGCGCGATGCGCTGGAAAAACTCAAGCTCAACGATTCCTCGCTGCATTACGAGCCCGAGGTGTCGCAGGCGCTGGGCTTCGGCTTCCGCTGCGGATTCCTGGGCCTGCTGCACCTCGACATCGTGCAGGAACGGCTCGAGCGCGAGTACGACATGGATCTCATCACCACGGCACCTACCGTGGTGTACGAGGTCCTGCTGCGCGACGGCAGCATGCTGACGGTCGAGAATCCGGCCAAATTGCCGGAACCCTCCAAGATCGAGGAAATCCGCGAACCCATCATCACCGCTACCATTTTCGTACCCCAGGAGTATCTGGGCAACGTGATGACCCTGTGCACGCAAAAACGGGGCGTGCAGCGCAACATGCAGTATCACGGCCGCCAGGTCATGCTCACCTATGAGATGCCGCTCAATGAAGTGGTGATGGATTTTTTCGACAAGCTGAAATCGGCGACCCGGGGCTACGCGTCGCTGGACTACGATTTCAAGGAATATCGTGCCGCCGATGTGGTCAAGCTCGACATCCTGATCAACGGCGACAAGGTCGACGCGCTGTCCGCCATCGTGCATCGCGCCAACAGCATTCCGCGCGGCCGCGAGATCGCTGCCAAGATGCGCGGCTTGATCCCGCGGCAGATGTTCGACGTTGCGATCCAGGCCGCGATCGGATCCAACATCATTGCGCGCGAATCGATCAAGGCGCTGCGCAAGAACGTGCTCGCGAAGTGCTACGGGGGTGACATCACCCGCAAGAAGAAACTGCTGGAAAAACAGAAAGCCGGCAAGAAGCGGATGAAGCAGGTGGGCAGCGTCGAGATTCCGCAGTCCGCCTTTCTTGCGATCCTGCAGACCGGTGACAAATAGGACGCACGCGATGAATTTTGCATTGATCCTGTTCGTACTGCTGGTGGCGACCGGAGCTTTCTGGCTCGCCGACCACGTGGTGCTGCGCAAGCGCCGTCTCGCCATGGCCGCAGGCGCTGCACACGATCATCTTGCAAAGCTGCCTGCAGGCGCGACCGCGGAGGTCCGCGCACGCAAGGAACAGGAAGCGCGGGCGATCGAAGAGGAACTGGCGCGCGAGCCGTGGTGGATCGAGTATCCAAACAGTTTCTTCCCGGTCATTCTGATCGTGTTCCTGCTGCGCTCCTTCCTGTTCGAGCCGTTCAAGATTCCGTCCGGCTCGATGATCCCGACGCTGCTCATCGGCGATTTCATTCTCGTCAACAAATATGCGTTTGGCGTTCGGCTGCCCGTGATCAACAGGAAGATCGTCGATCTCGGCAGTCCACAGCGCGGTGATGTGATGGTATTTCGCTATCCCGAGGACCCGTCGCTCGATTACATCAAGCGCGTCGTCGGCATTCCGGGTGACCGCATCGCGTATCACGAAAAGCGGCTCGCCATCAACGGTAGCGAAATGCCGCGGACGCAGGTAGGCGACTACCTGCACAAGGAAAAAATGCAGTATGCGAAGCAGTACGTCGAGCGCCTCGGCG
>Ga0315281_10008695_pt1 | contig 14177 bp, 11 predicted proteins | sample YL17G07_0_MG_FD_204540 | JGI IMG/M metagenome (GOLD analysis project Ga0315281, IMG submission 204540) | Sediment microbial communities from Yellowstone Lake, YNP, Wyoming, USA - YL17G07_0 | ecosystem: Environmental > Aquatic > Freshwater > Lake > Sediment | place: USA: Wyoming | collected...
GCCGGGTTGAAGGAAGCCGACGCGGGGATGAAAGTCGGGGAGATTTGCCGGAAGCATGGGATCTGCGAGCCGACGTACTACCGATGGAAGGCGAAGTACGGCGGGCTGGAGGTGAGCGTGGCGCGCTGGCTGCGGCAGTTGGAAGACGAAAATCGGCGGCTGAAGCAGATGGTGGCGGAACAGGCGCTGGACATCCAGGCGCTGAGGACGGTGGTTTCAAAAAAGTTCTGACGCCCAGGGACCGGCGCGAGGCGGTGGGCGTGATGCGCGAAGCGCAGGAGTTGAGTGAGCGGCGAGCCTGCGAGCTGGTGGGGATGAGGCGGTCCAGTTACCGGTACGTCCGGCGAGAGGAGTTGCCCGGACTGAGAGGGCGGCTGGGGGAGTTGGCCCAGGAGCGGCGTCGGTTCGGGTACCGGCGGTTGACGGTGCTGCTGAGGCGAGAAGGTTGGGCGGTGAATCACAAGCGGGTGTACCGGCTCTACCGGCAGGAAGGGCTGGGAGTGCGGCGCCGGAAGCGCAAGCGGATCGGGGCGGTGGAACGCCAACCCTTGACGATTCCGAGGCGGCCGAACGAGCGCTGGTCGATGGATTTTGTTGCGGATGCTCTGCCCGATGGGCGGAAGTTTCGCCGCCTGAACCTCGTGGATGATTACAACCGGGAGTGCCTGGCAGCGGAAGTGGACACATCGATTCCGGGCGCTCGCGTGGTTCGGGTACTGGAACGACTGGGCGAACTGCGTGGCTTGCCGGAGGTGGCGACATGAAGTGCCCCAAGCAACCAGAGGAAGATATGACACGCCGCGTCAAAGGAAAGCGTGTATACTTCCGCCGGCCATAAAGCCCAGAAATGATAATCACGCTGAGAGGAGATCGGGCAGAAATGGAATCCCGAAGAAGATTTCTCTGGCACGTTGCGGCTGGCGCATGTCTAAGGGGCGTCATGGGGTCAATCCACGCGGCACGATTGCTCGCCTGGACGGATGGGAGGGCTGTTGTGCCTAAGCAGATCAAGGCCTTCTGCATCGACTTCAACTGGGTTCATCGTGAACGTCAACCTGGCACACCGGCCGTTGGCGACGCCCCCATAGTCTTTGCGCCGCCTGGACATTGGGCGGACGCCTCCCCGGAAGAGCATGTGCTCTGGTACGAAGGACTGGGGGCCAACGTCATTCAGACGTTTGCAGTTTCATGCAACGGCTACGCCTGGTACAAGGGTGGCTTCGTACCCCCACAAGCAGGCCTGAAATACGATTTCCTCCCGGAGGTCGTCAACCTTGCCCACAAGAAAAGCATGCTGGTGATGGGCTATTTTTGTGTGGGCGCGAACACGAAGTGGGGCCTGGACCATCCCGATTTGAGCTACGGCACCCCGACGACGCCCCACATTCCATTCACAGATGGATATCTGGATTATCTCTCCCGATCCATAGCAGATGCCATGCAAAAAACCGGGATAGACGGCTACATGATCGACTGGGTCTGGAATCCCGCGAATCACTTGCGGCAAAAGGGCTGGTTGGCGGCGGAGAAGAAACTCTATGCGCAACTGACCGGCAAGCCGTTTCCAGAGAGCAGGGAGCCCGGCAAGCAAGAGAAGCTCGAATACGAGCGGCGTGCCATCGACCGCTGCTGGGCGCGCATTCGGCAAACCCGGGACCGGACGAACCCTGATTGCATACTGTGGCTTTCTGTGGGCAACATGGGTGACCCCACCATCGCTGGTTCCAAGTTGCTGAAAGAATGCGACTGGGTCATGAACGAATCCCCGAACCCGAAGCTTTACGAAACCGGCGAGCGTATGGTTGGCAAGCAGACTCGCATGATACAGAACCTGGTCGGGTGGGCCACTCATAACGCAAAAGCGTTTCTATCCGATCCAAAGAACCGCGACCTCGACCTTTATGGATTCGCCGAGCCGCGGGATAACTCACTGCCACTTCCGATCGCTGACTATCTCAGCAAGCCGGTGGAAGCCTTCGGCGGGAACGACAGACTAAGTGCCAATGACCGAAACATCGCCGCGTTGGCAAGGTTCTACAGAGGTCTTCCCCTGGACGCCGTTGTTCCTCAGAAGCCAAATCTCACGGCGGAGCAAGTGTTTGAGAAATCCATCGAGGCAACAGGTGGACGCAAGGCACTCGAGAACTTGACCAGTTTTGTGGCTAAGGGGACCTTGGAGATGGTGGGAATGCCTGTCGCGGGTGACATCGAAGTGTACGCGAAAGCACCGAATAAACGGTTTATCATCACAGCCATTCAAGGCTATGGCGATGCAAAGCAGGGATTTGACGGCCAGGTTGCATGGACGGAAGACCCGCTCCAGGGGCTCAGCGAGCTGAGTGGCGAAGCCCTCGCTATTACCCGGCGGGAATCGACGTTCAACGCCGCACTCAAATGGCACGAACTGTACCAGAAGGTCGATTTGAAAGGGAAGCAGAAGCTCAGAGACCGCGAAGCCTACATCGTGGAGCTCACCCCCGCGGACGGCAAGACCGTCACGCAATATTACGATGCGGATACTTTCCTGCTGCAGCGCGTCGACATGGAGTCGCCGACAATGCAGGGGTTGGCCCTGGTGCAAACACGCCTTTCAGATTACCGAGACATTGACGGCATTAAGTTCCCGTTCACTATCTCTCAAGATCTCCCGACAGGCGAGGTTGTCGTGAAATATTCCGAGGTGAAGCTCAACGTGGAAATCGAAGACGCAAGATTCACAAAACCCCCTCAATAGGGCGGCCTCACATCCATGCAGAGGGTCAAAGGATTTGTCGCGGCAAGCATTGGCGGATGCTTCATCCGCCCGTCTCGGCGGACGATTCTAGAGGAGAAATGGCATCCCGCGCGTCGGGCAAAGGGAATGCGTGTATACTCCCGCCATGCATGACACCCGGAAATGAAAATCACGGGGGGAAGGGGAAGCGGCAGACATGGCATCCCGAAGAAATTTTCTCTGGCAGGTTGCGGCCGGTGCTGGCCTAGCAGGTGTTGCAGGACCATTCCGCGCGGCGCGATGGTCCGCCTGGACGGACGCGAAGGCCCTCGTGCCCAACACTGAATCGCAGTATCCCGCTTGGTATCAACCGCCACAATTGTTCGTCATGACCGGCTTTATCGCCAACACCACCAGCGGCACTTGGGGGCCGGACTTCATCATCAGCGGCCTCTGGACCCACGAGAAACAACAGGCCGCACTCGCTAGCTGGAACAAGGGGCTCGGCAGCCGATATGACGCCGACAAGACCCTTCTCGCCTTCAAAGAAGCCGGCGCTACTGGCGTCATCTTTTATGACAAGTGGCATGACGGAATCGTGCCCCACGACACGCGACTCACCAACTTCAAAACCGAGCGCGACCTCGTCGGGGAGACAGTCAAAGCGGCCCGCAAGCATGGCTTGAAAATCGTTATCTATTATTCGGTCGGCTTTGATTACAATCCGGACCCAAAGTTCCAGGACTGGCTGTGCCGGGATGCCAATGGCCAGCCTATGGGCGGGCCCTTCCCCGCCGATCGGATGTCGTTCCACTCTCCCTACCGGCAGTATGTGATCGATCACCTGGTTGAGATCACCAAGAACTACGGACCGCTCGACGGACTTTGGCTCGATATCTTCGACCAGCCCCTGATCTCCTACGACCGCCACACCAAGGCTGCTTTCGAGAAGCGCTACGGGAAGCCCATCGACCGGGCCACACTCCCGGAGCAGGGGGATTTCGTGGTCGAAACGTTGCGCCAGTTTCTGACGGACATCAAGCAGTCTGTGAGAGCGGTGCAGCCCAACATAAGCTTCACCTTCAACGCGGCCGGCATGGCGGATCTGCGCTTCCCCAAGCACGCAAACCGGGTTGACAGCTTGGCAGATTTCTTTTCCATGGAAGGCCACCAGTGGCTAAACATTGATCGCGGCGCGCGCACCGGACATGCCATGAACCGGCCTTTTGAGGTAGGCATGCTGCTCAACTCCTCATGGTACGTTCCGATGACGGACCAGGCACCTCCCCCGGCCATGTCCGCCGATGAGGCCGTCGTCTCCGCGGCCACCGCCTGGATTCAGGGCGCCAACGCGTATGGTGCGATGGCCCCTGGGCACAGCGGAATCTTCGATGAAAACGGCGACTTGAAAATGCTGCGTGCTGCCGGCGATTGGCTGAAGGAAAACCGTGAAGGGCTCATCGGCTCTATCCCTTACGCTGACATCGGGACCGTCACCGGAAATCCTTCACCCGAGCTGCTGGCTGTCCCGGATGCTGCCGATTTCTGGGCATGGGGGCCAAAGTGGTCCGGCGGCGGGCTCGACTCCTTTAATGAGGAGACTCGCCCTGGCTACGCACTCGACTTGGCTTTGCGCAAGGTCGGTTATTTTACCGAGTCCATCGGTACGGCGTTCCCCTCGCGCAAGTTCGACTTCGCTGCCTATCGCATGCTGCTGCTGCCCGAAAACGCGCTGTTTGATTCGGGGCTTGCCGGAGAAATTCGCGAGTACGTGCGCAACGGTGGCGCCTTGCTCGCTTTCGGTCATGCTTCGCTGCTCGATGAGATGGCTCGCCCGCGGAACAACTTCGTGCTCAACGACGTTTTCGGCGCAGACTTCGTCGGCAATCTGCCGGGTTACAAACAATTTGCCGCCAGCAGCGAAATCGCGTCGTCGCTGCCGCTGAACCTGCCCGCCCTTGCCGTCAAGCCCACCACTGGCAAGGTGCTCGGAACTTGGGCCAGCGCCGGTGATGCGCCAGCGATCATCGAAAACCGTTTCGGCAAGGGCCACGTCATCTACGTGAGCGCGGCAGAAACCGCCTTTGGCAAAGCCAGCGCCATGCTGACCGAGCTGGCGGGACGCCTAATCGGCCCTCCGCCGATTGCGGTCGAAAGCACACGCGAGTATGCGATGGTCGCCAGCCAGAAAGGCAACGACCTGCTGGTTTATTTGCTGAACCGCAGCACGGGGTCGCGCGCCAACACCGATACTGAACAGCCCAAGGGTTCGGCATTTGAAGGTCCGGAAGAAGTCACCTTGCGGATTGACACGAGCGTCGTCGGTGAAATCCTCGGCGCCGAATTAGTCTCCCCCAAGGCGCCAGCCCGAATGAGCAGAATGGGGCGAATCGTGCTAATCACCTTCCCCGCTTCGCCTTCTGTTACCACGCTAAATCTAAGGAGGCAATCCCCATGAAGCCTGTACTCTTTTCCGTATTCTTTCTGACCTTGGCCGTCTCCGGCACCGCCCAGCACCTGGCCAGAGACTTGGGGCCGGCAGAGTACTACCGCCCGCCGCAATTGACACTCATGATCGGCTTCATCAAGGACCCGGAACATAAGAACTTCACTGTTCCGGAGTGGGCCAAGGGCATTGGCAGGAATTTTGATGCCGTTCAGATTGCCGAGCGGTGCAAGCGTGCCGGCGTGGCTCAGATTATCTGGTACGACAAATGGATCGACGGCCTGGTCTTCCACAAAACCAAAACCACCAACTATCACACCGAGCGGGACTTTCTCGCAGAACTCGCGCCCGAATGCCACAAGCGTGGCATCAAGCTCGTCATTTATTTCAACACCTACTATGACGGCAACCCCGAATTCGCCCAGTGGGCCTGCGTGGACCAGCAAGCTAAGCCGATTCCGTTCTCACCGTTCTGGCCCGAGAATCTGCTCAGCATGTACTCGCCTTTCCGCGAGAAGGCACTGGAACAGATTCATGAACTCTTCGTCGACTACGGTGTGGACGGCATCTGGCTCGACGTCCCCACCTACGCCAGTATCAGTTATGACCGCTGGACGCGCGAAGCATTCCGGAAGCAGTACGGCAAGGATATGGACGAAGCTTCAGCTCTCGAGAGGGCGAGGTTCTGGATCGAGTCCGCGGTGAATTGGAACCGGGAAGTAGCCGCGTACGTGCGCAAGCTGAAGCCCACCGCCACGGTGACCACGAATGCCGCTATCGACCCCATTGCTGGCGGCCCCATGTCGGCTGCCGGTATGGGTGAATCCCTCGACTACTTCAGCACGGAGTTGCATACCATCGAACTCCAGCAGAAATTCGCGCCGCTCCTCAGCGAGATTTACAAACCGTTCGAAGCTGGCACGCTTATCTCGGACGACTGGTTCACGCCCCTGAACAGCGGACCAGTCAAGACCTCAAAAAGCATCGATGACATGCATGTAGAATTGGCCAGCATTCTCACCGCTGGCTTAAATACCTACCTTGCCGTGGCGCTGGGTCACGATGGCACTCTTGATGAGGGGACGATGAAGTTGCTGGATTTTGCCGGGGACTGGCTGCGCGCGCGCAGGCTCTGGCTCGAAGGAGCAGAGGATGTCACAGACGTCGCGGTCCTGCTTGGAACGGCCAATCCGAAGGACCAGCAGTGGCCAGGAGGGGCTACGGGCTACGGCGACGAACTCTTCAAAATCGAGGCCAATTTGCGGGCCAACGGGTATTTGCCACACCGGCTGATCAATTGTGCTGGATCGCGCAAATATGACGGTATCCCGCAAACCGTCCGGACGGTCATCGTGCCGGACCGCGCGCAGTTGACCGCTTCCGATGCGGAGATGCTTGACGGTTTCGTGCGGCGCGGGGGCAAGGTGCTGGGGATCGGAAGAGGCATTGGACTCGCTGGAACGGAGGAACCCAACCGAGCCGCATCGATGTTCGGGGTTCACAGCGCAGGCTACGTGCTGCCGGGCTGGGTTGGTTCGTTCGACCTGAGGTGGAACAGTAGCCACCTAGCCATGCAAGGGCCCATCCTGCATGTGAAACCGACCTCGGCCGAAGCGCTGCTCTGGGCTTCCGTGTGGACCGCCGGCGAGATGCCCCTGTTCACACGAAACCGCGTCGGCAGCGGCACGGCGTACGCGCTTACCACGACGGAATCTGCACTTACGGACAAGCCGGATCTCTTACGCTACCTCTGGAAGGAAGCCATCGGGCAACCATTGTGGAAGGTTGAAGTCAATCCGGAGCGTTACGTCGTCCGGATACGCCGTCAGAACCAGCGGTACCTCGTATACGTGATCGACAGCCTAACGACGAGGGAAGGCCCGATGTCCGAAGCCTACAACACTCAGCGCTATCGGCCGCTCTACACGAAGCTCACGGTCAACAGCGAACTGGTGCCGTTCCAGAAAGCGACCGTGGTGCCGGACAACCGCGCGCTGCGGACCTCCACTGACGGGATCTGGAAAACCATGGAGGTCTATCCCGATCCGGAACTGACCATCGCGCTGGAATAGAGACCGCTGGGGCCAGCCGGGTCGCAGCGCCGACCGTGAGCTGGACGTCCTCCCAAACTGGCCCGGAGCTGGCGGGCTGAACTCCCGTACCTGTTGGCACGCGGGCCCGAAGCCTACGGCTTCTCCAGCGCGGTTTGGACCAGCCAGCGGGTTGCCGAATTGCTCTGGCGACGCGTTCAGGTACGCTATGACCGTGACCACATCCGTCGCCTGCTGCATGGCTTGGGCTGGAACTGGCAGAAACCGACCGGCCGAGCGCGCGGAAATGACGAAGGGGCCATCGACCGCTGAATGCCCAAGGTCTGGCCGCGCTTGCTTGTTGGGAACCTGAACTAAGCCGAGGTCCGGCTTATGTCGGAGGGTTTCGGCAGCAACGGTGACTATGTCATATCTGGCTCGGATCGCTTCTTTGATACGCCCGTCGAAAACCTCCGCTTTTACGCAGGCGCCCGGAGGAGCGTGAAGTTTTCAAGGGAGGGACCCCGCAAGCACGACCTTCGGTAGGCGCCTGATTCGGCATATGGATGTGCCAGCCCTGAGCGGCAGTGCAAAGGCTTGAAACGGCCCGGCTGGCCTAGGCACATGGATGATCGGGAAGTTCCCAGGTGCTTGGGAATTCGTCAGAGCCAGTTCCGGAGAAGAACTTGTGCTGGGGAGGAAGAGGAGATGAGAAAGGGGTACAATCGGCGGGAATTTGTCAAGACCGGCAGCGCTGCGACTCTGGCAGCGTTATGTTCCGGTCACGTCCCCCTGGGGGCTGGCACTTCTTCTGATCAACCGTCCGCCTCCGGAAGGCTCCCCTGCGCTCGGTTCACGCATGAACACAGGCAACGCATATCTTCTACACCCTTATCACCGAGTTTCAAATCGAAAATCCGGGTCCAAAGATATCTTTCGGGGCCCTCGTGCAGATAATGGTCAGCCGTGGCCGGATCAGGTTTTTCCTTGAAACGCGTCCCCACCAGGGAATCACCTTGAAACCTTTCTCTGAGTTCCAGGTACTCGAACCCGGCAGCCGGCCGCGTGGGCTTCATGCCAAAAGTGATTAGCGTTTTCGGGTGCGCCTTTTCCCAACCCGTCCTCGGTTCTACCCCCGTCATAGTACCGGGGAATTCACGGACCAATATGGGCGCAGATGCGCTTAGGACGATCGCATGGTCCAGCAATTCCCCTCGTAAGCTCCCCACCAACACTCCGTTACCTCGTTCCTCCCGGCACTCCGATAGTCCGCTCGAATCGGGCTCCTGTTTACGGATCTGATGCTCTCTATGACGTCTCCCCCGAAGTTCTCGTCTCCATCCCAAATCAAGTACTTTGGTGTGCCGCCTACTCCTGCAATTGATGCACAAGTCGAGGCGAGGAGGAAGTGTACCGCACGGGCTGAAAAACTGGTCCTCGCCGCTTCTCGCATGACTCCCTCAGACTCATCACGAAGAATCCTCCATCGCACCTTCTGATCGATGCGAAACACTGCCTAACCGACTTTCGCAGCCCTCCATGCTTCGTGGTGAGATATTCGTGCCAGTTGTCAAACGAGGTGTGCGATACCGAGGCTTGACTCCCCAGGGGTGAACACCTATTTCCTGGTTGGACATACCTCCTATTGCGCCGGATATCGCACTCCAGAGCGGAGGAGTGTACGCCCGTTACCTTCGTGCCACTTGTCCAGTTCCCGCCTGAGCCATTCGATGTCTTTGTCCGTATGGCAGATGAGGCAAGCATTGGGACTTTCTTTCTGGCCGAAGCGCGCGGTCATCTCCGCATCGGGAATGTCGTCAATCTGGTGGGTCATGGTTTTGAACAGCACGCTGTTCATGATCTTCGGCATGTGGCAGGCGACGCATCGGCTTCCCTCAGATTTAGCCAAATGGCGGGTGTGCACCTCCAGTTTTGCTGCGTACTCGGGGTGGCACTGGAGACACATCTGGTCAGGTTGGTCGAGAAACTTCAGCGCTCTTTCGTTTTTGCTATCCGAAGGGTGAAAGTCGTGGCAGTGGCCACAATGGGCCCCCCCCTTCTGGAAGCATTTGGAGCGGAGGAAAGACTCCACCATGAATGATGCAACCCGGAAGCGCCCATCTTTGTAAAACGCCCGCAAGGCAAACTCCCCGTACGGGCGGCTTTGATAGTGGACATAAAAAGTATCCGGGAAATGACGATAATTGATCTCTCCTTCCGGGCCGAGGCTTAGAATCGCCGACTGCAAGTGGCACTGAGCACAGATGGCCACGTAGTCGCGACTGGTAATCTTGCTGAACTCAACCTGCAGCTTGAGTGGAGGGTTATAGCCTGGCTTAGCCGAGCGCATGGAAGCGACGTGGTCGCCGCCCGGCCCGTGGCACATCTCACAGTTGATTCCTGGCTCAGCAAAAACCAGGTCTTTCGCTTCCGGTGACATCGGTTTTGTCAATCGCAATTGGCTGGTGTGGCACGGCCCGCAATGGGCAAGATAGGCGGTGTCCGAACTGTGCCTGGGGAAATTGGCCACGTGCCCGCGCTCGGATTTAGGCGCATCAATCATCTTCCAGAACGCCACCCAACGCTTCCCCATCCGATTGTACTGGAGCGGGAACACCTGGATCTCGCCGCTCGGAAGCCGGGTCGCATACGTCTGTTGCCACTTCACTCCGATCGTATAGTCCACCCGGTAGCGATGCCACTGACCATCGGTATCCATGACTTCGAAGTAATGCTGGGTATTGTCGTGGGTCATCCGGGCCACGACCTTTCCTGTCTCATCGGCATAGGTCGCGTCATTGAAATCCCCGAAAACGTTTTCGAACCTGTAAGGGCTTAGCATCCGCGCATGGCCCGTATTCTGCCACCCTGCGTATTCGCGCGCGTGGCAACTCTCGCAGGCGCCTGAGCCGGCATAGGCCGGCGCGGCCCCACTGGTTTCACGAGGTTTCTCGGCCGCTTCGGCTTCCAGGAGTGGGACGTCGGCAGTCGCCTCAAGGCCTCTGACAAATTGCTCAAATCCCTGCTGAGGCTTAGAAGACCAGTGCGCGTAGATAGCACGCAAGTGCTGTTCCGCTTTTCCCTTGAGGGGTCCGTCCTGGCGATATGTGACAGCTAAAGCGGCAGCTGCTTCTCTCTCCCTTCCTCGGGCGAGTCGGATCAGTCCCACCAGATACGCCGTGGCTGAGTCGGAGGGCTCCAGTCCCCACGATTTGCTGGCAGACTCTTCTGCCTCTCTCAACTTGGAGTCCCGTTCGCCGCCCGAAGCTTTCAGACCCTCTGCGGTGGCGGCTCGAGCGAGTATGTAAAGACTCGAGGCGCGCAATTGCCGGGCGAGCGCGGTCCATTCCTTGCCGGAAAAGGTTGATGGTCCCACGAAGCGGTCCAGGTAATCGAGCGCCAGTCTGGCATTTTGGGTGGCTCCGACCGCCTCGCCTTCCCGGATTTGAATATCGGCGACCGGCACAAGAAGAAGCGGATTCTCTGGAAGCAATCTTAAAGACTCGCGGCCAAACTCTAGGGCCGCCTTGTTGTCCCCAAGGTCGATGGAAGCCTTCGCCGCAATTTCATAGGCTTGCGACAAGAAACTAGATTGCGGGTATTGCTTGAGGAAGTCCTCTGCGACCTTGCGCCGCTTCTCGGGGTTTCTCCTCTCGAAAAGAGCCTTAAAAGCCTTTCGCTCGCCGAAGTCCTGGATTTCATCGAGGATGGTTGCCAATTTATCGCCCTTGAGTCCGGAGCCGCGTAATTGCTCCAACGACTGGTCTTCCCAAACCCCGTAACTTGGCAACTGTGAAGGAACGTTCGCGGGCCAGGAGCCTCTGGAGCACAAATTGCAGGGCTGCTGGGCCCTGTAAATGACCGCGCCAACAAGGCCTAGAACCGCCAGGAACGAGAGGGTGAGAGCGCTTCTCACATGCCCTACCTACAAATCGACCGCGAGAAAACTAACAGTACGCTTGTCCTATGTCAATGACTCAAAGCTATTACGTCACAGGACACAAAGCTGCAGCCCGACCGACTCAGCTGGCACACGTCCTACGATGTCAGGTCCCTTCCGCGAGCTAAACTGATAGCCTCTGTGGAGAGCACGACTTGGCGCGTGCGGAGCGGTAAGCGCTGGGTCCACGGGTGAAGAGAAGTTGTTTGGCCACCGCCTAATGCTGGTCGAGGAATAAGGCCACTCTGCCCGGCACCGAAGCACGGGAATGTCAAAACACGCCCGCTTTAAGGGTTCCTCCCCTCGACTTTCGCGAGCATATCGAGCATGAAGGCGTCTTCGGGAAACAGTCCGGTGTAGCGTTTCAACGCCTCATGAGCGCGCAGATATTGCTTGAGCGTGATGTAACGAAAGATAAGAGACTTCTGGAGTATGGCTGTGTGAGGCCAGGCATCCACGCCGCGCTCCAGAATCCTGGCGGACTCTTCGACCCGGCCGGCCCGTGCCAGAGCCTCACCGAGACTGATGAAGATAGTTGGGTATTCAGCGCCACCTTCGAGAGCGCGCGAAAGAAAACCCGCAGCCTTCGCGTTGTCTCCTCCAGCTAGAGCCTCTCGACCCAAGACGGCGAGCACCTGGAGATCGTCCGGCGCGGACTTGCTCAATTGGCTGAGGGTCGCCAGGTAGTATTCCCGCAGGCTGGGCTGGTTACCCATGGTTTCCCCATAAGCAAGCAACTTGGTCAGCAGAGGGATGGGATCACCCGATTCATCCTTGGGCTTGTTAAGGCAAATCAGTCCGGGGAGATCCGGATTCGGTTCCTCGAAGGCGGATTCAGGGAAAGGTTGGCCAGCGTAGCGTACGATCCGGTGGTAGGTATCGTCCGAGTGCGCAATCCCGGCCACGGGCTTCTTCGGCATATGGCAGCCCACGCAGTCATTGGCAGGCTCGCGCTCCATGCGCTCTTTGAGCGGCAGCCTGCAGCTTGAGTCGGGGTGGCAAGTGAGGCACTTCTCACGGTAATAGGCAACGCGGTTCACAGGAGTCGGTGGATTGTGGATCACATGGCACGTGATGCATTGCAACTGGCCGTGACTTGCTTGGTAGCACTTGCTCATTTCCAGCGAGGAATTCTTCCACCAGAGAGGTGTGGCCATGCTTCCCCTCACCGGAGGGAGTTTTTCTAGAAGGTCCGCTTCCGCACGTTGCTCCTTTTTCAAAGGGAGCTTGAATATCGCGACCGTTCGGTAAAGAGGAGTTCCCGGCCGAAAATCCAAATAGTCTTTGCCGGGTTGTAGGACGCGCGTGTGTCCGCCTTGGTGGCAATTCATGCAGATGTCATCCGCCAGGCGGGGTGGTAGTTTCGCCGGGTCCACGATCGACGTATCCACCTTCCGAGACCGGCCCCTATGTTTCTTCGCCATCTCTTGGTTGTGTAGTTGGCCCGGACCGTGACAGCATTCGCAACTAATCGCAAATTCGCCGAATCTGAAAGGAGGATCGCGATACATGCCATCGCGCTTCGGCACCGATTCCGGTTGACCGTTGTGACAAGCCAGGCACCCGGTGAGGATGGGTCGGGTGAAACCAACCTCCGCGGCTTCATAGCCTGGAGAGAGATCCCATGCCTGCGCCTTGCCATAAAAGGAAACAGGAGCTTCGAACAAGAATTGGCCTCGACGGATGATGTACGTGGAGCCGGTGAGAAAACCTCCAACAACGTACTCCAGCCGGTGGGTTGTCTTGAGGATCGTCTGGCCGTTTTCGTCAAGCGCGTATTCGCTCTGATAGAGCTCGGAGCCTTCTCGAAATACCTCAAAATAACGGTTCAGTTTCTGGCTGTAGACGGTAATAGGCTTCGGCACCCTTGCGAGTTCGGAAGCTGAATTGGCCGGAGCCATGGAGTTGCCCATAGGCGTTTGCGGATACTTCCGGCAGATCTCCTCGTGGCAGCCTGAGCCGGCGCACGATCTTGACCCGACATAGGCTACCTTCGGGCTCGTGTTCCGGTACACGAGGGGACCTCCCTTTTTGGCCCAGCCGGCGACCGTCACCAGCAGAAGGAAAACAGCAAAACTCAATCCTGCATTTCTCACCATGGATCTCCATTCCGTCGGTATGCGCCGCTGGTCGGCATTGAATCCCTTCATGTTTGCCACAGAAAGTCCACGATGACTACCACGAGTGAATCATACCGCGGCCCATCTCTATGTTCAAGCCTGTGTACTCGTCCAGTAGATTAGTGAAACCTAGCCTCCTGGGTTTGGGATTGGCATGGGGCAAGGAACCCCTGGGGCGTGAGATAGCCCAAGGCCTGGGGAGAGGACGGACGGTGTTGTAGGCGTGCTTCCAGTGGCGTAGTTCCTGGCTGAGCTGGGCGACAGGTGCGCACGGCCTTCCGCCCGTGGCTCCGGAGGTGGCGACATAAAGTGCCCCAAGCAACCAGAGGAAGATATGACACGCCGCGTCAAAGCAAAGCATCTATACTTCCCCAAACCGTGACACCTAGAAATCGAAATCACGGGGAAAGGGGGGCCCGCAGATATGACATCCCGAAGGAACTTTCTCTGGCCCGTTGTGGCTGGCGCATGTCTAAGGGGCGTCATGGGGTCAATCCACGCGGCACGATTGCTCGCCTGGACGGACGTGAAAATCCTTGTGTCCAGGCAGGTCAAGGCCTTCTGCATCGACTTCAAGTGGGTCCATCTCCAACGTGAACCTGCCCCCTCGGCCGCTGGCGGCGGCCCCATAGTCTTTGCGCCACCTGGTCATTGGTCGGACGCTTTACCGCAAGCGCACGTTCGCTGGTACGCGGGACTCGGAGCCAACACCGTTCAGACGTTTGCAGTTTCATGCAATGGCTATGCCTAGTACAAGGATGGCTTTGTTCGCCCCCAGCCCGGCCTGAAGCATGACTTGAGCGGCCGTGGGTTTTTTGATCCATGATCCACTTGGAGAGTTAGTTTCCGGCAGAATCTAGGAATCGAGGAGGAGGTTTTGCCGTGAAGCGGAAGCGATTTTCTGTGGAGCAGATTGTGGCGGTGCTGA
>Ga0315281_10008696_pt1 | contig 14177 bp, 11 predicted proteins | sample YL17G07_0_MG_FD_204540 | JGI IMG/M metagenome (GOLD analysis project Ga0315281, IMG submission 204540) | Sediment microbial communities from Yellowstone Lake, YNP, Wyoming, USA - YL17G07_0 | ecosystem: Environmental > Aquatic > Freshwater > Lake > Sediment | place: USA: Wyoming | collected...
GCCGACCCGGAGCTGCTGCAAAAGATCCAGGGGCTCAGCCGCGGTGGCGTGTCCGCAACCTTCGACTTCGTCGGCAGCGACGCGACGCTTGCGGCCTCCTTTGCTTCGACCCGCGCCGGCGGCAAGGTGACCCAGGTCGGCCTGGCGGGCGGCACGGCGAGGATGAAAGTGCTCGACAACGTGCGCTTCGAGGTCGCGTTCGAAGCGACCCTCTGGGGCAACATTCGCGAGCTGCGCGAAGTGGTGGCCCTGGCGGAAAGCGGCCTCCTCGCCCTCGGCGAGGTCGAGTTCGCACCGCTGGCGCAGATCAACGAGGTCTACGCGCGGCTGAAGCGCGGGGAGATCCGCGGCCGGGCCGTCATCACTCCGTGACGACGGCTCCCGGGCGCGGCCGTCGCGCCTCGAGCGCCTCCCGGAGTTCCGTCCACGCGTCGCCGCGCAACGCCTTGAACGCCGCCGGGAACTGCCCACGGAGTTCTGCCGCCCGCACGCGGTAGCGTTCGGAGATGGCGCCCATCGCCAGCATCGTGACCGGCCCCACCCTCCGGCCAGCGCTCAGCGCCATGCCGTGCAGCATCTCGACCGCCACCTCAGCGTCCTGGTGCTCTCCCAGGATGTCCTGCAGCGCCGTCACCCTCGCGACGAACCCCGGAAGCACCTTCCCGTAGAGAGGCCCCAGGAACTCCAGCGCATAGCGCAACTTCTTCGCGTCGATGCGGAGCGCGTGGTACGCCGCGGGGGCGCTTTGCGGCGTGATCCGCCCGCCCCGCCTGCGCACCGTGCGGTAGCGGCGTTCGATCACGTCCGGGGCGACCGCCAGCACCGGCACACGGCCGGCATGGAACGCCCGCGGCGCCCCGGCCCGGAGCGCTCGACTGAACCGCTCGACGAACTGCTCGTAGCGCCGCGAGTCGAGCACGGCCAGCATCCGCTTTCGGCCGGTCTCTCGCCGTCCTGTGAGCACCGCTTCGATCGCCTGGAAAGCGTCAGACCCCGCGTCGTAGCCCGCTTGCCACTCGCGCAGCTGCTCCAGTTGAACGTCGAGATCGCGGACAGTCCCGAGCGCGGCCGCAACCCAGCCGAGCTCCAGGCGATGGCGTGCCATGCGCGGCGGGAGCCAGGGCGCGAAGGCTGCCATGGCGGCGCGCATCCGCCGCGCCGCCACGCGCATGTCGTGCAGCCCTTCGATGTCCTCTCCCAGCCGCGTCCCGCCTTCGTTCGCGAGGAACACCGCGAGATGCTTCCTCAGGACGGCGTAGCCCGCCTCTCCGGCCGTCATTGTGGCCGTCACCGCGGCAGGGCCGAGACCCGCTGCCGGGTCGAGCGGACGCAGCCCCGCCGCCGCCATCCCGGCTTCGAACTTCGACATCGTCCCCGGCGTGAGGCCGGCCGCGACCGTGAGGACGCCTGTGAAGCGCCGGACCCGCTCCAGCGCTCCCGCTGAGACCTCCACCTCCACCCGCGAAAGCGTCGTCGTGCCCTCACGGCCCGGCACGCGCGTCTCGTCCACCGCAATTTCGGCGGCGTCGCCAGTCCCGTCCGCGAGCATGAACAGGCGCCGTGTCTGCTCCAGCGTGAAGAGCGGCGCCAACGGACGCCTGCCGGCGATCAGCTGCACCATCGCGCCACACTGCCCGGGCGCGTCCGCGGGGCTGCCCTCGATCCCCAGCGGCTCGTTCAGTTCCCGCCGGCTCCTGACACCGTCCTGGGCCGCGGCCATCGACTTCAGCGTGAGCTCGACGCCCTGCCCTTTCTGGCGTACGCGGCAGGTGAACCCGGCCCGGTGAAGGCGCCAGTCGGCGGTGTCGTAGTAGGTGTCGACGAGGTTCTTGGTGCCCACGGCCCGCACCGTGTAGCCGGGCACCGCCGCCGACTCCAGCCAGCGCAGTACCGGCTCCACCCCTGGCACGTCGAACTGCCATTCGACTTCGAGCTCGTTCTCAGCGATCGCCGGCATCCAGCAATCATAGTGCCGCCGTGGTTGCGCGCGGATTACGCCCCCGCCATGCTTACGCCACCAATCCCGCGCGCGGCAGGGCTATGCCACGCCCGCGCCCCCTGGAGTTGCTCTCATGGTCATGGCCCTCGACGGCATTAAGGTGCTGGACATGTCCCGGCTCGCACCGGGCCCCTACTGCTCGATGCTCCTCGCCGATTTCGGCGCCGACGTCACGCTCGTCGAGGCCGTGCCCGGCGCCTCCGCCAAGCTCGGCGCCGGTCCCCGCAACACGGAAGGCGCCCAGCGCGCTGCCGCGTACAACGCTCTCGGGCGCGGCAAGAAGTCCATCGCCCTGAACCTGAAAGACCCGGCCGCCCGCGAGATCCTCTACGAGATGGTCAAGACCGCCGACGTCGTGATGGAGGGCTTCCGTCCCGGCGTCGTCAAGCGCCTGGGTGTCGACTACGAGACGCTCGCGAAGATCAACCCGCGCATCATCACCTGCTCGGTCTCCGGCTTCGGCCAGACCGGCCCGTACAGCCAGCTCGTCGGCCACGACATCAACTACATCGCGACGGGGGGGGCGCTCGGCGTCACCGGCAGGCCGGGTCAGCCGCCGTCGATTCCGATCAACCTCGTCGCCGACTTTGCCGGCGGCGGCCTCATGGCCGCGTTTGCGGTCTGTGTCGCGATCATCGCCCGCGAGAAGACCGGCCGGGGCCAGGATGTCGACATCGGCATGAGCGACGGCGTCCTCTCGCTCATGACCAGCGCCTTCACGGGCTACTTCGGCCAGGGAGCGGCCATCCGTCCCGGGGAGTTCCTCCTCAACGGGGCCGCACCGTTCTACGGCGTCTACCAGACGAGCGACAACCGCTGGTTCTCGCTCGGCAGCATCGAGACCCACTTTTACGACGCGCTCATCAACATCCTCGGCATCGAAGAAATGCGGACCGAGCAGTTCAACCAGGCGCGCTGGCCCGAATTCCGCGAGAAGGTCGCGGCTGTGCTGAAGACGAAGACCGCCGACGAGTGGATGCAGATCATGTCCCAGTACGACATCTGCGCCGCGACGGTCCTCGAAATGGAGAACGTCGTCACCAACCCGCACAACCTCGCCCGCAACATGGTGGTCGAAGTCGACTCGCCTATCGGCAAGGTGAAGCAGATCGGCGTCGGCCCCAAGCTCAGTGGCACGCCGGGCAAGCCCACCTTCTCCGCCCCAACGGTTGGGCAGCACACCGACGAGATCCTGGGCACGGCCGGCCTGAGCGCGGCGCGGATCGCCGAGCTGCGCTCCAGCGGTGCCGTAGGGTAGTGACAGGCGTCGTGAGAGCGACTTCGAGAGGAGCCCGCCATGCCACTCAGCCCTGACCTCGCGGGCCAGGCGGAGTCCGGCTCGGTGACCACTGCGCCAGAGCACTTCGCCAGCCGCGTGTTCAGCGGCGCGCCGGACGTGTTCTCCACGCCCGCCCTGGGAGCGCTCGTGGAGGCGACGTCCGCCGCCTGGCTGCAGCGCCACCTCGCACCGGGCCAGATGAGCGTCGGCACACAACTCGTGATCAACCACACTGGCGCCACCCCGCCAGGCATGTCCGTTACCGTGGAGACCAGGGTCGTCGCCGTCGACGGGCGCCGCGTCGACTTTGAGTGGACTGCCCGCGACCCGAAAGAGCAGGTTGGCCACGGCACCCACCAGCGCTTCGTGGTCGACTCGGAGCGCTTCCTCGCGCGCCTCGCGGCCAAGAGCCAGGGCGGAGGCCGGGCGACCGGGCTACTGCGCGCTCAGCTCCGTAAAGAGGGCGTCGTAGCCTGCGACCATCGCTGCCTCGGTCATCCCCTCCGCGTGCTGTCTTGCGGCGCTGCTCATCTCCGCCCTGAGTTCCGGGTCGGCAGCCAGGCGGTCCAGGGCGGCTGCGAGCGCGGCGACGTCTCCCGGCGGAGCCAGGAGCCCCGTCTTCCCGTCGACGACCACGCCTTCGATGCCCGGTATGGCGTAGGCGACGCTCGGGAGCCCCCAGGCGGCCGCTTCGGCGAACACCAGCCCGAACGCTTCTCTCTTCGACGGCAGGGCAAACACGTCTGCAGCCGCATAGACGAGGCCGGGCCCTTCCTTCAGCCAGCCAAGGAACGACGCCCGTCCGGGGATCGACGCTTCTGCCTGCCGCTCCAGTTGAGCCCGTTGCGCACCCTCCCCTGCGACGACGAGGTGTGCGGTGCTGCCGGTCATCCGCGACATTGCCTGTATCAGGTCTGCAACACCTTTGGCCGCCACCAGCCGGCCTGCGCACGCCACCACGAACGTCTCGGGGCGAAGGCCCAGTTGTTCCCGCGCATCCTGGCGCGTAAGCCCCGGCGCCGGCGCGTGTGCGCCGTTCGCGATGACGCGCACCTTGTGTCGTGGCACGCCGTTGAGGACCGCCGCCCGCGCGGCCGGCTCCGAAGGTGCCACGAGGACGGAGAACAGCAGCGAACGCCATCGCTGCAACCACCTGAGCTCGGGCCGGATCGGGGCCATCCCGTGCACCGAGACCACGCACGTCCGCACGCCGGCGAGCCGCAGCGCGACCAGGTCCCGGAGCGCCGCCTGGCTGCCGCCGACGTGCATGTTCACGACTGCTCCGCCATGGCGCTTCGCGACGCGCCACAACCGCCACATGGCTGTCATCCGGAGCGGTCGTTGACGCCACGCTGAGGGGGCGGCTTCGAATCGCGCTCCCCGGGGCGCGAGCGCCGCGTCGGGGCGGTCGTCCAGGGGCGCAACCGACCCGGCCAGGCGAGTGCGAGGCCAGGCGACTGTGACGTCTCTGCCGGTGCCGACCATCCCCCGCGCGACCGAGAGGAACACCACGCCGAGTCCCCCGAGCGGCCGTCTCGCCGAAAGGAGCAGCAACGGTCGCTCCTGTTTTCTGCGTCCGGCGCCCTGGCCCTGCGGCGGCCGCTCAGTTGGGGGGCGGGTCATTCCGGCACCATAGACACCCCGTCCCGCACGCGCCATCCTTGCCGCCAGTGAAGCCCGAGGCAGCCCCCCGCCCAGCCCGCCGGAAGGCCGTGCGTGGTGTCCCCCGCCGCCGCCAGGAGGCGGCCGTACCCCCCAATTTCCGTGCAGCGTTGCGCCGCATCCGCCCCTCGGACGTCAAGGACTTGCTTCTCGTCGCGTTCACCGCCGCCATCGCCTGGATCCTGCCCGGGCGCACCTGGGCGCCAATCGCACGAGCGTTGACGCGCACCAGGCGTGCCCTTGGCGGCCGCTCCGGGTTCCGGTACACGCGTCTCACGGCCCGTACCGCCGAGCGGATGGGCCGCTCCCAGGCCGAGATTATCTTCGCGGGCGACGCCCTGTCGCTCGAGCACTCGATCCGGGCGATGGCCGAGTACCGGCCCGGCAGTTCGCCGACGCGCACGGCCCTCGTCGGCAAGGAGCGCCTCGTCGCTGCCCTGGCCGGAGGCCACGGAGCCATCGTCTGGGTGCTGGAATGCCCCGGCGCTTCACTCTGGGCGAAGATGGGCCTGGCGCGGGCCGGCTTCCGGCCGTATCACCTCAGCCGGGCTTCGCACGGCGGCAGCATCACGCCGTTCGGTCTCTATGTCCTCAACGGCCTTCAACGCCGCACCGAGAACCGCTTTCTTGCCGGGCGCATCCTCATCTCCGACGACAACTCGCCCGCCGCGATCCGGAAGCTTCGCCGGGAGCTCGACCAGAACCAGGTGGTCACCATCACATATGGGCTCGCGGCCCGCCGCATTCTCGAGGTGCCCATGCTCGACGGCACGCTGTGGCTCTCGGCGGGGCCTCTCGAGCTGGCGCGTCAGTCTGGCGCGCCCGTCCTCCCGCTGTTCACGGTGGATCATGGCGGTGGACGGGTCGACCTCCTGCTAGGCGCGCCCCTTCATCCGGGCCCCGGCTCAGAAGGTATTCTGGCCGCGGCGACGGCCTTCGCTGCCGAGCTCCAGGACTGGATAGCGGCACACCCCACGAACTGGAGCGGCTTCTTCTTCGGCAGCTTCCAGGACTCGCCCCCCGGGACGGACGACCGTGGCCCCTGACCCCCTCGCGGGCTACCCTGCGCTCGCCGAAATGCAAGCGGTCCCGCTCTTCGCAGCTATGGGCTACCGCTTCACTGGCGCTGGCGAAGGCTGGGCCGAGATCACCTTCAGCGCCTCACCAGCAACGATGAACGTCTACGGGATCGTCCACGGCGGTGCGTGGCTGTTCCTCGCCGATTCCGCCATGGGCGGCGCGCTCGGCACCGTCGCCCCGCACGGCCACCGCGTCATCACCACGCAGTGCGACTTCCGCTGGCTCCGCGCGCTCGATGGCGAAACCATCGTGGCGCGAGGGCGTGTGTTGCGCCGCGGCCGCACTGTCAGCCATTGCGCCGTCGAGCTGGTCGACGCCTCCGGGAGGGCGATCGGTCACGGCAGCGGGACGTATGTCCTGGTCCCGCCGGGCAAGGCCTGACGCGCGGTGCGTATCCTCGTCCTTGGCAACAGCGACACGCTCGGCTCGGCCCTCGCGCCCGGCGAACAGCCGTGGCCGGAAATAGTGCGCGGGCGCCTGGCAGCCTGGGCCGGCGCCGAGGTGCAGCTGGAGCACCGGACGCTTGCACCCTACGGGCCGCGAGCCGTGGACCATGCCCTGAAGTGCGTCGCAGAAACCGACCCGGACCTCGTGGTCATCATCCTCGCCGGGTACACCGCCGTGGTCGGGTATGTCCACCTGCGCGTGCGCCAACGGTTCGGCGCCCGGGCGGAGCGGTGGTACGTGCGCCTCGAGCGCGGGTTCGACCGCAACACACGCCGGGACGGGAGAGAGACCGCTGTCAACAACTGGTCGCGCCGGCTCGTGCGCAAGCTGCTCGGCACAGCCACGTACGCGAGCCTCGACGAGGTAGCGTCCGTGTACTGCGACGTCCTGCGGCGGCTGTCGCAGCGCGAAGGCGTGCAGGTCCTGGTTGCGGGGGACGCACGCTTTGGCGAAGCCCGTCGCGCCCTGAACCCCGGGCTGCTCACGGGTCTGCAGCAACTGCACGCCGCCGTGCGCCCGGTTGTTGCGGAGCACCGGTTTCTCTTCGTCGATGGCGAAGACGGCATCTCCGGCGCGCCCGAACGCGAGGCCCTGTTCCTCCCGGATGCGATGCATCTCAACGCGGCGGGCCACATGGCGTTCGCGAGCACGGTGTTCGACTTCCTCAGGGGTCCGTCTGGGCTGGGGCCAACTCCGCAGCTGCCCACAGCGGGGTCGTTTAGTGGAACGAGCCGCCCAACAGGTCGCGAGCCATGATCAGCCGCTGAACCTCGCTCGGCCCCTCGCCGATGCGCCGGATGCGGATCTCGCGGTACCAGCGCTCCAGTGGCAGGTCCTTCGTCATGCCGTAGCCGCCGTGGATCTGCATCGACCGGTCCACGACGCGCCCGCCCGCCTCGCTCGCCACGAGCTTGGCCATCGCCGCCTCGGTGCGGAACGGCTGGCCCCGCTTCGCCTTGTCGGCAGCAGCCAGCGTCAGCCAGCGGCTCGTGCGGATGTCGATCTCGTTGTCGACGATCATCCACTGGACAGCCTGGCGTGTTGCCAGCAGGTCGCCGAACGTCTCGCGCTGCTTCGCATAGGAAATCGCCATCTCCTGCGCCTTGACCGCGACACCGATGCACCCCGCCGAGTAGGGGATGCGCTGGCGGCTGAGCCGGTCGTTGGCGATTGCGAATCCGCCGTTGACCTCGCCCAGCACATTGCCCGCAGGCACACGCAGATTGTCGAACTGCAGCTCCGTCGCGTAGTGCGTCGAGCGCAGCGTGTGCACCACCCGCCGCACGTGGAAGCCGGGCGCGTCCGTGTCCACGAAGAAACAGGTGATGCCGCCCCGGCCCTTCGCCGCGTCGGTCCGCGCGAAGGTGATCCCGTAGTCCGCGCGGTCCGCGCCGCTGATGAAGATCTTGCTGCCGTTCAGCACCCAGTCGTCACCGTCCTTCACGGCCGTCGTGCGGATGGCGCGGGCCGGGTCGCTGCCGCCCGACGGCTCGGTCAGCCCGAAGAAGCCGTGCTTCTCGCCCCGCAGTGTGGGGTACAGGTAGCGCTGTTTCTGGTCCTCGTTTGCCTCGAAAAGCTGCGCCAGGCCCGCCCCGCCGAACACGCCATAGCAGGGCGCATACAGCCCCGCACGGTGTTGCGCCATCTCGATCGCCATCAGCGTGCGCGTGACGATGTCGATGTCCGGTCCACCGTACTCGGGCGGAATGTCCAGTCCGTAGAAGCCCATCTGCCTGGTCATGCCGACCAGCCGGGCGTGGTCGCCGGGGTCGAGCTCGCTCGCGTCCGGGTCGAGGTCCGCTTCGAGGGGTGCTATCTCGTCGTGGACGAAACGGCGCACGGTGTCAACGATCAACCGCTGCTCTTCCGAAAGTTCGAGGTCCACCGGCTACTCCTTCAGGGGCTGAGGCGGCCTTTCGTCTTCGCCTTGCCGCGCGCCACGTTCCAGGATGGGAGCGTGCCGTGCTTCACGGCGTAGGCCATCAGCAACTCTTCCTGCCGCGACAGGTACTGCGTGTTGACCTCGACCCGGAACCGTGTGGCGTCGCCCGGGGCTCCGAGGTGCTTCTCCAGCTCGCCCCGCAGCCCGAACAGCGACCGGCCCCCGGCCATCCCGATGAACAGGATGTTGCCGTCGCTGTCGCCGAGTTCGTAGACCCCGGTCTGGCCCTGCAGGCGCGCGACTTCGATGCGGTCCAGCGGCCGCCACGGCTTGTTCAGTTCGATGCTCACGGGCCGGAATCTAGACCGATTCGGGCCGCAGGGCAACGCGCTGACCGTAGGGCGGGGGTAGTCTCGAACCGCCCGCGCCCACAAGGGGCGCGACGACCCAATCGGGCCGCACGTAGGGGTAGCCGTGCCCCTCGTGGGCACGAACGGCCGTGCCATCCCGAATCTCCCGCGCCCACAAGGGGCGCGACTACCGCCCTTCGAAGTGCGGTTGGCGGCGCTCCATCCGGGCGGCTATGCCCTCGCGGGCGTCAGCGCTGGTCCTCGCGGCCTCCACGAGCGCGTCCACGTCCTTGTGCTCGATGCCGTCGCGGAACGCCATCTCGCGCACGATCAGCGCCTTCATCGCTCGCAACGAGAGCGGCGCGTTCGACGCCAGCCGCCCGATCACCGAGTCGGCTGCCGCTTCGAGCTCGTCCGGCGGCGCCACGCGAGCAATCAACCCCAGGCGGTGCATGCGTTCAGCCGGCAGCGGGTCGCCGAGCAGCAGTATCTCGCGCGTTGCCACGGGTCCGCCGACTTCGAGCAGTTTCTTCGCCAGGAACCACGTCGGCGCCAGGCCGATCTGAGCCAGCGACATCCCGAACGCGGCCGCCGTCGAAGCTACGACCAGGTCGCAATGCAACGCAAGCTCGTTGCCACCCGCGATCGCGTCGCCCTGCACCACGGCAACAACCGGCAGCGGGTAGTGCTCGATCGCGTGCAGGACCGCTTCGATCGGGCTCGCCCCGGGCTGGTCGAGCGTCCCTGACCGCTCGCGCAGGTCGAGTCCCGCGCAGAACACCCTCCCTGTCGAGCGAATGACGGCCACGCGCTCCGCCGGGCCGGGCGGCTGCTTGAAGGCGGCGTGGAGTTGCTCCAGCATCTCCGCGTTCATCGCGTTCCGCTTTTCCGGCCGGTTCAGCGTTACCGTCCGCACCGGGCCTTCGACCTGCACCTGCACCTGCACCACAGTCATGACCTGCCTCCTAGTGTCCGGCGCTTCCGGTGGGCTCGCGGGCCGTGACCCGCTCGGCCACCAGTTGCGCGATTTCGCTGCTGCTCATGCCCAGCAGTTCGCTGAACACGTAGTCGTTGTCCGCTGCGAAGCCGGGTGCCGGCGTCTCCAGGGGAACCGGCGTTCCGCTCAGCGCAAACGCCGGCCGCGGATACGGCGTTGGGCCGGCGTTCGGCGTGAACGGGTACTCGAAGCCGTGGCGCGCCAGCACGTGGGGATCGCGCAGCAGCTCGCCCGCGTCGAGAACGGCAGCGGCCGGCACGCCCGCCGCCTGGAGTGCCTGCTGCACGGCGTAGTGGTGGCGGGAGGCCGTCCAGGCTGCAACGCACGCGTCCAGGGCGTCTTCGTTCGTCTTGCGCGCCGCTGCGGTCGAGAACCGGGCCTCCGCCGCTAGCGCGGACTCGGTCATGACCGAACAGAGCGCCCGCCACTGGACGTCGTCTTCGCAGGCGATGGCCACCCAGGCGTCATCCCCCGCGCATGGGTACACCCCGTGCGGTGCGAACCGCTCGTGGCGGTTACCCATACGCGTGCGCTCGCGCCCGTTCATCACAAAGTCCAGGTAGGCGTCGGCGAGAATCTGGAACTCGCCTTCGATCATCGCCAGCTCGATGTGCTGCCCCTCGCCCGTCCGTGCCCGGTGGCGCAAGGCCGCGAGTGTCGCAAAGGCCGCGTGCACGGCCGCGTTCTGGTCGCAGAAGAAGTTCCCCGGCTTCAGGGGCGGTCCGTCCGCGTGTCCTGTCAGGTGCGAAAGTCCGCTCATCGCGTCGATCCCGGGCCCGTACGAAATGCGATCGCGGTACGGCCCGTCCAGCCCAAACGCCGGCATCGATACCATCACGAGGTCGGCGCGCCGCTCCCTGAGCGCGTCGTAGGAGAGCCCGAGGTTGCCCATCACGCGCGGTGCAAAGTTCTGGACGACGACGTCCGACTGCGCCACCAGTCGCAGGAACAGCTCCTGACCCGCCGGCTGCGTGACGTCGACGCAGACGCTGCGCTTGCCGTGGTTGAACGCGTTGAAGAGCAGCACCCGGTCCCAGGAATGGTCCTCGCCGCCTTCCAGCAGCGGCGCGGTGCCCGCTGCCCGCCGCGGCCGCCCGTTCGGCGGCTCGACCTTGATCACCTCGGCCCCGAGGTGCCCGAGGAGCGACGATGCTATCGGCCCCGCCACGGCGTTCGTGAAGTCCACCACGCGCACCCCGGCAAGCGGGCGCCTGTGGTCCGCCTCCGCGACGACGGTCGTGTGCGCCGGCCACGGGCTTGCCGTGCACGACCCGAGGACGGGCGCCGGGCGCGTCACCCAGGGCGTCTGGCCCATGCGGATGGGCGCCCCCGGCTGCAGCAGCGGGCCCGCACCGGGGTGGTTGACGGTCACGAAGCTGGCGCGTTCGCGATGGTGCTCGTCCTCCAGCACCTCGCCGGGCAGCATCACCTCTGTGAAGGGCAGGCGCAGCATTTGCGCCTCCGCCACGATCTCTCGCCGGCCGCGGCTGGCGAGCCATGGATCCATGGCCGCGTCCACTTCGTCGGCGTGGCCGAGCATCGCGTGCAGCACCTCGGGGTCGGACAGGCGCGGGTGCGGGATGAGCGCCGCGAGCAGATCGAGGTGGCGGTTGTTCGAATGCGCGTGGACGTAACCGTCGGCGCACGGGCGGATCGTCGAGGGATACGAGTGCTGCGGCGGAAACCCGAGGAGGCGCGTGCCGTTGCGACGCGCTACGACTCCATAGAAGTGCGCGTTCTGCTCGACGCCGCCCAGGAGGAAGGTCCCGGCCTCCATCGCGGAGACGTCGACGAGCTGCCCGCGGCCGTCGCGTTCGCGCCCCAGGAGTGCTGCCATCGTGCCGAGTGCGGCATGCGCCCCGGCCTGGTACTCGACCAGCGAGCCGTACGCCTTGATCGGTTCGCGCTCCGCCTCGCCGGTCAGAGACATGTAGCCGCTGAGCGCGTAGACGATCAGCTCGCCGCCCCGGTACTCCGCGTAAGGCCCGGTCGCCCCGAACGGCGCGACACTCGTGACGACCAGCCCGGGAAAGCTCGCACACAGTTCGTCCACGTCGATCCCGAGCGGCGACCGGTCGTCCGGGTGTACTCCAAAGAGCAACACGTCGGCGCCCGCGAGCCATGGACCGAGCGCCTCACGCAGGCCTGGGCCGTACGGGAAGGCAATGCTCGCCTTGCCCGTGTTCAGGTGCAGGAAGAGGCCGCTCCGCTCGGGGTCTGGCAGGTCGCCCGGGAACGGTCCTTCGCGCCGCGCGGGGTCGCCCTCCGGCGGCTCGACCTTCACGACCTCCGCGCCCAGCCCGGCCAGCAGCTTGCCCGCGTACGAGCCCGGCACGCCGGGAGCCACTTCCAGGACTCGGATGCCGTCGAGTGCGCCCGGCATGGGCCCTCCTGCCGCCCGCGGGACGGCGGACCGATTGTACGCTGTCCGGGCCCGCTGGCTTCGGCCCTACCGGCTACCGTGCGCGGCCGATACCATCGCCACTCACAACAGGAGGTGTCCCCAGATGTCCGAGTCCGTGCTGCTCTGCGAAACGTCCGACGGCGTGGCGACAGTCACGCTCAACCGCCCCGAGGCCATGAACGCGCTCTCGGCGGAACTGAGGCGGGCGATCGTCGACACCTTCCGCGCGCTCGAATCTGACGGGGCCGTCGACGTCGTGATCCTCACGGGCGCCGGGCGCGCCTTCTGTGCTGGTCTCGACCTGAAGGAGCTGGGAGGCGAGTTTGGCGACGCCGGCGCGGCCAGCGAATCCGTCACGAGCGCCGAGTTGGACGACGCCATCAGCGGGTTCGGCGGCCCCATCATCGGCGCCATCAATGGCGTCGCCGTGACCGGCGGGTTCGAGATCGCCCTCATGTGCGACGTGCTCATCGGCTCCACCGAGGCGCGCTTTTCCGACACCCATGCCCGCGTCGGCATCATGCCTGGCTGGGGCCTGAGCCAGCGCCTGCCGCGGCTCATCGGCATCTCGCGCGCGAAGGAATTGTCGTTCACAGGAAACTATCTGCGCGCCGAGCAGGCCGAACGCTGGGGCCTGCTCAACCGCGTGGTCGAGGAGCCCGACCTCCTCCCCGTGTGCCGCAAGCTCGCCCAGGACATGCGCACCTGTGCTCCGGGCATGGTACGCAACTACAAGCGCGTCCTGGACGAGGGCTACGCGCTGCCCTTCGGCGAGGCACTCGTGCACGAACGCGGAGTCTCGGCGGCCCACCGCACGTCCGTGTCTCCGGAGATGGTCGCTGAACGGCGGCGCGGCATCCAGGACCGGGGGCGCCAGCAGGCGCGCTGACGAGGCTCTCTGGATCCTGCCATCGCTACTTCTTCACTGCTTCGCCGTAGACCACCTCTGGCGCCGGTGCGCCGAGCGTGTTGAAGGCCGCGACGACCGCGCTCACTTCGTTCTTGTTGAGCGCCTCGCGATTTTCAGCGGCCCAGCGCTGGGCCGTCTCGATCCCGTGCAGCGAGTTCTGAAATTGGGGAGCGACATAACGCGCAAGAAGTTCGTATGAGCGGTGGATGTTCTCTGACGGGGCCCACTCGTGCGCGAGGCCCAGCAGGCCGCCGAATCCCCCAACCATGTCCCAGATGCGCTGCACCGCCTCGATAGCGTCGTCCGGCGTCCCGATGATCGCACCGCCCGTCTGCGACATGATCTCAGCGAACTGCTCCGGCTCGCCGGGGAACTCGAACGTGCGCCCGAGTGTGTCCTCGAAGTACTCCTTCTGGAACCGGTAGGCGCCGATCGAGACGTCCTTCCACGCCTGTTCTCGCGTCTCGGCGAGGTAGATCGGCAGCATCAGCCGCCAGTTCCGGCGGTCTGCGACGTGTCCGTTCGCTTCAGCCGTCTCGGTATAGAGCTTCCAGACCTGGTTCAGGTCCAGCCCCGCCGGCATGAACGTCGAGACCGAAATGATGCCCGCGCCGTGCTTCCCGGCGATCGTCGGGCCCGCCGGCGACAGCGTCGACGCGACGAATACCGGCAGTCTCTCGGAATAGAGCGGCATCTGGACCTTCGACTTCCGCAGCCGGATCCAGTCCGTCTCGTGGGTCACCTCGTCGCCCGCCAGCAGCCGCTGGATGACGCCGAGCGCTTCGTCCATCTGGGGCCGCTGACGCGGCGGGTCGAGCACGAACTGATAGGCGTCGGAGGGGAGCGCGCCCGGGCCCACGCCGAGCATCACCCGGCCCCGCGTGAGCTGGTCCAGAAGCACCATCCGCTCGGCCACGTGGTATGGGTTGTGGTACGGCAGCGACACCACGCCGGTGCCGAGCTTGATCGTCTTCGTCAGCGCCGCGGCGTGTGCGATGAACACTTCCGGACTGGAGATCGTCTCCCAATCCGCCGAGTGGTGCTCCCCGATCCACGCCTCGTCGAAGCGCAGCTCGTCGAGCCACTGGATCGTGCGCACGTCGCGCTCGAGCGCCAGCCCGGGATTCTCGCCGGGCCGGTGGAAGGGCGCCATGAACACGCCGAATT
>Ga0315281_10008697_pt1 | contig 14176 bp, 9 predicted proteins | sample YL17G07_0_MG_FD_204540 | JGI IMG/M metagenome (GOLD analysis project Ga0315281, IMG submission 204540) | Sediment microbial communities from Yellowstone Lake, YNP, Wyoming, USA - YL17G07_0 | ecosystem: Environmental > Aquatic > Freshwater > Lake > Sediment | place: USA: Wyoming | collected...
TTTTCCAATCGTGACAAGCGCTTCGACGTCCCGAATCGGGCCACCAGAATTCGGGCGCCTGGCCGTTGGTTTCCGCCGCCACCCGGAACCGGCAGGTCAGCATCTGCGGATCCACAGTCTTGTTGCGGACGAAATAGAATTCATCATCCGTGGTTTTCCGATGGATGAAGTCCAATGGCCCCAGGTCTCCTTCACTGCGTCCTGCGATTTCAAAATCCCCGCCGACTCCGATTCCTTGGAGCGCTTCACTTCGATCGCCTGCAATAATAAACCGTCCTCGGCCGATTGGCCGGATCAGAACCGACTGCTTGTCTTGTTTGTCGGACAATTCACGCCGTCCCCAAAGCTCCTCGACCAATCGCTCCACTTTTTGGGTTTCCTTTTCATGATCTTTCAAGCCCGGAGCACGTGTCGGTCTCTTGTGGCCGATTACCGTTGCCCCGTCGGCCACCAGTGCACGAATCTTTTCGAGAACCTCCGATGGGATATGATCTTGCTCGGGCAGCACGAGCACCGTATAACTCATCCCATCCGGCAGCACGATCCGACGCTTTTCAACGCGCATCCGCTGAAGGATCACCTGCGACGAACAGACGTCATAGTCGTAGCGCGGATCGAGATCATCCAATAACGGCTTCTCCGGCACATTGCACGAGGGTGGATAGAAGTTCGGCGCCTGATCGCCGTAATAATAACAAACGTCGGCCACAAACCATCCTTGGCGAAGCATGTAAGAGCACCGGGCCATGTAGTCCGTCAACCCGCGGGCCATCGGCCACCAGGTAGCCGACGGATTGATATCCGTGCCGGCATGATAGGCCCAACCGGGAAGCCCCGCCTCGGGCGGGGAACTGGCGAAGGTGTGCAACGAAAAACAATTCAAGCCTTCGCACAACGCCCGATCGGCAATTTTCTTGTGATTCAATGGCCCATCGACCCAGCGACGCCATGTGGTAAACGATTCCGCATCAACCAGACGTTTGTCGTAAACATGCGCGGCCGAAGCGATTTCCTTGATCAGGAAAATCCCGCGATGCCTGATCCAAAACTCCCCTCGCGGAATATCAACCGCCCCGAGCGCCTTGATTCCATCCACCGGATTGGAATCCCAAATCGGCGGCCCCGGCCCACCCGACTCGGCGATCAGCTTCACTCCGTAGCCATTGAGAAACTTCCGGCCCGTCACGTAATGCGAGTCAATCAACAGATCGCTCACCAGCTTCCGCCAATCGTAGGAGAACCGCTCCTGGACTTCGTGATCCGCCAGCTTCCACCCGGCTAACAGGGGCAAAAACCGGAGCACCGGATAACCCACCCGGCGCTGGAACTCAGCGGACATGGTCTCGTTCCAAGGCGTAAACCCGTCGAGTTCCATGCTGTCAAACTCCAACGTTTTGAAGCTGGTCCCCTCGAACGACTTGCGCCCCAATTCCTTGAGAATCGTGGTGACAATGTGATTCAGATGAAATTCAGTGGCACGGGGATCGAAGAAATCGATCATCGGCCCGCCGGAATTCGGACTTGGCACGATCAACTGCTGCCCGTGATTCGCACAGACAAAACGAAGGACGGCCCAATCGCCCGCAGGCACATCCCACCGCAACCTGCCATCGGCCCCGATCATTTTCGTCAGGTCAACGACCTGGTTCGTATCGGCTATCGTTTTCGATTTATTACAAGGCACGGCCAACACCGCCACTTCGCGGAGATAGATTGGCCGGCCATGCGCATCCCGCGGACAAAGCTCCGGCAACTCGGGCAGGGGCAGTTCATCGTGAAAATCCGTGGGCCCGGTTACCGTGGTTGTCGACTGATAAAGACCTTTCCCGGCGTGCTCCGGCGGAATCCAACTCCCGCCCGCATTCCAACCGCTTGAGGCAACCACGCCGATTTCCAACCCGAGCCGGTCGGCCTCGCGAATCGCATGGACGATCAGCCGCGTGGACTCCGGCCCGAGAAACGCAGGCCCGGCAGGCACTCGTCCGTCAGGATCGGCGTAAGCGGCCACGTCCCAAATCTCACCGCCACGCATGCCGCCGCGTTTCATCGCTTCCAAATCGCGGGTGATTTGCTCCTTGGTGATCGCCCCGTTGAGCCAATCCCAAAACGAACCGGGCCGCGCATGGACCGGCGGATCGAAAAACGCGGCGGGCGAAAGCCGATCATCAGCTCTGGCCGGCTCCTTCACCTTCTCAGAAGGGTTCGCCGCCACGGAATCGGCATAGACGATCTGACGGCCCTGCAAAACACCACTCTGCCAAGCGAAAGCCACGAGCAGGACGATCGGAATCCGCCGGACCGCTCGTAAACATTTGGTTGGTTGATGATCCGTCATGATTATTGAACTGATAGGGATTTGCATTTTCATGCGCCCCCTTTACTTGACGCTGCGCGGGCTAGCTACTACCGCCAGCTCATTCGTGGTAGCCCTTTAGCCGTCTTAAGCTACGATAAATGAAAGATAGCACGACTCTCTTCGGGAGGAAAGGGAAATGCACTTCCCACAAGCATTTTCTTCGTGCCGTGCGGTTGAAATGGCGTTGGGGGAAACGGAATGCGCGCAACGCCCGGAATTAGCCGGGCGGTTTCGCCGTGGCAAATCGGGCGGTTTGGCAGTGGGAAGGCCGGGCAATTTGCCGGAGGCGATGAAGAGGGTCAGCGTGTCGGCGATCGTTTCGATGGGATCTTGTCCCCTCAACTTCAGGGTGCGGTGGGTCGTCATCAGGACCGCCTGGGTCCACGCTTCTTGATCGCTTGTGTTGTGGGAGAAGTTCTTGCAGGCGATCACCGCCGGGCGAATTTCCCGCTCGGCCCGATTGTTGTCGTAGCACGGTCCAAAAATCTTCGCGAGGCGCTGCCATTGCAGGGAAAACCCGCCCGCGCTAACGGGAAAATGAAACAGCGAATCGAAAACGGACACGGCCTGCGAGGTGGTTTGGCCCAGTCCGTAGTGGAACCAACTGGAGAGAACGAGGGCGCGGTTGCTCTGAGGATGGCGAAGCCATCCGTGATGGTGGACTTGGGCAGCGCGTCGGTGACGCGCGGCTCGACGCGCTTCTTGCAACGCGGACAGTAATGCGAGTGGATCGTATGCTCGGTCGTCACGACCGTGGATTTCTCGATGTCCTCGATGACGCGCCGCCGCTCGTCGCAGGAAGGACCGACCGGCCCGCCGCAGTCGGGGCAGCAAGCCAGCGTGTGCGGCTCTCGCCGATCAATCCGAAAAGGCGGCCGCCGGTGTTCGTCTTTGTGTCCGGCTTTCTGTCCGCGTTTCTTGGCGCCCTTCTTCGCGGCGGGCTTCTCGTAGGGCGCGATTTGGGAAGACGGTTTCGAGACTTCGCCAGCGGCCTCGGCGGCGGCTGTGGCCTTCGCGAGAGCGCTCAGTTTCAGCAGCGCCCATGTGACGGCTTCCGGGCCTTGCGCGTAGATTTCCGCGGCTTGTTCGGGAGTCAGATTCGGGAGGTCTTTGTCAGTGAGTTCTCTGGTCACGCTGACAACTCACATGCCAAAAAACAAAAAAGCTCGAAGAAAACGCAGGGAAGGTGAAAAAGTTTTGCCGCGTGGCTAAAGGCTTGCCTTTTAGTGAGCCGGTCTCGCGAGCGTCCACTCTCCTGGTAGCCCTTGAGTGTATCAGCCATTTGCTTCACGATCTCCGGATACTCGTTTGCCAGGTCCTTCTCTTCTTTCCGATCCGTTTCGAGGTCGAAGAGTTTTGAGCTGATCAGCCGCGCCCAGCCGGCCATTGCCCAGCGGGAGGGCTTCCTCCCACTTCTTGGCCGGCTGCTGATACCAGAGGCGAAGCGGTTCTTCCGGGACGACGGTTCTACCGGTGACCTCGGCCTCACGCACCGCGGGCGCGGCCGCCATGTGAAACGCACTGAGGGAAGTCGGCGGGCAAAGGCGATTGATGATCATGGGTGATTCTCGAGGTAAAGCGGCCATGATGGGCGACATCATTGCCATGACAGTTCCGCCAGCACCTCGGGACTGACATGGAAGAAGAGTTTGCGCGAGGTGTAGCTGTCCCATATTCGTTCTATGTCAGTGGCAACCAGATTGTAGTACTTTTGGAAGATCTGGCCCTTGCCAAGCGCGTCAATCTTTGCGTTCAACTCGCTCCAATCATCATCGTAGTGGCCTTCACCGGGCATCCATTGGATCATATCGAGCTGGTCAATGGCACAGAGGCTTTCGGTATGCCGCAGGGCATCCGGGCCATCGAGGTGATAGACGCTGGCGTCAAGCCCCGCGATCTCTTTTGTAAGCGACGGACGCTCGAAGTCGCTGAACATTTCAAGGCTGATCATACAGGACACATCGCACTGCGGCACATCGATCATACCGGGACTGTACATTCCGAACCGGTTCAGACTCCCCCAGGTGGAGACATCCAGCGCTTCAGCTAGCGCGATGCGAGCTTCCGCAAGAGCCTTGTCCACCTGCTGAAGCGCGCTATGGACCCGCTCTGGTGCGACAGCCATGTCCATGAGCAGGTTCTGCGTACCATACATGGCGGCAAGGCAATCGAGGCCCCCCTGTAAATGAGTGCCGCAGATGATCAGTTTGCCATCACACCGCCCGCGGAACTTCTCGATGCATTCCAGAGTGCGTTTCCACCAGCGACCTTCACGCTGGAATGTGATTGCGACGTCATCCAGGCTCGTCAAGCAAGGCTTGACCCAGTTGGTCCTGCTCCCTTCGCCGGTCTTGATCTCTGCCCCGAGCAGGGTGGCGAAGTGATCCGGGGCAAAGGTTATCATGAACGAAGGTAGTGCATCGGCTAGAAAGTCATGCGTCGCGGCCCAGCCCAGGGCCTGATCAATGATCGGATCAAGATCCCCGAACGCGCAATCGTAAGGCTGCGGATGCGGGATGGGCGTGACCCCGCTCTTGGGGTGGATCGCGTGCAGCAGGGGCCGTTGACTCGCCCCCCGCCAGAAGTGCGCCCAGCGTTCCCGCACCGCCTCGAAATCAGGTTTGTATTCAAGTTCCATGGCGCATAAAAGACTTGGTGTTAAAAGGGCATTTGGTTTATTGGCCAACTATAGTGGCCGATTTCGCATCGCGGCGGGCTTCTCGTAAAGCGCGATTTGCGAAGACGGTTTCGAGACTTCGCCCGCGACCTCGGCGGCGGCTTTGGCCTTCGCGAGAACGCTCAGTTTCAGCAGCGCCCACGTGACGGCTTCCTCGCCTTGCGCGAGAATTTCCCGGGCTTGTTCGGGAGTCAGATAGAGGAGGTCTTTCTCGGTGAGTTCTCTGGTCATGTGGACAACTTGCATGCCAAAAAACCAAGAAGCGCGGAAAAAACGCAGGGAAAGTGAAAAAGTTTTGCCGCATGGCTAAAGGCGTGCTCTTCAGTCTTCAATTTTCAATGAACCCCGCCGCAGGGCGGGGTTTTCGCTTCGCTTCGACAATTCCCCGCTGTTCCCGGATCTGAACCAGTTGCTCACCATGGTTCCCTGCTACAAGCCGCTCGTGGCAACGACCAGGCGGATGGTCGCGGACGCAAGGCCTTCAGCGGTGACCGTTGCGGAGACCGGCCCGGACACCTTTGCTGCCTGAACGACCGCGAGAGCCATGCCGTTAAAGGCCTTGCGGCTATTAAGTTTGTAGTTTGTGGTATCGATGGGGTCACCGTTCTCCAGGCCGATCAGGGCGCCTGCGCCGGCCACCGCGAAGGTGAGTTCAGGATTGGCGCGGGGGACAAACCTTCCCTGCGCGTCCACGATGGTCACCGTCACATGGGCGATCCCGGTGCCGTCCGCGCGAATCGTTTTTTTGTCGGCGCTGAGTTTGATTGCCGCCGCCTCTCCCGCGGTTTCATGGCGGCACTCGGCCACCGGCTTGCCGCCGGCAATGCCCACCGCCTTGAGGATCCCGGGGCGGTACACGACGTTCCATTGCAGCCGCATCGCCTCGCCCATCTCCTTGACGCCGAGCGATTCTCCGTCGAGGAAGAGTTCAACCGCGTCGCAGTTCGCGTAGGCCACCACCGGAATGATCTTGCCCTCCAACCCCGGCCAGGTCCAGTGGGGCAGGATGTGCACCATGGGTTTCGTTGTCCACTGGCTCTGGTAGAAGTAATAGGTATCCTTGGGGAAGCCGCAGAGGTCGATGATCCCGAAGTTCCAGCTCTTGGCCGGCCAGCCGTAGCATTCGCCGAGGTAGTCAAATCCGGTCCAGCGGAATTCACCGCACATAAAGGGCAAAGTGCTGGTGCGGCGCCAGGAGTCGCTGGCGGAAATCCGCACCATGGCGTTGTCGTAGGATGACTGGTAATGGTTGTCGAAGTCGGTGAAGACCTCCTTCTCGGCCAGATGCGGGACGCGCATGAGTTCGAGGCCCGGTGATTCCACGGGCTTGGCGTCCGCGGCCAAGGGATACCAACACACATCGCTTCCCGCCCTCAAATCGCGATACCAGGTCCGGGTGCGGTACACTCCGCGGGTCTGGAGGGAATGCGGCACCTCGGTGGCAACGATGACGCGGTCGGGATAGGTGGCGTGATCCTTCTCGTAGAGGAAACAAGATCCGCCCCCGCCATTGTAGCCCACCACATCCATCAAGGGGCCATAGCCCCCGGCGTTGGTCTTGCGAATCGCGCAGCAGCCGCAGGTCATGGGGCGCGTCGGGTCAACCCGGTGACAGGTTTCCCGCAGCGCGGCCATGATCGGCAGGCCCTCCGGCCGGCCTTCGCGCACCTCCTTGATTTCATTGCCCACCGACCACAGGACGATGCTGGGATGGTTGCGGTCGCGGAGAATCATGTCGGCAAGGTCCCGCTCCCACCACTGGTCCCAGTAGAGGTGGTAGCCGAACGGGGTCTTGCCGTCCTTCCACTCGTCAAAGGCGTCTTCCACGACCATGAAGCCCATCTCATCGCAGAGGTCGAGGAAGGTGGGCGAGGCGGGGTTGTGCGCCACACGGATGGCGTTGCAGCCCATCTCCTTGAGGATGCGGAAGCGTCGGCGCATGACGTCATCGGGAACCGCCGCGCCGAGGCAGCCGGCATCATGATGTTCGTTGACGCCCCTGAACTTGAGGTTCTTGCCATTGAGAAAGAACCCCTCGTTGGCATCGAACCGGATGGACCGGATACCGCAGCGCGTGTCATGGCAGTCCACCACCGAGCCGCCCTGCTTGAGTTCGACCCGCACCGTGTACAGATCCGGGGTATCCGGCGACCAGAGACGCGGGTTGGTGATGGCAAGCTCGAGATTCACGGTGCCCCGGCTGCCCCGATTCCATCGGGATGGAACCTCCGCGGGTTGGTGCTCGCCGCCGCCGGGAAATGCGGATGTGTGCTCCACCACGTGGTGTTTGGCGACTGCCGCCACCTCCGCGCCGTCCGGCCCGGTCATCGTCGCGCACACCTCGATACTGGTGTCGGCCCCACTTTGATTCACCACGCTTACCTCACACACGACCGTCGCAGTCTTCCCGCTCACTTTCGGCGTAGTGACGAAAGCTCCCCAGTGGCCGACCCGGATCGGAGACGCGGTGGTGAGCCAGACGTGGCGATAGATGCCGGAACCGGAGTACCAGCGGCAGTTGTTCTGCCGGGAGTTATCAACCCGGACGGCAATCACCGCCGTTTCACCGGCCTTGACGAAGGGGGTTATGTCGTACGCGAAACTCGAATAGCCGTAGGGGCGCCGGCCACAGAAGCGTCCGTTGCAGAAGACCTCGCTGTTCATGTAGACGCCGTCGAACTCGATGATCACATGGCGGTCGCCGAGGTTGGCAGGCATGGGGAGTTCCTTCCAGTACCAGCCCACGCCGCCGGGAAAGAACCCGCCGGATGGCCCGGCCGGATTGTCCGGATGGGGCGTGGCCTCAACCGACCAATCATGGGGCAGACCCACCACCCGCCAGCCACTGTGATCGAAGCCGGGCTCTACCGCCCCGGCATCGTCCCCAAGCCGAAACCGCCAGTTCTCATTGATACAAATTCGTTTTCTCATGTCATCATCGGGTGTTGCACGGTTAATCCTAGGCATTACCCAAGCCATTGCGGGACACGTCCAGCACGAGCATGGTCATCGCAAATCCAAGTGATGCATGCTTTAGAAAATCTCTTCTGCTATAGCGTGTCATATCGTCGTGACTCGTAACAGTTTATGGCCCCGGCGAGCCAAGCCGGTCTAAGATAAAGGCCCATTCAAATGCAGTATCCTTGATGCTGTCATATCTGCCTGTGGCTCCACCGTGTCCGGATTCCATGTTCATGTGCAGAAGAACAACATTGTTGTCGGTTTTGTTCGCTCTCAGCTTTGCGACCCACTTTGCAGGTTCGTGAAAAAGCACCTGTGAATCGTTGAACCCGCCTGTTACAAGAATATTTGGATAGTTCTGTGCCTTTACATTGTCGTAGGGAGAGTAGGAGAGCATGTACGTATATGCCTCCTCTTCATTAGGGTTCCCAAACTCCTCGTAATCCAGCGTTACCAATGGAATCGAGCTGTCCAGCATGGAGGTTACGGCGTCTACAAATGGCACTTCTGCTACAATTGTCTGGAAAAGGTCAGGACGCATGTTTGCAATGGCACCCACCAGCAAACCGCCTGCACTGCCTCCCAAGGCAGCCAGCTTATCTGCTGCGGTGTATTTGTCGGCAATCAGCTTTTCCGCGCAGGCAATAAAGTCTGTAAATGTGTTTTTCTTCTTGAGCAGTTTTCCCTCTTCGTACCACTGTTCTCCCATATCGCTGCCTCCCCTGACTTGTGCGATTGCATAGATAAAACCTCTGTCGATAAGGCTGTATGCAGAGATGCTGAAGTCAACATCGAAACTTGAGCCATAGCTTCCATAAGCGGTTAGCAAAACAGGATTCTTGCCGTTCTTCCTTAAACCCTTTTTGTAAACGATTGCCATAGGGATCTCTGTTCCATCTGATGCTTTTGCCCAAAGGCGTTCAACAGTATAATCATCGGGATTGAAGCCGGACGGTATCTCCTGCTCCTTAAGTTTTATGCTCTCTCCCTTAACGATGTGGTACTCGTATGTGGTGGTGGGTCTGTTGAGCGAAGTGTATCCGTAGCGGACCGTTACGGCATCGTACTCAGGGTTGCCAGCAAGATATGCGGAATAGACGGGTTCCGGAAAGCTTATCTCTTTTGCAGAACCGTCTCTCAGCGAGATGGCCTTTATGTTTGTTAGTCCGTTTTTCCTTAGTTCCAGCACCAGATTGTCCTTAAGTACATCTATGCTTCCTATACGGACATTGTTGTCGTGAGGCACAAACTCCTTCCATGTTGATTTGTCCTGAAAGCCAGTAAGCGGCGCCTCGTATATCTTGCCGTTAAGGTTCTTCTTGTCTTTGTACCGGATGAACAATTTCTCCTTGTGCTGAATCACCTGATAATCCACCCCTTGTACTCTTGGAACAAATACCTTGAACTTGTCCATGGGATTATTGGCAGAAATATAGAGATACTCCGAAGTTGTGGTGCTTGAACTTCCGACAAAGATAAAATCCCTAGGTTTGGTGGTGGCAACAAATATGTTGAATTTCTGATCTTTTTCCTCGTACACCAGCTCATCTCCCTTCTTGCTGCCCAGTATGTGCCGGTATACTCTGTATGGACGAAGAGCTTCGTCAATCCTGGTGTAGAAGATTGTTTTGCTGTCATTTGCCCACGCAACTGATGTTACAGCCGGTATGGCAAGATCCAGATCCTCTCCTGTTGTAAGGTCCCTTGCCTTGAGAGTGAAATCTGCATAAGAGCCGGTTTCGTTATATGTGTAGGCGGCCAGTCTGTTGTCGGGACTGATCCGAAAATCATCGAAAATCACAGCGTTTTTCCCCTCTGCCATCTTGTTGACATCGAATAGTATCTCTTCGGGGGCATCTGTAGATCCCTTTTTCCTGCAAAAGACGCTGTACTGCTTCTTTACTTCCGTACGGTTGTAATAGTAATATCCATTCGAAAGCTGAGGATAGCTCTCGTCCGTCTCCTTGATTCTGCCAATGATCTCTTTGTATATTCTCTCCTGGAGCCCCTTAGTCGGATTCATCACCGAGTCCGTGTATGCGTTCTCGGCATTGAGATATGCAATAACCTTCGGGTCGCTCTTGTCGCGGAGCCAGAAGTAATTGTCAATCCTGACATTGCCGAAGTGTGTGAATGTCTGAGCCCTCACTTCCGCTACCGGAGGTGCCGGAAACTCTTTCTGTTTCTTGGGCGTTGGTTTTCCGGCAAAGAATTTCGTAGCACAGCCACCGAGCATGGCCATGGCAAATCCAAGTGATGAATACTTTAGAAAATCTCTTCTACTGTAATGTGTCATATCTTTACCTCACTTATCTAGGCGCGGCTCATATCCAGTTCACGGCGTTTGCGGTTTGCATACCAGCGCCGGGACAACTCAATGAGCCCGCAAATTAGAAGCAGCGGGACAAACCAGACGAGCGCATAGCCCTAACCGAAGAACAAAGCGAACACCCGTTTTGCGCCGTCGTCGGCCCAGTCCTCGACTAGGTCAGCGGGCGGATTATCGCCATACGAATGGATGAGGTCGCCAAGGTGCGCGCAGGAGAAATGCACCGTCCCGTTGACGAGCAGCCATCCGAGTGCAGCAACGGCCAGGAATGCGAGCCACCACGGCATGAACTTCCGACGGAAGCCGCGTAGCAGAAGCACGGCAAACGGCAGAAGAAGGAATCCGCCGAGGCAGACCAGGGAGAGGATGTTGTTCATGGGAAGCCTAACTTCATCTGGGACGGTCGGCGATTGCATTTGGATTTCGCGGCTTTCCCATTTCCGTCAATACCTTGACGCTTGATTCCTCAAACTTGCCATGCCGATCAGGGCCGACATTGAGCGGGAAATTCGTGCTATTTCTTCAGCAGTTCCGCCATGGCCCAGCCCAGCGCGTTGCCGACTTCCATGTAGGTTTCCGCATTGCGATTGTAGTGATAGCCCTGATTCGCGGGGGAGACGTCAACCTCCCGCCAGAAATCCCGGGACTCCACGCACTTCACGTTGCCGGCAAACTCCGGGTGCTTCTTGGCATCGTTCATCGCAAGCTGCGCTTCGGCGATCTGCAGTCCGAAGCCCGTGCGCCCGGGGTTCCCGCAGCCCACGGCCAGCACAAAGGGGGCGTTCGGAGCATTAAAGTCCTTGCGCAGGCTCTTGATCAGATTCACCAGGTTCTGCTCGTAGCGGCTGGCATAGGGTTCGCCCTGGTCCTTGTGCCCCTGCCACCAGACAAAACCGGCGACCTCGTACTTTTCCGCGCCGGGGTAGTACTTGCCAATGTCCGCCAAGACTGCCTTGGCGTTGGCCACGTCGTCGTCATACTGCTTGCCGGCATACCAATCAATGACTTTCCCGGTTCTTTTGTCAATCCATGGGGGAGGCTCCGTCGCCTTGCCCTTGTCCTTGTCCATGTCCCAGGAATTAGGCCGATCCTTGTACCCGGCGTACACAAAGGTTTTCTCGGCACCCTTATTGTCCTTTGTGACGAACTCATACCGCTCGCTGCCGGGCGGCAGGTAATCCCAGCCGAGGCTCCGGTTGCCGATGCAGGCTTTGAGAATAAGCACAGGTTCATCAAGCACATGACCCATGATATGGCCAAACTGCAGCTCAGGCCCGATCGCCCCGCCTTTGACAGTCAACCAATCGTTTTGCAGCGTTCCTTTGCCCTGCATAACAAAGGTATATCTGACATCACTTCGCGCGCTCCATTTGCCTGCATCATCCAACAGATGGGGATACCTGCCTTCCTTCTTGGTCAGATACTCAAGCGTTCCCTGCTTCGTCTCCAAGCCGACGTCACCCATACCGACCATGTTGGACTGGCCCAGCAGGATAAACACCTTGACCGGCTTCTTCACGTCGGCTGCTTTCCCGTCCGGCCGCGGCAATTTATGTTTCGGATCCGCATCGAACTTCTCCGCCGCCGCGGCGTTGGCGACGCCCATTGCCGTCGCCGCCAGCAGACATGCCACACGCAATAGTGTTCTTTTGTTCATGATTTTGCCTCTTTTCATTGGTTTGGTGTTGTCGATTACCGAGGTATTTTCCCAAGCGTGATTGATCTTGAATCAAAACGATGCGTCATCAGTCTTCTGCTCACGGTTACTTCACCGGCTTGAGCGTGAACTGCTTGATCGTCAGGCCGCGGCTGGGTGCCGGGCGCGTGAACCGAAGGACATTCCGCCCCTTGACCAGCGCGATCTCGACCGGCTGCGTCTGCTCCCACTTGCCGATGGTGTAAGGCACGGCGATCTCGACGGGCTCTTTGGCGTCGTTCGCCGCGAGCATGAGCTTCTGGTCTGATTGCACTGTCACCACCTGCGCGGCGAGCGCATACTTCCCGGCTTGCGGCGCGTCAAACGTGCACTCAAATTTCTGTTCGGACTTTAGATCGCGGACGCAATGCAGTTGCATTCCGCTAGCGAAGCTTTTCATGGCTATGGTGCCGGCCGACTTGCTGCAAAGCACCGCCGGAATGGTGATCGCCCCATCCTTGCCGACGACAGTCTTCTGGTCTGCTTCCGATAACCGCGCCTGCTCAACCTTGTCCTTTTCCTTCGACTCGCTGGCTTCGGCAACGTCCTGGCCGACCGGCCCTAGATCCAGCGCCTTGGTCGCGGCGGCGATCGCCAACGCCTGGTAATGGGCTGCGGCGCTCCAAAAACCGCCGGCAACGCCCTTGCGGTCGTTGTAAGTCTGCTCGCCCAAGACATTGCTGATCCACTGGGACCGCAACACTTTCAAATAATCCTGCGGCTCTGCCCGCGCCTGCGTCTCCAGCAAGAAGTCCGTCCCGCTGCGCGGAGCCTCATCCTTATCCCACCAGCTCCACTTGAAGGCCGCGCCGAGGTTTGTCAACCAGCCTTTCTGCGTCCAGCGGCCGACCGCGGCATGCCCGCTCTGGGTCACGCCCCAGGTTGGATTACCGAAGCTGCACAGAAGAAACCGTGCGAAGAATGCACGCCGCCCGCATACCCCCCCGTTCTTGATGATATTCTGGTAATGTTGCAACTCAGGAAGGTCGTTTTTCACATCCTGCGATCCATACAGAACATCGGACTTGACGATTTTTGTATAACGCCAGCCACTGTCGGAGGTGGAAATATAATCGGGCCGGTAGTTCCGGAGCATCTCACGCCCCCAGGCCAAAATATTGTCCGGCGCATCGCATTGGACAATCATTCGATATTCCCAGACGGAAAAGTTCTTGAAGGCGGGATCCAGCTCGCCATCGAGATAGGCCTTCTCATAGTGGAGGTAGCGCTTCACCGGATCCACGGTGGCCGGAGCATCCGCCTGAGCCTTAGGATTGCTCTGCGGAATCGGCACGGCATGCTCCAGGCCGGTGGCCAGCGCCAGGCGCTGCAGGATGCCTTCCCGAGCCTGCGTGCTCGCCTTCTGGACCTCCGTGTAAATTTGCATCGCCTGGCCGTACTTGCCGTGCTTGGCACCGCCCGCAACGAGCATCTGCTTCATCAAGGCGTCGTCGGCCAAGAGCTTTTCCACCAGGATCTCGTGCTCCTTCCCCTGCTGGGCAAACTCCGCCAAGCCGCGCGGCGTGGCGTTGACGAGAACCGCGCCTTTGACCAACCGCGCATCCAACTTGTCGCTGCCCAGGAAAGGCTCCACCTCCGCCAGGAGAACCTTGGCGGCCTGCAGCGCGTTGGTTTGCGCCTTGGCCAAGGCTTCCTGGGCCGCCTTGTGGGCCTTGCCAGCCTCCTCCTTGGCCTTGGCGTCTTTCGCCCCAAGCGCGTTTTGCGCCTTGACCAGCGCCGCTGCTGCCGCCATTTCGTCCTGACAGGCCTTGAGGAAGGCGGATCCCTTCTGCTCGTTAACGTTCGGCAGGGCCTTGCCGATCTCCGCCTGCAATGCCCTGAGCATGTCGGAATATTTTGCCAGGAGCCTGTCGCCGTCCTTCGTGAGGCCAATTCCCGGCTGGGTCTTGTTGGCAGCCCACCCGTTAGGGACGCCGATGGCCATCGCGGCCAACAAGCATCCGATACCCAATAACTTCCTTGTTCTCATGACTGTTCTCGTTTCATGGTTGTTGCTTTTGTTGATCATTCTTGTCAAGGCGTTCGGAAAGCCATCGCCGGTTTCGACGAACAACTCAGCGCTGCCCAGGTCGCGGTAATCCCTGTTTCTCCTTACGCCGGCTGCCACTCTTCAAACAGGCTTTCATGCGACTCGTC
>Ga0315281_10008698_pt1 | contig 14176 bp, 18 predicted proteins | sample YL17G07_0_MG_FD_204540 | JGI IMG/M metagenome (GOLD analysis project Ga0315281, IMG submission 204540) | Sediment microbial communities from Yellowstone Lake, YNP, Wyoming, USA - YL17G07_0 | ecosystem: Environmental > Aquatic > Freshwater > Lake > Sediment | place: USA: Wyoming | collected...
AGTGGGGAACACAACCAACTTTGCCCGATACTTTGGCACGTCCACGGTTCATCCCCACGCGAGTGGGGAACACTTTCCGTTGCGCCCTCTTGCCGTCCGGGTTGTCGGTTCATCCCCACGCGAGTGGGGAACACTGCCGCGCTCTTTGTGTTTCATGCAATATGTTCGGTTCATCCCCACGCGAGTGGGGAACACTGTTTTGCTCCAAACGATTGATCGTGAACATTCGGTTCATCCCCACGCGAGTGGGGAACACGAAAATGTAACTTCTGTTGATTATCGCGAAACCGGTTCATCCCCACGCGAGTGGGGAACACGATCGGGTAGCAGCGGCTATCAGGGAATACGGCGGTTCATCCCCACGCGAGTGGGGAACACGCATATAGAAAAGCACATTCACCTAGATAAAACGGTTCATCCCCACGCGAGTGGGGAACACCAATATGCTGTTTGAGATTATTGGAGCGGATGCGGTTCATCCCCACGCGAGTGGGGAACACTTTCAGCAACTTCTGAGCGACGTAGTGCAAGCCGGTTCATCCCCACGCGAGTGGGGAACACTTTACAGAGGATGGCACGATATTTAAAGCAGCCGGTTCATCCCCACGCGAGTGGGGAACACAATGTTTACCGTCACATTGCTACCTCCGGAAACGGTTCATCCCCACGCGAGTGGGGAACACCACTTTGTACATAAATTAACATCGAACGATGGCGGTTCATCCCCACGCGAGTGGGGAACACACATTCCCATAAAGCGGTCGCTCATGTTAAGCCGGTTCATCCCCACGCGAGTGGGGAACACAAACTAGCATAGCCTGAAAGTCATCTGCTAGTCGGTTCATCCCCACGCGAGTGGGGAACACGAATCTATGAATCCAGATGCAACAAAAACAGCCGGTTCATCCCCACGCGAGTGGGGAACACGCGGCATGCCTTCCCCTGGATAATGTCGTAATCGGTTCATCCCCACGCGAGTGGGGAACACCAGGCAGTCCAAGCGCTCCAGCCATCCATCATCGGTTCATCCCCACGCGAGTGGGGAACACGGAAAAATATGTTTCGGCGGAGAGTATTTAGACGGTTCATCCCCACGCGAGTGGGGAACACAGGAAATGGGATTGGGTGCGTTCTACCAGGTGCGGTTCATCCCCACGCGAGTGGGGAACACTCGTTGGTTTCCATCTCGATCTCGACACATACCGGTTCATCCCCACGCGAGTGGGGAACACGGCTTCAGCCTTGGCTTTCGCTTTCGCGTCTGCGGTTCATCCCCACGCGAGTGGGGAACACCAGCCCGACAGGGCTGCTACGGATTTGCACGGCGGTTCATCCCCACGCGAGTGGGGAACACATCTCCCAGAATCATGGTTCCATTGGCGGATACGGTTCATCCCCACGCGAGTGGGGAACACTGCGGTGTTGGCCGTTCCCTGCGCGGCAACTGCGGTTCATCCCCACGCGAGTGGGGAACACGGTTACTAAAAATGCCGCATATCTTGCACAGCCGGTTCATCCCCACGCGAGTGGGGAACACAAGTTTTTTCAGATGATCGATTGGCTCTATAACGGTTCATCCCCACGCGAGTGGGGAACACAATGAATGTGCATGCCGTTCAGTTGTATTGTGCGGTTCATCCCCACGCGAGTGGGGAACACTTGATTTTGCGCAAAGGCACGGATTTGCACGGCGGTTCATCCCCACGCGAGTGGGGAACACTGTTCTTTGTTTATTTTTTGCAACGCGACATACGGTTCATCCCCACGCGAGTGGGGAACACTGAATTTCCAGTATTGTCAGGCGTATTTCGTGCGGTTCATCCCCACGCGAGTGGGGAACACTGAAAATCTGCCTAGACTGCGCCCATCACTGGCGGTTCATCCCCACGCGAGTGGGGAACACGATTGCGCGCGCTGCATCTTCGGCAGCGTGGCCGGTTCATCCCCACGCGAGTGGGGAACACACCAGCATCAATGCCAATGCCTGATCTGCTGACGGTTCATCCCCACGCGAGTGGGGAACACTTAACCGCGCAGGGTACGGTTACAGCCGCCCCCGGTTCATCCCCACGCGAGTGGGGAACACTGAGCCGCACAGCATCATAGGGTTGCGCAGTTCGGTTCATCCCCACGCGAGTGGGGAACACATGATGCTCAGCGCGCATTCGGCAGCGCCGCCCGGTTCATCCCCACGCGAGTGGGGAACACTATTCCTTGCGGTGCTTGTGTTGAATGGCCTACGGTTCATCCCCACGCGAGTGGGGAACACCACAGGGTTTTCGATGGCAATACGCGGTATGTCGGTTCATCCCCACGCGAGTGGGGAACACACTTGTCCTAAAGAATGGAACTTCGCCATTGCCGGTTCATCCCCACGCGAGTGGGGAACACATTAAGTACCAGATTGCCGATTATTTTAAAACCGGTTCATCCCCACGCGAGTGGGGAACACTTGCACTCCCAATACGTCAACTCCGATTGTGACGGTTCATCCCCACGCGAGTGGGGAACACCGTATCAAAATGATGCCAAGAGGCTGTGGCTTCGGTTCATCCCCACGCGAGTGGGGAACACACAAATTCCATAACATCACTTGCGGAAAAAACCGGTTCATCCCCACGCGAGTGGGGAACACCATAGTTCTCACGTTGAAGCGCAAGTGCTAGACGGTTCATCCCCACGCGAGTGGGGAACACGCTTCAAATATCCGTTATTCGCCTCAGCTATGCGGTTCATCCCCACGCGAGTGGGGAACACAGAGTGTATGGAAGATCGGAGGCCCTATCTGACGGTTCATCCCCACGCGAGTGGGGAACACTGCGGTATGTACATTTTCGTCCTCGTTCACCGCGGTTCATCCCCACGCGAGTGGGGAACACGACGCAAAACATTTCGTCAAAAACAGGAATATCGGTTCATCCCCACGCGAGTGGGGAACACTCGCGAATTGCGATCAATTCCGGGATAGTGTGCGGTTCATCCCCACGCGAGTGGGGAACACTGATCGCGCGAAGTCGCCCCGAACATATCGACCGGTTCATCCCCACGCGAGTGGGGAACACGCAGCGCCTGATGCGACCGCTGGGGGATAGGTCGGTTCATCCCCACGCGAGTGGGGAACACATCCCGCGCCTACGGTACATACAACGCCCAACCGGTTCATCCCCACGCGAGTGGGGAACACCTGCGTGGTGCCGTCATAATCGACCAGTACATCGGTTCATCCCCACGCGAGTGGGGAACACTCGCCAGAGTGATGCAAACCCACGGACACAATCGGTTCATCCCCACGCGAGTGGGGAACACACTTCTTCCATCTCGCTGAATTTCTAGCCAAATTCAACGAGTCAAAATTCTACCAAGTTTTTAAAGAATGCCTTGCACCTGTTCGGGGAGAAAAGAAACCAATTTGGCTCCATCCAACTCCACCGGAATTCTTCGGTTATTTCCCAGCGTCACAAAATCAAAACCGGCCTCGGAATTCGTGCGCCACGCCATTACGGCGTTGCCATCCTCGATGCCTTTTTCCACTTGGTTCCAGATGTAGTCGCGCACCTTGGTGGAATAGTTGCCAACATAAACACCAGCGCGAGTTTCCAATAGCCATATTGCCATTCTCCCGCGTAATCGCGGCGGGGAGTTTTCAAGCACGATGACCAGCATCGCCTATACCTTGTGCATTGGGAATTGCAGGTGCTACGGCTTCTTCCGGCGCTGCGGGCGGCGCGATTTCACCAGCCGACAACATTTCCTCAATCCCCGGAATGATGCGCTCAAGCAACCTGCTTTCCCTGAACACGTCGCGACACGCAATCCGCACCTGCCGCTCCGGGTTATGTGGATTTTTCGCGGCAATCTTGAACGCCACCGGCACCACCGTTTCAAACTTGTAAACATCCGCCACATCGTAAACGAAGGACAACGGCTTCCCGGTGTGGATGAAGCCGACGGCAGGCGCATAGCCCGCCGCCAGCACCGCCGCTTCCGTCACGCCATACAAACACGCCGTCGCGGATGACAAGCAGCGGTTGGGAAGATCGCCCTTGTCCCATTCGCTGGTATCGTAATTACGCGCTTTCCATTCCACGCCATATTTCTTGGCGATCAGCTTGTACGTCTCGCGCACACGCGCCCCCTCGATGCCGCGCAACTGCTCCACACTGCGCCGTTCTGGCGGTGCCTCGCCGAAACGCATCGCGTACATTTTGCGCACTACCTTCAGCCGCAACGTATCATCCAACGCCAACTTCGCCTGATACAGCAAGCGATCAGCCCGTGCGCCTCCCGGCTGACCGGACGAATATAAACGCACCCCCGCTTCGCCCACCCACACCAGCAACGTGCCCACCCGCGCGGCCAGTGCCACAGATGCATGGGAAGTCCGCGTACCCGGCTCCAGCATCAGGCAGGCGACGCCGCCAACAGGAATATGCGTGCGCACACCGCTCTTATCCACCACCACAAACGCGCCATCCAATACATCAAGATGGCCTTTCTCGATAAAAAGAATGGAAAGCCGCTCTTTGATGGCGATGGGTTTGAGCGGGGGAAGAAGATCGGTCATACAGAGTAATCAGCCTGACATGGCAAGCAGCCAGAAATGCCAGCAGTTAAATTTCATGTCCCGATCCGGTGCAACAAAGGTCGGCTGCGCAACGCCTTTCCAGTGAAAACAGTAAATTTACCCAACAAACTTTCCGGCTCACGGAGCAGTTGTTCCAACCAAGCAGCCGGTTCATCAGGGCGGTATGAGGGAACACGTAATAAAATCACCGCAGGCGGCGGGGCATAGTTACGCGCAAACAACAGTTCACCATAATCCCGGTCAAACGTCACCAGCCAGCGCCCCTCCTGCCGAGCAAGCGCAAGCACTTCAGTGTCATCATCCCCGGAATGAGATTCGGCAATGGATAGCACATCATGTCCCGACGCACGCAACACGGCGACGGATGGCGCAGGAAAATTTTCGTTAACCAGCCAGCGCACTTTCATGCGGTCACTTTCCCCACGGCGACGAAAGTTTCTTCCTTGAACAATTCGGAAGAAAAAGTCAGTGCTGCCAGTACATCTTCCCGGCTGATATGAGGATAAGAGGCGAGCACATCTTCCATCGTCCAGCCGTCCGCCATGCGATCCAGAATCAGCTCCACTGAAATACGTGTGCCCTTGATAATCGGCTTGCCAACCAGCACTGCCGGATTAACTTCAATGCGATCTTTCCAGTCCATGTCAGTCCTTTTCAAATACACCATACAATCGCAGCTCCCTACGCATCAGCCAGCCACCGCATATTCCACGGAGCGCGGGTTTTCCATACGCTTGCTGGCATCAAGAATCTCTATGCCGACAACATTGCCGCTCACATCGTAATCGAGGATGACACCGGGCTTGTCTTCATCGCTCTCCTCAATTGCCGTATTGCTGAGCACGATGTGCAACACATCAACTTCCTGGTCATAAGTGACTTTCATTGGAGCCTCCAATATTTCGGTATGTTGCGTGTACGGTAAACGGTGATCACCACGGCTGGATCAAGTGCATCGTTCACGATTGCCCGCAGCAGATACATTTTACCCCCGCCAAAATCAATTTGCGATTGATATGCCTTCTTTCCTTCCCGCTCATCCACAACCTGCTGCGGGTTGTCGAGAACGCGCTCCAGCATTTCGCGAGGAATGCCGCGCCGTTCCATTTCCTCAAGCGCGTGGTTGGATAGTTTGAATCTCATTTCTGCATCCGGTTCAAATTATGACACTGCCTTCAAACCCGCCGAACCAGCAAGAGGCCACAGCCGAAGGCCTTTGCGTGGCCGATGCCGTTAACAAGTAACTCGGTCATCCGTGCCGGATCGCTTACGCACAACACCCCCTCAAACGTCACAGAAACCAGCTTGCCGCCCCGATTGCCCTTGCGAAAGTAGATAGGCGCATGAGGCAAAACATTGACCGCTTCAATTTCGCCTGCATCAGCGAACTTGCGCGCAATCCATTCGCGCTGGTCTTCTTCCTTGATTAACGGTACTCGACATTTCTCAGACTTTTTTCCCGGCTTGGCATCGCGTTGTGTATCGGTGATGGTCTTGACCGGGTTGGCGGTGAGAAGAAATGCCAGCCGTTGACCTGCAACAGGTTGGGGTTGGATTTCGCGCGTACCGATCAACACCACGCCAGATGCCGCCTCCGGCGCGCGCCGCGATTGCACCAACAAACGCGCCGGGCGACCCGTCTGGTTTTCCTCGATACGGAACAGAAAGCCCTGACGCATTTCTTCGCCGTTTTTACGGGTTTCCTTTTCCTCGCCGGGGAACAGTCTCCAGAGTTGGCGATGTAGGTCGTAAGAGTTGCGGGCAAACTCCCACGGAATTTCGACGCGGCTCAGGAACATGGCGCCTCCTTATGCACGTACACCTGCCGGGTGCCAAACTGACGGTTGCGCCCATGCATGGGCACGTCACGAATGCGCAAGGGCTGTGCGGATTCCAGATCGCCCTCGGCATAGATCAGCCCGCCAACGGGCAGCGCGCTTGCCAGCGCGGTCTTGGCATCGCTGGCTTCAATCGGCGCGCCTTCCAGCAATGGCCGGGTGATGGGGCAAGAGCGCCGCCCCAACACGGGCGTATAACATGGGCGGCGTAGCGCTTCGGCAATCGTTTCCAGCGTGACGGGTGCTGCCGGTTTTTCGCCAATCGCTACGGTAAAGGCAGCATCGAACAAGTATTCACGCCGTGACACCACGGGGGTTTTATTGACTGATCCATCCACCTTGCGGGCAGCAAGCACGGTGTGAAAATCAGGAAGCTTTACAGCGGCTTTCGGCATGGGCTTTCCAGCATTCGGACGCAACACCGACTGATCCGCCCGCACGGTAAATTCGACACTGGCAGCGAGCTGTTCTAGCCCCGCATGGTCGCGTCGATCTATGCCGAGACAAGCCCCAAGCAAGCCCAACAAACCACTGCGCGTGGGGAACAGATTGGAGGGGCGGAAATCCTCGAAGGTATGGGTGCCCCATGCCTGCATGGGGCCATCCAGCCGTAAGATGAGATAGCGCGGCATGGCAGGCTCCTTATGCTTTTCCACCGTTAGCAATCCAATCTTCCATCGCCTTAAGCGAATCCAGCGCGGACTTATCGCCCAACTTGATGCCATCTTCCACTGCGAAGGCGCGCGCCTGTTCGTCCAAGCTGTAAGCGCGATTCATGCGTGTCCAATAATCACACAGACATTGCCGGGATGGATCGAGATAACCGCCCCCCCGTGCCATTTTCACGGGTTGTTCGAACGCATTGGCAAGCGAAATGGGTTGATCGGAAAAGCTGGTAATGGCGAAGTCCGCCAAATTGTGCGCGGCGAAGGATTGCTGCTTAGCCGAAGGCACGACCGTAGCGAGTAGATGGAACACATGGCGGGCAATATCCAATGCGCGCTGGCGCGGCTCGGCTGTTTCTGGCGCCTTGATGTTTTCGATCAGTCCCAAGTTCACTTGCAACTGTTTCAGGTTCAGGCTGGCGTAGCGGTAGAACACACCGGAGGAAAATTGCTGGGTGTTGAGGTGACCCGCTCCGGTCTCGCCCGCGTCTATCGTCAAGTCATCCACGGCGGTGAACCAGTCCACGTCTTGCGGTTCGACAGCATGGGTAGTGATGGCATGAGCGACGGCGAGTGCGCCATCCACGGGTAAATTGCTCATCAACCCGCTTGTTGCCATGCGCCCGGATAAGGCGATATCAACCGCCTTGCCCATTGCTTCGCGGAATGGACGCGCTTCTTTCTCGATCTGCTTTTCCAGTTTTTTGATGTCTTGCTCATCGGCGCGGATCAATTCGCAGAAATGTGCCACTTCATCCACCGACCAAGGTGCCACGGCATCGTCTGCAACTCCTTCAGCAATGCCTTCTTTACCGGAAATCCATTCCAGTGCGCGGCCAATTAACGCAGCATCAAAACGGTTTTTGAGTAGTTCGGTGAAACGTGTTTTGAGTTTGCCCAGATCGCGGGTGCGCACAGAAGGCTCGCCCAAGTTTGCATGATGATAGTCGCTCATGCGCATGGAGCGCTTCAGTGATTGACTGGAAACTCGCACCCGGCTGACCCCGCCGAATACAGCGGTTTTCTGCATGTTCATGTCGTCGCGGTTCAAACATGATGGACTGTGGGAAATCAATACGTGGAAGTTGATGAAATTCTTGGTAGTCATTTTTTATCTCCTTTAGCGGGGTTAAAGCGGGCAATGTAAAAATCCTCGACGAGTTGACGCTTGGCTCTGTCATTCCAATACCAGACCATGCGGCCAAACTCTGACCAGTCCACGGTAGGCTCTATATGTGTCAGAAGCCGTCGCAACTGCACCATATCCAGCGGCGCATGAGCACGCGCTACTTGCAAGACACGTGCTTCCGCGACTTTAGCTTCAGCCAGTTGCGCACCAAGTGGCTTGGCCTTTGCCGCGTGCTTGCAGCATGGAAGCAAGAAAGCCAAACGCAAGTGGCGTTCATCCGGTTTTTGTCCGGGAAACAGCCGGTAGAGCGCAGGCGTGAGTGCAACATCTTCAGGCTCGGCAACACGGCGCAGTTCGGCGCGCGCGCCCGTAGGAAAACTCTCATTGTCGTAACGCATTTTCAGCGCGACAAAATCTGGCAGTTCGGCACTCATGCTTCCTCCATTAGTTTGGCAAGATCAATGTTCATACTGTGCCGCGCCCAGGCGATAACTGGAATCAACTCAGGTTTCATTGCGTAGGGATCAGTGAGCTCCTCGAAAATGGCTCGGCAGTGATCGGCCATCTGTTTGGCGAATGACTTTCTTGCAACCGCCCATTGACTGAATGTGTCTTCGTTTGAAAACGTCTCGTGAATCAAACTTTCAGTTCGTGCGTAAAACAACTTCTCGGCGGTTTCATGGATGGCTGCGCCAATACCTTTCAATTTGATCTGCTTCTTTTTGTTTTCATAGCCTTTCGAGGCAAGTAGTAGTTTTCCGTACAGCGCCTTTTTTGCCTCTTTCCCAATCTCGACCAACTTTGGCAGGCGACCCCTATCATCCTGCCACCCTTGGGCAAGGCTGATCATCTCGTGACGGCGTTCTAGTACTGATGCTTGGTTGGTACGATAACCGCCAACCAGCAAACGCAACGGCCCATCAGCGAGTTCATTGGCTTGGGCAACTGGCCCTGCTGGCAACGACCCTTCCTTGGCATCACCATCGTTGATATTTTTAGGCACGACAAATTCGGATAGCTGCGTCCACGCCAGTGCAGTGGTGGTGAAGCTGGCGAAACGCTGCTCCAACTCACCTTTTTTTAACGTCATTGTCATTGCCCCGTGTGGATGTGGCCACACTCCTTTTACGGAAAACCCGAAAGGCTGCTTTAGAAATCCAACATACCCTGTTGCCTCCTCCCCCAAAATTCCACATGGAGCAATCCCCTCGGCTTTCACCAGTTCAACCCGTGCGGGTTGCCAGAACAAACCGCGCATGAGACCGATCTCGTTCCAAGGAATGGTGGCTTTTTCCAAGATTGGTTTAACCCATGTGGGCTGATCGAGTTCAAAACCGGGCATGGCAATTTGACGTGCCTCCATACGAAATCGAGTCAAGACATTGCGCCAGATGGTTTCACGTAAATCTTTGCCATAAACCAGAGTGGTGATAGGTGAGTTACCCCGCAAGCCACCCTTGTAGCCACCTCCTGGCCCACCGCCAAAACTAGGGGCATTGGATGCCTGATTGAATAGGGCAATGGCTGCTATGCACCCACCTACTCGCTCAATCTCCGTTGCTTCATTAAAAAAACAATGCGCTGATTCGGATTTGCTGGTCTTTTCGGGCAGACCTGGAAGCAGCTTTTGAATACTTGTCCACTCTCCTTTCACCCCTCGTGACTGCATGAATGGTTGGGTTGGGTGATCGAGGTCGAACCAGTCAAGGCAAGGTTTAATACCGGCAGAAAATTCGGCTAGTGATAGCGTTTTGCTAATTCGTGCCCGCAAAGTCTTATCGTCTTCCGGCAAAAACATGACTTGTGTCATGCACACCAACAATTGCACACAGGCCAGTTCCAGATCATCGCGCGGCAAGCTTACTTGCCAGTTGCCCGGCTCGCACAAAAGTTGTTGGTATGTCAGCAGGCAGAAGGCTCCTGTACCGCCATCGGCGCGCACAGGAATCCATGGGGCTTTAAGCAGGTTCATCGTTAACCCTCTCCAATCCGAAATCTTCCGAATAGCGAAACTTTCCACCCATCGCCGACCAGCCTCCATGCCCGTCAGCGCTCATTTCCATTTGCCGATAGCCCTCCAAGTTGCCTTCGTTTTCAAGGCGGCAGTTTATCAATCGCGTCTTCCAACTGGCTGGTACAGGCACAGCGTGCAGGTTAAGCGTTTCCGCTAGATCACGCTCTTTTAATGTATCTATCACTTGCCCATCCAGCAGACGACCATCGGGTTGGATAAGCAAAACTGTCAAGCTCATTTCGCCGTCACGAGTCAGGGCGGCAACTCTATCGTCCTCATCGCGGAACTGGCTAACGGTCATGGTAGTGAGCTGCAGGGCATCAGTCTCTCGCATTTCCTGCACTTGCTTCCATCCGCGATAAGCACCGTAGATATTTTCGGATTCATCACCCCAAGGAAATTCAGCATATACACGCTCAATCCAATCCCTATAAGCCTCTGGGAAAACAATCATGTCTGCATCGGCAAGCAGTCGCTCGGTGCGCCACAGTACGCGGGTGTTGCCATAAATCAGCTTGTGCAGACCGTAGTCTTCGCCTTCTACTGACAACACCGTGCAACGGGGCAACTCGAACCCGGCAGGGCGATGTTCGCGTTGGTGGCGATGCAAGCGACCAAGCCGTTGGAACAGCAAGTCCACCGGGCAGATTTGCGTGAGCATCCAGTCGAAATCCAGATCGAGACTTTGCTCAACCACTTGCGTGGCAACAAGGATGCGCCCCTTATCGCGCTCGGCTTTGCGGCCATAGTTATCAGTTACCGCTTTTTCTTTTGCTTGTCTGTCCATGAAGCGGTAGCGCGCATGGAACACGTCCACATTAATCGCGGTTTTATCGCGTAGCAAGCGGGCAAGCCGTTGGGCATCGTCCACCAAATTCATCACTACCGCCACCCGTGCACCGGATTCGGCAGTAGCGATGATGCGCCCGATCACGGCATCATTTGGAAATGCGCCGGGGAGTTTGAGGCATTCGGTTATCACCTCGCGCCGTTCCGGGCGGTGTTCGTCAGGCACGGTGGTACACGCCGCTGCACCTTGTGTGGCGTGCCACAGCGCGGGATACGGTGCATCATCCACCCCGCTGGATTCCCACGCCTTTAGCAACTTGGCGCGTACACCGGCGGGTAGCGTGGCGGACAACAAAATAGCGCTGCCGCCGATAGCTTTCTGGCGGCGCAACACTTCACCGAGCAGGCCGTGCATATATGCGTCGTAAGCATGAACTTCATCCACGATGAGCACGGATTTATTCAAACCAAAACCACGCACAAATTTGTGCCTGACAGGTAACACGGATAGCAATACCTGATCCACGGTGCAGACACCTATCTGGCCGAGAAACACGCGCTTGCGACTGCTGGCAAGCCAAGCGGCACATTGGACGGCGGCTTCTTCCTTACCTTGGGAAGTTCTCCGTTGCCCGGCAATCACCAAGCGCTCAAATTCAGAATTCAATTTGCTCTTACCGTGTGCAAGCACCATATTGGCGTCACCAAATACGATCTTGGCGAATGCCTCGGCGCGGGTAAGCATGGCATTGGCTGTTGCTTGTGTTGGTAGTGCGAATACGATTGAGTCCGCTATACCTTGATCCAGTAACCGCCAAGCGTAAGCCAGTGCGGCTTCGGTTTTGCCACTGCCGGTTGGCGCTTCGATCAGCGTCAAGCCGGGTGTGGTTGGCATGCTATCCACCCGAACCTGAACGCCGCGCGGTGCTTCATCAGATTTGAGCAGAGCATTTACGCCTTTGTAGGGGGATGCCTTTGCAAGCAGGCCGAAGCGATGCAGCGCATCATCAGTCTGGATTTTTAGCATACTTGCGGCAAAGTAATCGGTTAAATCAGTGTCTGGTTTTTGATAGGTGAATACCTCCGTGTTAGAACCTATCCAGTCGCACACAGAGCAGAATCCAGCCAGCAAATTTTGTGCGCTCGGAGAAGAAAGCGGGGGCAAATCCTGCAAACCAAGATCAACAGGCGTGAGAAAAACATCGGCCAATGCCGCCACAAATGCTTTGCGCGCAGCAATGTCGTTCTCAATGATAGGGGTATCCGCATCGGGATCATAGATTTTTGTCGCTTCATAAAAGTCTCCATGATGACCAGTTACCGCAGCCAGCCAAGGCTTCCATCGTTCCCATATCTCGCGATCAACATCATCATGCCCAAGCCACAGCCGATATTCCTGATTTGCCCAAGCCATACCCGCCCAGCCATGATCGAATCCGGTAATGTCTTTTGGTGATACCTCTTGATCATTCTTGCCAAGCAGTCGCCATGCTGCGGCAAGAGCATCCGGTGCCTTTAGCTGGAATCGCACATCGAATTTACCAAGGTCATGTAAGGCTGTGAAAAACAAAACCCAAGCTCGTAATTGGTCTTGCTGTAATGGAGTGCAACCGAAGGCAGCAAGAAAGGTGCGCAGAATGGTTGGACTGGCATCCCACCAAGAGGCTGCAACAGCCGCCACATCCAAACAGTGATAGGCGAGCGGATGCCACCTCGGTTCAGCCGACGGCTTGTCATCGGCCTTGCCCCAGTATTGGAAAATCAGCTTGTTATCTTGTTCAATCATTTCAAAAAATTCCTGCCTGAATCAGCCATTGCCATCCTACGGCACCCACAAACTCAAAAGCTGAGATTGTCATTCATTTTTTGTCATGCAGCATTTTTTGTATTTCTTGCCGCTGCCGCACGGAGTGTTACGGTCGATTTTCGGTTCGGGATAAGCGAAGCGGGCGAAGAGGAGGCGAAGTCGCGCCAACTTCAAGGCCGAAGGCTCACTTCATTCTTACCTCACATCCAATACCCGCATAAACCCGGCCTTGCCGTATTCCACCAAACGTTCGTCCGCTGTCGCCAGAACAGCATCGTGCTCTCTGGCGGTGGCTGCTAGGATGCGGTCCGCCGGGTCGCCGTGCATTTCACCCGGCAGTCGGGAGCTGGCGACGGCGATTTCCGGTTCCAGTCCGATCAGGCGCAGGCCGAGTAAAGCCAGTGCGGTTGCTACCCATTTTTCGCAGGGCATCCCGAGGACGATGCGCCCCTTGGCTTCCAGCATGCCGATTTCCCATACCGAAATGGCCGAAACGGCAAGTTTGCCGCCATGCGTGGCAGCCACGATTTTTTTGCGCACCGGGGCAGCGAGGCGTTCGGCATCGCCCAAGGCAAACCAGAGCCAGACATGGGTGTCCAGCAACAGGAGAGGTGCTGCGGATGTCATGCTTTGCTCTCCGTTTCCCATTCCACATCTATCGGCGCAACGATGTCGCCGCGCACGGTTGCGGTGTTTGCCATGTATCCGAACAGCGGCGTGTCCGGCTTCGGCATTACTGGCACCATCATGGCGACGGGCTTGCCGTGTTTGGTGATGATCAGCGGTTCGTGGGTGCTCGCCACGCTGTCCATCAACTTGAGGCACTTGGCCTTGAATTCTCCGGCTGAAATTTCCATTGCGTTCTCCATGGTCATACAATAGTGGTCATATTATATGCCATTTTATGGGGCGAGACTTGCGGCAGATAGCGCCTCGCCCATGACCAGGCCGATGTTCTGACGGTAAAGCCCGTCCGATGGAGCGGTTGCCCGACAGCGAGTTGCGGCCACAGGGCGTCGCTGTGGTGATATTGGAATCCCGCGAGTGGGGAGGTCTGCAAGGTTTTCCATGTCCCAAGGTTCGGCTTGGCATGCGCAATCGCTGGCAGGGCGAAGCCGCCGACCAGTGCCGTGAGTGATTTTAGGAATGCGCGCCGCGACATGATGTTCCCCTTTGGTTGATGTCGCCTTCTATTGTCCATACCCACAAGCTCAAAACCTGAGCTACTCGGGTGCATTTAAAAGTGTTGGTAAGTTTCCTGTTATCTCGCAATGTGTGGGCTGAATAGTCCCTCTCCCGCAGGCGGGAGAGGGTTGGGGTGAGGGATGCCGAATTATGAATTATGCTTG
>Ga0315281_10008699_pt1 | contig 14173 bp, 13 predicted proteins | sample YL17G07_0_MG_FD_204540 | JGI IMG/M metagenome (GOLD analysis project Ga0315281, IMG submission 204540) | Sediment microbial communities from Yellowstone Lake, YNP, Wyoming, USA - YL17G07_0 | ecosystem: Environmental > Aquatic > Freshwater > Lake > Sediment | place: USA: Wyoming | collected...
TCGTGTCACTCTTTACCGCCACAGATGGCGCGGCGGTGGGACCGACCGTTCAACCCATCACGACCAAGCCGTCCGTGAGCTTCCACCCCTCGGGCTTCGGCGGGTTGATGGTCTATTTCGGCACCGGGAAATTTCTGGAGAACAACGATAACGCCTCGGGTCCGTCACCGCAGACACAAACCTTCTATGGTATCTATGACCGCGGCGTGACCGGCCGGAGCGCAGAGCCCTCCCGACAAGAGCCGTCTCCCATTACACGGGCGTCCCTGCTGCAACAAACCATTGACACCACAATTGGAACGGTGGGCATATTCGACACACGCAACATCAGCGATAACCCGATCAGCTGGCGTCTGGACCGGGTGTCCACCAACACGCACCTCGGCTGGTATGTAAACCTTCCGACACCCGGAGAAAAACAGGTTACGAACTCGATTGTGCGCGAGGGCAGGATCATCTTCACGACCCTGAGCCCGGGCACCGACACCTGCGAACCAACCGGCTCGGGCTGGCTGATGGAACTGAACGCCACGAATGGCGGACGGATTCAGGAAACGATCGATGCGAATGGCGATGGAAAATTCGATTCCGCCGACAACAGTGGCCTGGCCTATGGACCGGCAGGCGTATTGGCGGCCGGTGGTGGCCTCTCCTCCCCGATCATTCTGACCAACCCGCCGAACCCCCCTCCCCCGGTGGGCCCGGCGGGCAGCCCACGATGCACGGAGACAAAACTGGTAACCACGCAGGCTGGCGATATCCGGAATATGCAGGAATCCTGCATACCGAGCAAGGGAGAATCCTGGCGGCAGCTGAAGTGATTCGTTATCCAGGCCCCTCCCTCTTGGAGAGGGGCCTGGTTTGCAGGATGGATGAAGTGCCAAGACGCCCATCCAGGTCATGAGAAATGTTTCTGAGGATAACGCAATGAAAAAATCCGGCGCTAACGGTTTCACGATTATAGAACTGCTGATTTCCGTGGTAGTCATCGGAATCCTGGCTTCTATTGCCTACCCCGCCTACAACAACCACGTCAGCGGGACGCAACGGTCGGATGCAACCATCAATCTGACGCGTATTGCCAGACTACAGGTCGGTTTCTTTAACGAGTGCGGCCGATACGCCGGCAGTATTGTTGGAGCGGCAGGATCAGCCAAGGTTTGTGCGAACCCGGGAACCATGGATGCCGATCTCTCTGCAACGGGTGAAACAAAACTCGGGCAATACAAGGTGACGGTTGTTGTGAAGGACGGCCTAGCGCCCTTGCTGGCACTAGGCGGCGGCGGCTTCACCTTGACGGCCACACCCGCCGGGGCACAAGCTGCTGCGGATGGAGCGAAATGCGCCACGATCTTTCTCGATGAGGCCGGAGTAAAAGGCGCCACAGGCACCGATGCTGTTCTCGGCCCAAACGGCGGCAAGTGCTGGAAGAAATAGAGCGTCCACTACGGAACGGAACATCGCCAGGGGAAACGCAGGAGCAACTTTCCGTCGATCCGGATCAGGCGATGTACCGGTAATTGAGACGTACCACACAAGACTTATCGAAGCTCTCGCGGCACGGGAAACTCCACACTTTCCGGTACGCCAGCCTGTTCATGCACCGTCTTCACGCCCCACTCGCGCAGCCGCTCCACGACGCGTTGAACCAGTACCTCCGGCGCCGAAGCGCCGGCGGTGAGGCCGATGGTCTGCGCACCCTCCAGCCATTCGCGGCGAATATCGTCGGGGCCGTCGATCATCCAGGCGCGCGCGCCTTGCACTTCGGCCACTTCGCGCAGGCGGTTGGAGTTGGAGCTGTTGGCCGAACCCACCACCAGCACCACCTGACACTGGCGCGCGAGCGTGCGCACGGCGTCCTGGCGGTTTTGGGTGGCGTAGCAGATGTCGTCCTTCTTCGGCCCGTTAATTTTCGGAAAACGCGCGCGCAGCGCTTCGACGACACGTGCCGTATCGTCGAGTGAAAGAGTTGTCTGAGTCGCATAGGAAAGATTATTCGGGTCGCGCACTGAAAGATGCGCGACATCCTCCACGGTTTCGATGAGGTGCATGCCGTCTGCGGCCTGACCGAGAGTGCCTTCCACCTCCGGGTGGCCAGCATGGCCGATGAGTACCACCTCGGCGCCATGGCGACGCTGACGGGTAACCTCCACATGCACCTTGGTGACCAGTGGACAGGTGGCGTCGAACACGGTGAGCCCGCGCGTCGCGGCCGCCTGACGCACTGCTTGCGACACGCCGTGCGCGCTGAAGATGACCGTGGCGCCGTCCGGGACTTCGTCAAGTTCGTCCACGAACACCGCGCCCTTGGCGCGCAGATTCTCGACCACGAAGCGGTTGTGCACTACCTCGTGACGAACATAAATCGGCGCGCCGAAACGCGCCAGTGCCTGCTCGACGATTTCGATGGCGCGATCGACACCGGCGCAGAAGCCGCGTGGGTTGGCGAGGATTACTTGCATGTTACGAGACCGGCTGGAAGTGCATGTCGATGACTATCATTATGACAGGACGAACGCAGCGGGGCCTTATTTATGACGGTTACACGAAAGGCCGCGCGATCAACCAGGCTCAACCGCCAGAATCTCCACATCAAAGACTAGGTCCCGCCCGGCGAGAGGGTGAGAAAAATCTATCTGCACCTGCGTTTCCGAGACACTCAGGATCAGGCCCGGTACTTCCCGGCTGTTCGGCGCTTCGAAACCAATCACCTGACCCGGCTCCAATGCCATGTCGGCGGGAAAGTCACTGCGTGCCAGGCATTGCACCGCCTCCGCGTTGGCCGGCATCAGACTTTCCGCAGCGCTGATCTCGAAGTGACGGGGTTCCCCGGCCTTAAGGCCCAGCAGCCGTTGCTCCAGGAACACGATCAGTTCACCGCTCCCCACGGCATAAGTAGCCGGTTCACCGGCGTGTGTGCTGTCCACAACGGTGCCATCGGCAAGGCTCAGGGTGTAGTGCAATGTCACATGGCTACCCGGCTGAATTGTATTAACCATATGATAACAACATGCCTCTCCTGTAGGTTGGGTAGAGCGCAGCGAAACCCAACAAAAAAGTGGATCGGTGGGCTACGCCGCTGTGCTGTACAGGGACGTACGAATGTCGCGAAGCGCATGGATGCGCGGGAGCGACTGCGCTAGCCCACCCTACATTTTTCTAGTCAGAACGACGCCGGAAAGTAATGCCCAGCGCATCCATCAACAGCAGCACGGCGCCAATGGAGATGGCCGAATCCGCGATATTGAAAGTCGGCCAGTGCCAGGCGCGGTAATAGACATCGATAAAATCCACGACATAACCGAAACGCACCCGATCAATGACATTGCCCGCGGCCCCGCCCAGCACCAGGGTCAGCGCCACAGCCACCTGTGTTTCATTGGCGCCAAGGCGCCGAATCATGAACAGGATGACGATCGAAACCACGAAGGCAACACCCACAAAGAACAGATTTTGCCAACCGCCGGCATCACTTAGGAAGCTGAACGCCGCGCCGGTGTTGAAGGCCAGCGCAAAATTCAAGAACGGTGTAATCGCCATCTCTGAGCGCATGAGATGCTTCAGTGCAAAATATTTTGTCGCCTGATCGGCGATGCACACTGCCACGGTAATCCACAGAAGCCGGAACATCAGACAACCCTCCTCAATTCACCTGCACCCAGAACATTTGTCACACAGCGTCCGCAGAGTTGCGGATGTGTGGCGTTCGATCCCACATCCGCGCGCCGGTGCCAGCAACGGCTGCATTTCGCATGGGCCGAGGCGCTGACCGCCACGCGCAGGCCCTTGAGCGCGGTTTCCACACCCGCCCCCGGATGCGCGGCAAGATCCTGCACACGCGCCTCGGAGGCAATAAACACAAAACGCAATTCGGAGTCGAGCTTGGCGAGCAAGGCGCGCAGCCCGGCGTCGGCGTACAAATCCACCTCGGCTTCGAGCGAGGAGCCGATCGCACCGGCCGCACGCGTCTTTTCCAGTTCGCGCGCCACCTGCTCACGCACCACCAGCAACTTGTCCCAGTATGCCTCGCTCGCCAGCTCCTCGTGCGCGCCATCCTCGGGCAAGGTGTACCAGGTTTCAAGCAACACGCTCTCGCCCCGGTTGCCCGGCAGGCTGCGCCAGATTTCTTCTGCGGTGAAACTCAAGATCGGCGCCATCCAGCGCGTCATGGCTTCGAGCAGGTGAAACATGGCGGTCTGCGCCGAACGCCGCGCGCGGCTGTCAGCACGCGTCGTGTACACGCGATCCTTGAGTACGTCCAGATAAAATCCACCCAGCTCGACGGAACAGAACTGGTGCAGACGCTGATAGATGACGTGGAAACTATAGCTGTCGTAGGCCGCAACAATTTCCTGCTGCAAGGTGCGCGCGCGGTTGAGCGCCCAGCGATCGAGCGCCAGCATCTCCGCTGGCTTCAACAAATCGCGCGCCGGATCGAAGCCGGCGAGATTGGCAAGCAGGTAACGCGCGGTATTCCGCAGGCGCCGGTAGGAGTCGGCAATGCGCGTCAGGATTTCATCCGAGATATTCATCTCGGTGCGGTAGTCGGTGGCCGCCACCCACAGGCGCAGGACATCGGCGCCTTGCGTCTTGATAACCTGTTGCGGCACGATTGTGTTGCCCCTGGACTTGGACATTTTCATGCCCTTGGCGTCCACGGTGAAACCATGGGTGAGCACGGCCTTGTACGGCGCCGTGCCATGAATCGCAACTGATGACAGCAACGATGACTGGAACCAGCCGCGGTGCTGGTCGGAACCTTCCAGGTAGAGATCGGCGGGAAATTGCAATTCCGGGCGCGCTTCCAGCACGCAGCCGTGGGTAACGCCCGAGTCGAACCACACGTCCAGAATGTCCGTGACCTTTTCGTATTGATCGGCGTCCTTGCCCAGCAGTTCGGAAGCAGCGAGATCGAACCAGGCATCCACCCCCTTCTGTTCAATGCGCTTCGCCACTTCTTCAATCAGGCGCGGCGTTTGCGGATGCAGCCTGCCGCTTTCCTTGTGCAGGAACAATGCGATCGGCACGCCCCAGGTGCGCTGGCGCGAAATGCACCAGTCGGGGCGATTCGCCACCATGCCCTCGATGCGCGCCTGTCCCCAATCCGGCGCCCACGCGACCTTCCTGATTTCTGCCAGCGCCTTGGTGCGCAACCCGGCGACGTCCATGCCGATGAACCACTGCGGCGTGGCGCGAAAAATAATCGGTGTCTTGTGCCGCCAGCAGTGCGGGTAACTGTGTTGCAGCGCCTCTTCATGCACCAGCGCGCCGCGCGTTTTCAGAACTTCTGTCACGTGTCCGTTCGCCTTGAACACATGCTCGCCGGCAAACAGTTCAGTGCCGGGCAAGAACTTGCCATCGCCACCCACCGGGTTATTCACCTCCAGTTTGTAACGCGCACCCACCACATAGTCATCCTGGCCGTGACCGGGCGCGGTGTGTACACAACCGGTGCCGGCGTCGGTGGTGACATGCTCACCGAGAATCATCGGCACCTCGCGCGCATAGAACGGGTGCTGCAGGCGAATGCCTTCCAGCGCCGCACCGGCGCAGGTTGCAATAACGCGGTAGCGTTCGATGCCGTAACGCAGCATCACGCTCTTGAGCAAGGGTTCGGCCAGCAGCAAGCGCTCGGGATGTTCACCTTCGGTCTGTGCAACCACATATTCCATCTCCGGATGCACCGTCACCGCCTGATTGGCCGGTAGCGTCCACGGCGTAGTGGTCCAGATGACTACTGAGAGCGGCCCATGCCCGGTATGTCCGGATACATGCTGCAAACGCACAAACAACGCCGCTTCGTCGACCACCTGAAAACGCACGTCGATCGCGGGCGAAGTTTTATCTTCGTACTCGACTTCAGCTTCGGCCAACGCCGAGCCACAGTCGATGCACCAGTGCACCGGCTTAAAGCTCTTGTACACATGCCCGCCGGCGATCACCCGCCCGAGCTGGCGCAGGATGTCGGCCTCGAATTTGAAATCCATGGTGAGATACGGCCGCGCCCAGTCGCCGAGTACGCCGAGACGCTTGAAATCCTCGCGCTGGCCGTCGACCTGTTTGGTCGCATACTCGCGGCACGCCTTGCGAAACGCGCTAGCGTTTACCTTGTCACCGGCCTTGCCAATTTTTTTTTCCACCTGATGTTCAATCGGTAAACCGTGGCAGTCCCAACCCGGTACGTAGGGCGCATCGAAACCGCTCAGAGATTTTGATTTCACCACCATATCCTTGAGCACCTTTTGCATGGCGTGACCGATATGGATATCGCCGTTCGCGTACGGCGGTCCATCATGCAGAATATATTTTGGCATACCCTTGCGCGCGGCGCGCAGCTTGCCGTACAGATCCATCTGCTCCCAGCGCTTGAGCGTTTCCGGCTCGCGCGCGGCGAGGTTTGCCTTCATCGGAAAATCCGTTTGCGGCAGATTCAGCGTGTGCTTGTAGTCGTTATCTTTTTTTTCGCTGGGCATAATGGTTATCAGAAATGGCTGGCGGACTGGACGCGCCCACTTTGCTCACGCGCCGCGAACCAGGCGTGCGCCGCATCGATGTCTCCATGGATGTGCGTCTTCAACTCGTCAAGGGACGCGAAGCGTTGCTCGTCGCGAAGTTTTTGTAAAAAATTGATGTTGATGTAATGGCCGTAAATCTCGCGACTGAATTCGAACAAATGAATCTCGAGCAGCATGTGCTTGCCATCCACGGTCGGACGCGTACCCACACTGGCCACGCCAGCAACCGGCTCGTGATGCAGACCGAACACCTCCACCACATAAATGCCTTTCACCGGTGTGGCCACACGGTGCAATTGCACGTTTGCCGTGGGTATGCCGATGGTGCGCCCGAGTTTACTGCCGTGCGCCACGCGCCCGCACATGCGATACGGCCGGCCGAGCAACTTCTCGGCCGTCGCCAGATCGCCTGCCGCGAGCGCCGCGCGGATGCGCGTGCTGCTCACGCGTTCACCGTCGATGGCAAAGGTGTGCATGGGGACCGCCTCAAAACCCTGCGCCTCGCCGGTCTTGCGCAAAAGCGCGAAGTCTCCGGCACGCTTGGCGCCAAAACGGAAATCGTCACCCACCACCAGATAGCGCACGCCCAAACCTTTTACCAGAATACTGCGGATGAATTCCTCCGGCGCCATTTTCGCCAGACGTTCGTCGAAGCGCAGGCACAGCACGCGATCGACGGAATAGCGGCGCAGTGCCTGAATCTTTTCACGCAGGCGCGTGAGACGCGCCGGAACCTTGTCGGCGCTCAAAAAATATTCAGGCGGCTGCGGTTCGAAAATAATGACCGTGACCGGCAGTTGCAGTTCGGCGCCCTTCTCCGCCAATTGGCCAATGACCGCCTGGTGACCGAGATGCACGCCGTCGAAGTTACCGATGGTCGCGACGCAGCCGCGATCCTCACGCTTCAGGTTATGCAGACCACGGATGAGTTGCATGCACGAACACCGCTACCGGAATAACGGCCAAGGATAATGGCCGAAACATAAAAACACAATAGATTTAAGGAGTTACTGCGCCCAATCCGGATCGTTTTCTTCAATCACTTCGCGCAATGGCCGGCGCGTGGTGTAACCCTCGTGGTAGCCGTGGTAGTGGCCGATGCGCAGCTCCGGAAACTTCCAGCAGATGTAACCGTCACCGGTGTCGAAGTCCACCAGCCACAACCCCTTCACCACCAGACCGAGGCGCGCCATTTTCGCCATCCAGCGCTTCACGATCACCTCGTACTGGCGTTCGACCTCGTGAATGTGCGGGTTCACCGGCGCCATGGCCTCGATCTTGCGCCGCACCGGTTCAAGCTCGCGCCACGCTGCCTCGGTGATGTCCCGCACCAACGGAAAAAGTTCTTCCGCCTCGACAAGCGTGAACACACGCGTTTCATCACGCGTGACGATCTGATAGACAGATGGACGTTCAGACATCTTTATTGACCTCCCGCCCCGGGCTGTTTGAGCAACAGCGCACGCGGCCGGACGCCGAACAGAAACAATGACGCCAGATACACAAACCCGCCAGCAACGACCAGCGCAGCAAGGTGCTGGGCGCGACTCGATGCACTGGCCTTAAACCACACATCGAGATCACCCGCGCCCCAGGCCAGTAGCGCGCCCATGCCAGCCGTGGCCAATACAATGCGTGTGAAGTACGGGCCCCAGCCGGCCTCCGGTGCATACACCCCGGTGCGACGCAACACCCGGTAGAGCAGCGCCGCGTTCACAAACGCAGCAATTGAAATAGCCAAGGCCAGACCCGTGTGCTGGAGTACAAAAACAAGTGCCACGCTCAGCACGATGTTCGCGCCCATGGCGATCATGCCGATGCGTACCGGGGTTTTCGTGTCCTGACGCGCATAGAAGCCGGGTGCCAGTACCTTCACCAGAATAAATCCGAGCAGGCCGGCGGAAAAGGCAATCAGCGCCTGTGTACTCATGTGCACGTCCTGCTCGTTGAACGCGCCGTAATAAAAAAATGTGGTGAGCAGCGGCCCGGCGAGCAGCATCAGCGCCACGGTCGCGGGCACACCGATCAGAAATACCCAACGCAGCGCCCAGTCGAGCAGGCGCGAGAACTCCTGCTTGTCGCCATTCGTGTGCCGGTGCGAGAGACTCGGCAGGATCACCGTCGCCAGCGCGATGCCAAACACGGCAAGCGGGAATTCCATCAGCCGGTCGGAGTAGTAGAGCCAGGACACACTCCCGGTCACCAGGAACGATGCCAGTATCGTGTTGATGAGCATGTTGATCTGCGCCACCGACACGCCGAAGATCGCCGGCAGCATAAGCTTAAAGACGCGCGCCACGCCGTCGTGCCCGTATTTGAGCCTGGGTCGCGGCAACAATCCAAGCCGCGCCAGAAACGGCAGCTGGAATAAAAGCTGTGCCACACCGGCGATAAACACACCCCAGGCCAGCGCCATCACCGGGTTGTGCAGGCGCGGCGCCAGCCACAGCGCCGCGCCAATCATCGACAGATTGAGCAGTACCGGCGTAAAGGCGGCGGTGGCGAAGCGCCCATAGGTATTAAGTATGCCGGCCGCCATACCGACCAGTGAAATGAAAAGAATATAAGGGAAGGTGATGCGCAGCATCGCCACCGTGAGGTCGTACTTCTCGCCACTAAAACCCGGGGCCAGTGCGTAAACGATAAACGGCGCGGCCAGCACACCCGCGAGGGTGACTACGAACAGCACCAGCCCGAAGATACCGGCCATCCGATCCACAAATTCGCGAATCTCCTCTCTGCTGTTGCGGGTCTTGTACTCGGTGAACACCGGCACGAACGCCTGCGAGAACGCCCCCTCGCCGAAAATGCGCCGCAAGAAATTGGGGATGCGAAATGCCACATAGAAGGCGTCGGCGGCGATCCCGGCACCGGCGCCGATCAGGCCGGCGAACACCATGTCGCGCACCAGACCGCTGATGCGCGACAGGAGCGTCATGCCGCCCGTGATGAGGGTGGATTTGAACAGTCGGCGTGACATGGAGGGCGAAAACGGGCGGGATGCGAGAAAGGCCCTGTATATTAGGACAATCCCCGGCCGGCCGCACCTGGCCAGCAAGTTGCTGAAAAAGCCCATCCATGGGCTTTTTCAGCCCGCAAAGCGAAAATGTCATTTTCGCTTTGCTTAATTTTTCAAACAGATACAGCGTGTTTGAAAAATGGCGGTACACCCTTGTGACGCACGCGGCAGTTTTTCAGCAGCCTGCCAGAGCCCGCAAGCGGCCTGAATAATGGCCTTCTCTCTGGACAGGAGCGGACAAAATACTGATAATGACCGGCTTTTCCGCAACTCGAACCACGAGGCACAGCAGTGGCCAATACAGCTCAAGCGAAAAAACGCGCCCGTCAGGCGGAGACCCACCGCGCGCGCAACACCGCGCAACGTTCGGCGATGCGTTCCCAAATCAAGAAGGTTCTGAAAGCAGTGGAAGCCAAGGACAAGCCCGGCGCCCAACTGGCCTTCCGCGAGGCGGCAGCAGTGATCGACAGCTCCGCAAAAAAAGGGCTGGTGCACCGCAACAACGCCGCCCGTCACAAGAGCAACCTGAATAAGCGCGTGCGTGCCCTCGCCTGAGGCGCGATACCCGCACAAAAAAGGCCGGTCATGCGACCGGCCTTTTTTATTGATGAATATCCGAGAACTGCCATTCTGGAAATTCTTATACCAGCACCATGTTGTCACGATGGATCAGTTCCGGCTCATCCACGTACCCCAGAATCGCCTCGATCCGGTCGCTCGGCTGGCCGATGATGCGTGCGGCTTCGTCGGAACTGTAGTTCACCAGACCGCGCGCGACTTCGCGCCCGCTGGCATCGACACAGACCACGACTTCACCGCGGGCGAACTGGCCGTCCACCGCCTGTACGCCCACCGGCAGCAGACTCTTGCCGGCCTGACGCAGCACCTTCACCGCACCATCATCGAGTGTAAGCCGGCCGCGAATCTGCAATTGCCCGGCGAGCCATTGCTTGCGCGCCGCGACCCGCTCCTGCGACGGCCGCAGACAGGTGCCGATGGCTTCTCCGGCCAGCAGCCGCACCAGCACTTCCGGTTCACGGCCTGCGGCGATAACCGTGGCCGTGCCCGAGCGTTGCGCCTTGTCAGCCGCCAGCAGCTTGGTGCGCATACCGCCGCGTCCGAGTGACCCGGCGGCGCCGGCCATTGCCAGCAGCCGGGCATCGCCGGCCTCACCTTCACTCACCAGCACCGCATCCGTGTGGTGGCGCGGATCCTTGTTATAGAGTCCGGCCTGATCGGTGAGAATCACCAACAACTCCGCCTCCACCAGATTGGCGACCAGTGCAGCGAGTGTGTCATTGTCGCCGAAACGGATTTCCTCGGTCGCCACCGTATCGTTTTCGTTCACCACCGGCACCACACCCAGCGCCAGCAACGTGCGCAGAGTGCTGCGAGCATTAAGGTAACGCTCGCGATTGGCAAGGTCGTCGTGCGTGAGCAGCACCTGCGCAGTGTGGATAGCGTGCTGCTGGAACAGCGATTCGTAGCGCTGCACCAGCCCCATTTGTCCAACGGCGGCGAGCGCCTGCAACTCGTGCAGGGCATGCGGCCGGCTCTCGAATCCAAGACGCTGCATGCCGGCCGCCACCGCGCCAGATGACACCAGTACCACCTCGATACCGCGCTTACGCAAAGCAGAAATCTGACCGACCCACGCAGTGATCGCCACCACATCCAGACCGAGGCCATTGTTGGTCAGCAACGCGCTGCCAATTTTCACCACGCAGCGGTGTGTCTGGGTCAGAAAGCTTCGTTCTGTGTGCATAGGCTATTCAATAATCTGCATTCATTCCTCAAGCCCCGCGGACCCGGCCCGCTCATCATCCGCCACCTGGTGCAACGCCTCAAGCCGCTCCATGAGTTTCGCAGCGAGCGCCTGGCAACCTTCGCCGGTGGCGGCAGAAACACTAAAGACCGGCCCTTTCCAGCGCAAGCCTTTTACGATTTTCCTGGCAAGCGCTTCCTGCTCATCCGACGGCAACAAGTCCATCTTGTTCAGCACCAGCCAGCGCTCGCGCGTGGCCAGTTCCTGGCTGAATTTTTTCAGCTCTGCGGCCAGCGCCTTGACCGCCTTGACCGGATCGGCCTCGGGGTCGGGCGGCGCCACGTCGACCAGATGCAGCAGGATGCGCGTGCGTGCCAGGTGTTTGAGAAAGCGAATGCCGAGCCCCGCGCCTTCGGCCGCGCCCTCGATGAGTCCCGGGATATCGGCCATCACGAAACTACGCTCCGGACCGACGCGCACGACGCCGAGGTGCGGGTGCAAGGTGGTGAAAGGATAATCCGCGACCTTGGGGCGCGCCTGCGACACGGCGCGCAGCAGCGTGGACTTGCCGGCGTTCGGCAGGCCCAGCAGGCCGACGTCCGCCAGCACTTGCAGTTCGAGTTGCAGGGTGCGGTGTTCGCCCGGTGTGCCGGGGATAAACCGGCGCGGTGCGCGATTGGCGCTGGACTTGAAGTGTGAATTGCCGAGACCGCCCTTGCCGCCGTGTGCCACCAGCAGTTGATCGCCCACGCGCGTCAGGTCGCCGATCATTTCACCGGTGTCGGCGTCGCGCACCACAGTGCCGAGCGGCACCGGGACAAGCATATCCTCGCCAGAACGACCGGTGCATTGGCGGCCAGCGCCACGCCCGCCGTGCTTGGCGCGAAAGCTGGTGGTAAAACGAAAATCGGCGAGTGTGTTGAGACCGCTGTTCGCCACCAGCGTGATGCTGCCGCCACGTCCCCCGTCGCCGCCATCCGGTCCGCCGAAGGGGATGAATTTCTCGCGCCGGAAGCTCGCGACGCCATCGCCGCCGTTGCCGGCCTCGACGCGAATGTTGGCTTCATCGACGAATTTCATGGTTTGGGCCTGGAATTGTAAAAACTCAACGCAAAGACGCAAAGGAAACACACAGGTCATGCACAGCAGGCCGGAGCCGGACACACAGTCGTTTGCCCACCCTGTTTCGAGGGCACTGTTTCAGTGACTTAAAAAATGAAGTTCTTCGCGCCCTGGCGTCTTTGCGTTGAGTAGTTTGACAAATAAAAAACCCCGCGTGTCTCTCTGCGGGGTTTCTGTACTTCGGTGACGGACAAAATCAGGCAGTGACCACGCTCACGATCTGGCGGCTGCGCGGGCCCTTGATTTCGAACTTGATCTGACCGTTGGCGGTGGCGAACAGGGTGTGGTCGCGGCCAATGCCGACGTTCACGCCCGGGTGGAACTCGGTGCCACGCTGGCGCACGATGATGTTGCCGGCCAGCACCTGCTCACCGCCGAAACGCTTGACGCCCAGCCGTTTGGATTCGGAGTCGCGCCCGTTGCGGGAACTGCCGCCTGCTTTTTTGTGTGCCATGATTGTGCTCTTTGCTTACGTCGGGTCGGTTACCCCACCCCTCTCCCAGGGGAGAGGGGAGATAGGTGTGAATCTCTTTTAACTAATAGCGGTAACTTCGAGCTCAGTATAGTGCTGACGATGCCCCTGGCTCTTGCGATAATGCTTGCGGCGGCGGAATTTGAAAATATGAATCTTGTCCGCGCGGCCATGCGCCTTGACGGTGGCGGTGACGGAAGCGCCGGCCAGGTTCGGCGTGCCCACGCGCACCTGGTCACCGTCCGCAACCATCAGCACCTTGTCGAGGTTGATCGCGCTGCCTTGCTCGGCCTCAAGTTTCTCCACGCGCAGCACGTCGCCGACTGCTACCCGGTACTGCTTGCCACCTGTCTCAACGACCGCGTACATGACTGATTTCTCCAGAAAACTGGTGCTACGGAAGCCGCGCATTGTATGGCTTTAGCCGGTTACAGACAAGCCCGGATTGAAGCTAAAAAAAACCGGCGGCCCCGGAAAACATGGATTTGCTTGCCCAACCCCAAGGCATCCACTAGCATGCCGCCCCGTTGACCCCGACCCTGGCACTATCCCATGGACCTCGCCCCCATCCTGGCACTTACCCGGACCGACCGGGAAGCGGTGGATCACGAGATCGACCGGCGGCTCAATTCTGATGTCGCGCTGATCAACCAGCTTGGCGCCTACATCATTCACAGTGGCGGCAAGCGTCTGCGGCCGCTGCTGGTGATCCTGGCGGCGCGCGCGCTGGGTTACACCGGCGACAAGCATGTCGCGCTCGCCGCGATCATCGAATTCATTCACACCGCCACGCTGCTGCACGATGATGTCGTGGACGCCTCGGCCATGCGCCGCGGACAGTCAACCGCCAACAGCGTTTGGGGCAACGAGGCGAGTGTACTGACCGGCGATTTTCTCTACTCGCGCGCCTTCGAAATGATGGTGGACGTGGGCAGCATGCGGGTCATGCAGATTCTGGCCAGGACCACCAACACCATTGCCGAGGGCGAGGTGCTGCAACTGCTGCACTGCCACGATCCGGAAGTCACCGAGGAAAACTATCTGCGGGTGATCTACAGCAAGACCGCCAAGCTGTTCGAGGCGGCCGCTCGGCTCGGTGCCGTGATCAGCGGCCAGCCGCCGGCCATCGAAGAGGCCATGGCGAAGTACGGCATGCATCTCGGCACTGCCTTCCAGTTGATCGACGACGTGCTCGACTACAGCGCCGACAGCAAAACCCTGGGCAAGAATGTCGGCGACGACCTGGCCGAGGGCAAACCCACGCTACCGCTTCTGTACGC
>Ga0315281_10008700_pt1 | contig 14172 bp, 13 predicted proteins | sample YL17G07_0_MG_FD_204540 | JGI IMG/M metagenome (GOLD analysis project Ga0315281, IMG submission 204540) | Sediment microbial communities from Yellowstone Lake, YNP, Wyoming, USA - YL17G07_0 | ecosystem: Environmental > Aquatic > Freshwater > Lake > Sediment | place: USA: Wyoming | collected...
CGGATCGCGTCGGGGCGCGCTCGATCTGCTGAAGCAGAAAGCCGCGACCCGCCCACCAGAGGAAGACCCGGCGGCGAAGAAGGCCAAGGCCGCCGTGGACCTCGATCAAAGCATGCGTGCTGCCTTGCACTACCTCGCCGAGGTTGCCCGTGAACTGAACAGCGTCAATCCGACGGCGGGGCGTCCGTACGATTACGTCTTCCTTGGAAGCCTGCCCGCCGTAAAGCTGTCCGATGCATTTGTCGATCTGCGCAGCCGCAAGATCGACGGCAAGGACTACGGCAATCACTTGTTCTTCAGGTTCCGCGTTCAGCCTGCTGCTCCCGCGAAGGCGACCTTGCTTGGGGCAGACATTGCTCGATTGCAGGAGTACCTCCGGATGCTGAATATTTCCTTTGAGGCCAAGACCGAAGCAAAGAACGACTTCGGACAGGCGACGCGCGTGACATTCACGGTTTCCGCCTCGCTTCCATGCGAGGTGAACATTCGCGCCGACTACGACAAGTCGTCCATCGAGATCGAGTTGGTCAACGTCCGGCGTCCCGGCCGGGTCCGGTGCCGGCTTGAGCCGAAGACGTTCGACGACGCAGTGGACGATCTGGCCCGCTACCTACTCGGAGTCGACGACGATTTCGACAAGATATTGAGCCGGCGCTAAAGAAAGCCTCCAGCACTAACGCGCTCAGGCTGGCCGATTGGCGTGGGGAGAAACGGCATGTCCGACGTGGTCGTATTCGGGAAAGGCGGCTACCGCTACATCAAGGCGGTGTTCCAGTACTCGAGCGGGGTGGCGGCCGAACCCGGGTTCGAAATCGAGCGCGCGCGCCTGGCGAAGCCGCTGCCGCTCGCCTCGGGTTTTGCCGCGGTGGAGGCGCACCTCCGCGCGCTCGGCCGCCCGAGCACCGCGTTTGCCGCATGCGAGTTGCGCTCGGCGGCGCCGTTCAGCGAGCAGGAATTCCATGACTTCAACCTCGAGTACGTCCAGACCCTCGCCCGCTGGGGTATCTACAAGGATGGGATCAACCCAGTGGCGCGCACCAACGTCTGCCCCGAGTACGACCCGCCCGCCGAACCCGCGCTCTATGCCTTCTCCTACACCGTGCCCGCGGCGAATGCGGCGCGCGGCAGCTTCATCATCGCGGGCGGCGGCGAGGCCCGAGGCGGCGCAGGCAGCTTTAGCGAGCGCACCGTGCGCTACGGCGAAACCTCGCCTGACGCCATGCGGGAGAAGTTGCGTTTCGTCGTGGCGGAGATGGAGCGGCGCCTGGCGGCGCTCGGTTTTTCCTGGAAAGACGCGGTAAGCACTCAGGCTTATTCGGCGCGGGATATCGGCGCCCTCGTAGGCCCGGAGATCGCGGCGCGGGGCGCGGCGACGGGCGGCTTGTCGTGGCATTTCGCACGGCCGCCGGTGATCGGCCTCGAATACGAGATGGATGTGCGCGGCGCGGCGCGCGAGTTGCTCATTTGAGGCGGATCCGACAGACTGGCCATGGACCTTCCCGCTTTGCGCGAGGACGGTAAAAATCCACCGCCTCCGTCGAGCGCCTACGTCGCGCTCGAAAACGGTGCCTGCGCCTCGACCGACCTGACCCGCGGTCCGTGGCATCCGGACCACCAGCACGGCGGCCCCCCAATTGCGCTGGTCGCGCGAAGTATCGAGCGCGCCGCGGCCGCGCTCGGGCTTACCCACATTGCGCGGCTGACGGCCAACCTGCTGCGCCCGGTCCCGATCGCCGAGATCACGGTCGAGGTTGAGACCGAGTACGCCGGGCGCAACGTCGCGCATTTTTCCGCGCGGTTGCATGCCGCCGGCAAGGAGGTGGCGCGCTGCACCGCAGTCGCGCAGCGCGAAGCTGCGCTGGATCTTCCGCCCGGTCTCCCGGGACATCCGCTGCCGCAGGCGCCGCGTTCAGTCGAAACATCGCAGGCGATGCGGTTTCCGTTTTCGACCGAGATGATTGGCTATCAGGACCTGATCGAGGGCCGGATTGCCGAGGGCGCCTTTTTTCGCGGCCCGTCCGCCGTCTGGTTCCGCATGCGCTATCCGTTGGTCTCCGGTGAGGAAACAAGCGCGCTGCAGCGCGTGGCGGTCGCTGCGGACTCGGGCAACGGCATCAGCGCCATCCTCGATTTTGGCCGCCACAGCTTCATCAACCCGGACCTTACCATCAACCTGCTGCGCAAGGCGCAAGGCGAATGGATCTGCATCGACGCGTGCACGCTGCTGGGACCGGACGGCGGCGGCCTGGCCGAGGCGCGGATCTTCGATGTGCACGGGCTCATCGGCAGATCGACGCAAAGCCTGGCGATCCGCCTGCGCGATTAGCGGTGGTGCTGGCCGTGTGCAGGGACGCGCTTGCGCGCCCCTGCACGCACGAAATGGAAATCGAATCAACCGAACGGCCGCACGCCGATCAGCGCGCCGTGCAGCCAGAAAGTAAACGCCGCCCAAGCCGCTACGCCCGTGACCACGGTGGCCGCGGTGCCGCCAGGCGTGCCGGCCGGATATTGCGTGCCCGCCGCACGGTCGCGCTTTCGGGCGGCGATGAAACAAACAACCGCCCAGCCGAGGAAAGCGCCGAACAAGACCAAGTCTGCGAGCGTACCGTTTGCCAGCAGGTGCGCAAGGGCCCAAACCTTCACGGCGAGCACCATCGGGTGACGCAGGTTTGCCTTGATGGCGTTGCGCGGCACATAGGCTGCCGCCAACAGAACGAATGCAATCAGGGTCAGCAGCCCCGCCACATGCCGCATGCCGGCGGGCGCCATCCAGAGTACCACCGGCTGTTGCCGGGCCAAGCCGAAACCCCATACGATCAAAACGAAGCCCGCGAGCGAGAGCAGCGAATAGGCGCTTTTCCACGTGCCCTCGCCGAAGCGCTTTAACTGGGCCGTGCGCCAGTGGTCGGCGACGATGCGCGTCGAGTGTGCGCCCAGAAATACCAGCAAACCTAGAATCAGAATAGTCATGATCTTCCTTTGTGGGTCGCGACACCAATTTGCCCTTGCAAACGGCCGGGCACCATCGCGGCGATGTTACTTCAGGAAACCTCCACTCGCAAAAGCGGGGCAGGGAAGCGCACCAGGCTCGGCGTCAAACCAAAGCCTGGAGGCGCGGCGATCATGCGGAACGAGTTCACGCCGGATCCTGTTTCTTCGCACCAATGCGGTTTTCCTGGCCGGCGAGCAGGCGCCGGATGTTTTCCCTGTGCCTGTAGATCAGCAGCGCCGCTATCGCCAGCACCGCAGGCAGCAGCGGGCTCGCCGTGCCGAACAGCCAGCCGGTGTAGAAGGGCGCGAATACGGCGGCAATAATGGAAGCGAGCGAAACCATGCGGAAGAAAAGCACGATGACCAGCCAGGTTGCCAGCGTCGCCAAGCCGAGCCAGACATCGATCGCGCACAGGATGCCGAGCGCGGTCGCCACGCCCTTGCCGCCTTTGAAGCGAAAAAACACCGGGTAGAGATGGCCAAGAAACACCGCCAGCGCGACCAGCGCGATGCCGGTGGCGTCCACGCCGTAGTCGGCGGCAAAATGTCTCGCCAGGATCACCGCCAGCGCGCCTTTTCCAGTGTCGCCCGCGAGCGTCAGCGCCGCAGCCAGCCTTTTGCCCGTGCGCAGCACGTTGGTTGCGCCGGGATTGCCGGAGCCGTAGCTATGCGGGTCGGGAAGGCCGAACATGCGGCTGACGATCACGGCGAACGAAAGCGAGCCGATGAGATACGCCGCAACTGTGAAGACTATGGTCGCCATCCGAAACCGCCTGTTAGAATAGGTCGCTCATTTTACGCGGGAACCGAATCCCGCCCCAGCCCCCTCATTCCAGTTCCCTCGACATGGACATCATATTTCTGCGCGAAGTAAAGCTGGACGCGCGCATCGGGATCTACAAGCGCGAAAAGACCATTACCCAGACGGTGGAGTTGGACCTGGACATCGCTCTGCCCGACGACAAGGTGTTCAAGAGTGGAAAGGTCGCCGACACCATCGACTACGCGGTGGTGGTTGAACGCATCCGCGCCGCCCTGGTCGAGCAGCATTACGGCCTGGTGGAAAACCTGGCCGAGCATGTGGCGCAGATCCTGCTCGGGGAATTTCATGCCCCGTGGGTGCGCGTGAGCATCGCCAAGATCGGGGCCCAGCGCAGCGCGCGGCGCGTCGGCGTGGTCATCGAGAGAAGCAAGAAGAAGTAGGTTGTCTCGAATCGTTCCGGTTGTTGCAGGCCACTGCAGCTATCCGCGCGGATGGTGTTTCTGGTGCAGCAGCTTCAGGCGCTCGCGCGCGACGTGGGTATAGATCTGCGTGGTCGAAATATCGGCATGGCCCAGCAGCATCTGCACTACGCGCAAATCGGCGCCGTGGTTCAGCAGGTGGGTGGCAAAGGCGTGGCGCAGCGTGTGCGGCGACATAGGCTTGCCAGGTACCGCCGCGCGCGCGTGCTTCTTGATCAGATACCAGAAGGCCTGGCGCGTCATCGCCGTCCCGCGCGCGGTGACGAACGCCGCGTCGGACTGTGCGCGCCGGAGCAACTGCGGCCGCCCGTCCTTCAGGTAGCGTGTGAGCCAGTCCGATGCTTCCTCGCCCATCGGCACCATGCGCTCCTTGTCTCCTTTGCCGAACACGCGCACCACGCCCATGTCCTGGCTGATCTCGATCAGTTTCAGCGCCACCAGTTCGGACACGCGCAGTCCCGTGGCGTAGAGCAGCTCCAGCATGGCGCGGTCGCGCAGGCCCAGGGCGGACTCCACATCGGGCGCGGCAAGCAGCGCTTCCACGTCCGCTTCAGCGAGCGACTTGGGAAAGCGTTGCGGTTTTTTCGGCGTGTCCAGTTTGAGCGTCGGATCGGCGGCGATCTTGTTCTCGCGCAAAGCGAACTGAAAAAAGCGCTTGAGGCTCGAATGCAACCGGGCCTGCGAGGTCGCGCGCAGCCTGGCCTGGGTGTAGCGGAACGCGAAATACGCCGACAGATCCTCTTCGCTTGTATCGAGCAGCGCACGCGAGCGCTCGCGCGCCAGCCAGTCGCCGAACAGGGCGAGATCGCGCCGGTACGCTTCGAGCGTGTTCTTCGACAGGCCGTCCTCGAGCCAGAGATGGTCGCAGAACTCGTCCAGCAGCGCAGCGTCGCTTTCCGTCATGGTGCTTGAAGCGCGCGTCGGCGCATATCGCTGAAGCCGGCTGCAACGCCTGGGCTACGCGCCGTAGTTCCCATGTTCTTCATGCAGCAACAGCCAGCGCTTGACTTCGATCAGGTAGCCGCTGCTGTTATGGGCGAAACCGCCCAGGCCGCTGGCCGCGACAACCCGATGGCAGGGAATCACCAGCGGATAATAATTCGTGCCGCAGGCCTGACCCACGGCGCGCGGTCCGCTGCGCAGGGCGCGCGCTATGTCCCCGTAAGTCCTGGTCTGGCCGCAGGGAATCGACGCGATCATGTTCCACACGCGGCGCTGGAACGCGGTGCCTATTTCCTTCATTGGCAGCTTGAAACGGAACCCTGGATCAGCGACGTATTTTTCTATCTGCGCGCAAACGCGCTCGGCCAGCACGTTCGCCGGGGCCAGGGTCCCGGCGCTGCGCGGCAGGTACACGATCTCCGCCAGCACGGCGCCCTCGGTGCGCACTCCCACCAAGCCGAATGGGGTGTCGAGTTTCGCCTGAAAGCGCGGCAGACCGGTTTTTTCGCGGGGATTGCGTTCCGAGATTATCGGCATGGACTTGTTTTCCTTGCCCTTGGCAGCGGGACCGGGTTGTTTAGGCATATGTAATCAAATGATTTGAAATAATAAACTGGTCGATGGCGAAGCCGGGGGAAAACGCGATTATACAAGCAAGCCGGAAAACCGGGCCGATCCGCTAGGTATGTGCTAACATATTGAATTTTCTGGCCTTCCAAAGCCGCCCTAGGGGTAGCTCTGGCCTAGGTATTTCTACCCAGGTTAGAGCAACATCAGGCGGGGCGATCGGTTGTTTGCCGCTTTTTCCATTTTGTGCCGGTTCGCTACAAGACCTGCGACTCTTTTTAGACTGCTTCCCTATGACCCGCCCAATACGCAACATCGCCATCATCGCCCACGTCGACCACGGCAAGACCACTCTGGTCGATAAACTGCTGCGGCAGTCGGGGACCTTCGCCGCCTATCAGCATGTGCAGGAGCGGGTGATGGACTCCAACGATCTCGAGCGTGAGCGCGGCATCACCATTCTGGCCAAGAACTGCGCCGTCACTTACGAAGGCACCCACATCAACATCGTCGACACTCCGGGCCACGCCGACTTCGGCGGTGAGGTCGAGCGCGTGTTGTCGATGGTGGACAGCGTGCTGCTGCTGGTCGACGCGGTCGAGGGTCCGATGCCGCAGACGCGCTTCGTTACGCGCAAGGCGCTGGCGCTGGGCCTGAAACCCATCGTCGTCGTCAACAAGGTCGACCGCCCCAGCGCGCGGCCGGACTGGGTCGTGAACCACACTTTCGAGTTGTTCGACAAACTCGGCGCGACCGAGGCCCAGCTCGACTTCCCGGTGATCTACGCCTCGGCGCTGCATGGCTGGGCGGTCGCCGACATGAAGGATGCGCCAACCTCGATCGATGCGCTGAAGGACGACAAGCTGTTCAACATGCGGCCGCTGTTCGACGCCATCCTCAAGCACGTGCCGGTGCGCGACGACGATCCGGACGGCCCGCTGCAACTGCAAATCTGCTCGATCGACTACTCGAGCTACGTCGGCAAGATCGGCATCGGCCGCATTTCGCGCGGCCGCATCAGGCCGCTGCAGGATGTGGTCGTGATGAACGGCCCGGATTCGCAACCGGTCAAGGCGCGCATCAACCAGGTGCTGACCTTCGAGGGCCTGGAACGGGTGGTGTCGGAGGAAGCAGTGGCCGGCGACATCGTGCTGGTCAATGGCATCGAGGAAGTCGGCATCGGCACCACCATCTGCGCGCCGGAGCAAGCCGACGCACTGCCGCTGCTCAGGGTAGACGAGCCGACGCTGACCATGAACTTCATGGTCAACAACTCGCCCCTAGCCGGCCGCGAGGGCAAGTTCGTCACCAGCCGCCAGATCCGCGAGCGCCTCGAGCGCGAGGTCAAGAGCAACGTCGCGCTCAAGGTCGAGTTCACCCAGGATTCCGACACGTTCATCGTTTCCGGGCGGGGCGAGCTGCACCTGACCATCCTGCTGGAAAACATGCGCCGCGAAGGCTATGAGCTGGGTGTCGGCCGTCCGCGCGTGGTGATGAAGGAAATCGACGGCGTGAAGCAGGAGCCGTACGAACTGCTGACCGTCGACGTCGAAGACGGCCATCAGGGCGCGGTGATGGAAGAACTGGGCCGGCGCAAGGGCGACATGCAGGACATGGTGTCGGACGGCCGCGGCCGCGTGCGCCTGGAATACCGCATTCCGGCGCGCGGGTTGATCGGCTTTCAGGGCCAGTTCCTGACGCTGACGCGTGGCACCGGGCTCGCCAGCCACATTTTCGACGACTACGGCCCGGTCAAGGGCGACATGGACGAGCGCCGTAACGGCGTGCTGATCAGCCAGGAGGACGGCGTTTCCGTGGCCTACGCGCTGTGGAAGCTGCAGGAGCGCGGGCGCATGTTCGTCGCTCCCGGCGAAGCGCTGTACGAGGGCATGATCATCGGCATCCACTCGCGCGACAACGATCTGGTGGTGAATCCGATCAAGGGCAAGCAGCTGACCAACGTGCGCGCCTCCGGCACGGATGAGGCGGTGCGCCTGGAGCCGGCGATCGAACTCACGCTGGAAAAAGCGGTGGAATTCATTGCCGACGATGAACTGGTCGAAATCACTCCGAAGAGCATCCGCCTGCGCAAACGCCACCTGAAAGAGCATGATCGCAAGCGCGCTTCGCGCACCCAGGCCGCCGCTTAAAGGCTCACTGTCGTCGTGGGCGCGGCCGTTCGCCGCGGTACGCGCGAGCAATTGCAACGACCAACTGGACTGAGGGCGGGCCTTCTACCGGGCGCCACCCCCGGTTTGCGCACCGCCCAGCCGGGGCCTAGGGCTCAGGTGGCCGCGACCGGTGTCATGCGGCGCCGCAGGATTTGCAGTCCGAGCGCGGCCACCACGAATCCGAACCCGATCAGATCGGCGATGGTCGTGGGGTACACGAGCGCAAACCCGGCGATGAGCAGCAGGCAACGTTCGAGAAGGTTGGTCTTGATCAGGGCCCAACCCTGGAAGCCGCCCGCAAGCGCGGCGATGCCCACTGCCGCAGTCAGCGTTACCTCGGCGATCGACCACCAGTTGGCCTCGGCGAGGGCCTTGGTCGAACCCATGAGCAGCAGGCCCTGGCCGCTCGGGTCGAGCACGAACATGAACGGCACCAGAAATGCGGGCACGGTGTACTTCCAGCATTGCATCGTCGTCTTGTACGGATCGCCGCCGGTGATCGCCGCGGCTGCGAACGGCGAGAGTGCCGTGGGCGGCGAGACCTCGGACAGCACGGCGTAATAAAAGATGAACATGTGCGCGGCGAAGTCGGGCACGCCGAGTTTGATCAGCGCCGGCGCGGCGATCACGGCGCAGATGATGTAGGAGGCGGTCACCGGCACCGCCAGGCCGACGATCCAGACGACGAGCGAGGTGTAGATCGCGGTCATCAGCAGCGAGCCGCCGGCATAGTCGATCACGATCGAGCTGAACTTGAGCCCGAGGCCGGTGAGCGTGACGACGCCGACGATGATGCCGGCCCCGGCGCAGGTGGCGGCGACGTTGAGCACACCGATCGAGCCGCCCTCCATCGCCTTGACGAAGGGCGACTTGAAGATCGGATCGGCAATCCGGCCCTTGCCGCGGAACAGGTCATAGGAGAACAGCGCCGTGTCACTGCGCAGAAAACTGGTCAGGAACGACACCACGGTCGCCCAGAACACCGACAGCACCGGCGAAAAGCCCCACATCATGAAGGCGACGATCGAAATCAGCGACAGGAAGTGATACCAGTAGTGCCGCGTCAGGTTCCAAACGGTATCGACCTTCTCGATCAGCAAGTTGCCCATGTGGAATTTTCGCGCGTCGATCTCGACCATCAGGAACAGCGCGAGGTAAAACAGGATGGTCGGGATGCAGGCCATCAACAGCACGTCAAGGTAGGATATCTTCAGGAATTCGGCGATCAAAAAGGCCGCGGCGCCCAGCACCGGCGGCGAGATGATCGCGCCCAGCCCCCCCGCGGCGAGCAGGCCGCCGGCGGCATTTTTCTCGTAGCCGGCCTTGGCCAGCATCGGATAGGCGACCGCGCCCAGCGTCACCGTGGTCGCGACGCCCGATCCCGAGGGTCCGCCGAGCAGGAACGAGGCGAGCACCACCGTGCGCCCGGCACCGGTGGGTTTGCCGCCCATGGCGGAGAAGGAGAAGTCGATATAGAACTTGCCGGCGCCCGAATACTGCAGGAATGCGCCAAAAATGGTGAACAGGATGATCAGGGAGGAGGACACATCCACGGCCACGCCGTAGATCCCTTCCAGGGTCATGTACATGTGGCCGATCAGCCGGCCGACTTCGTAGCCCTTGTGCGTCCAGGGCGGGGGCAGGTAGGCGCCGAGCAACGCGTAGAGTATGAACGCGCTGGTGATCGCGGGCATGATCCAGCCATTGGTGCGGCGCATGACCTCCATCACCATCAGGATCAGGGCGACGCCGAAGAAAATATCCCAGCTGTCGGGCGAAGTGTTGCGGTCGGTGAAGTCGTCGCCGCCCTGGATCAGGTATACCGCCACGGCAACCGACAACAGTGCGAGTATCCAGTCCCACCACATGATGCGGTGGCGATAGCGCTGCGCCACCGGAAATACCAGGAAGCCCAGAAACAGCACCCAGGCGACGTGCACCGGACGCAGCGTCTGCGTCGCGAGGATGCCGTAGGCGGTATACAGGTGGAACGCGGACATCGCCACCGCGGTGAAGGTAATGAAGGCGGCGAGTCGGCCGCTCAGCTTGTTGGCTGCGCCCTCTTCCTCCTCGATGAACTCCTCGGCCTTCTTCAGCGCCTCTTCGCTGATGACGGGCTCGACGTTCTGGTCTGGTTTGATTGGTTCACTCATGACTTGAGCGCCTTTGATGTGCGGCGACGGTGCGCCTTGGTGTCCGGGCGGCTGGGCGCCCGCTTAAGACGAAAAAACCCCGCCAGAGCTGGCAGGGTTCGGGGTGGGGCTGGGTTCAGTTGAGCTTGACGCCATGCTCGGCGAAGTACTTCACTGCGCCCGGGTGGAAGGGGATGGGCGAGGCCGAGGCTTTCTGGTTCTCGAGTTTGAAATTCGCCGCTTCCTTGTGCACGTTGATCAGGTCCTGGCGCTTATCGAAAATGGTCTTGACGATGTTGTAGGCGGTCGTGTCGTCCATGCTCGCGTTGGCGACTAGAATGTTCATCACCGTGGCCTGCTTGTTGTCGGTGTCCATGCCGCGATAGGTTGCTTTCGGGATCGCGTCTTCGACATACAGGTTGCCGTACTTTTTGTTCATCGCCGGCACCAGGTCGGCATGGTCGACCATCCTGATCTTGGTGCCCGGCGTGTTGGCGAGGTCGGTCACGCCGGCGGTCGGCAGTCCGCCGACCCAGAAGAAGGCGTCGATCTTGCTGTCTTTCATCGCGTTGACCGACTCGGCCACGCCGAGTCGCTCGCGCTTCATGTCCTTGTCCTTGTCCAGGCCGGCGGCCTCGATTACGCGAAAAGCCATCACTTCCGTGGCGCTGCCGGGCGAGCCGGTGGATACGTGCTTGCCTTTCAGGTCGGCGATCTTGTTGACGCCGCGGCCCTCGACCGACACCACGTGCATGCGGTTCGGATAAAGTATCATCAGCGTGCGCACCGGGATCTTGTTGCCCTTGAACTTATCCTCGCCGCGGTAAGCGTCCAGAGTCGCGTCGACCATCGTCAGCGCGATATAGGGTTTGCCGCTGCCGATCAGTTTGAGGTTGTCGACCGAGCCGCCGGTGACTTCGGCCGTGGCATCCATGCCCGGGACATACTTGGACAGGGCCGCGGCGATGCCGCCGCCCAGCGGGTAATACACGCCGCCAGTGCCGCCGGTGGCAATGGATATGTTGACCTTGTTCTGCGCCGCGAGCGGCGCGGACAGAGCGGCCATCGCGGCGACCCCCAACGCTAGCATGAACTTTCTCATCTCGATCTCCTCAGGCAGGGTTGATGACCATAGTGGACAGCAGACGGCGGTTCTATCGACCGCATTTATATGATGATTATATACGAAGTACCTCGCGCCACGCGTTTGCCGGCGCGAGAATGCGGCGCGATGCCGGTGCGCAGCTGCCCCTTTTGGGCATGAGCCGGGGCGGCACTTTCCGGCCCCGCGGGGCGAGCGGCTATACTCCCATTTTCCGACATCTAATTTTGGGCAATCATGGGCGCTTTGAAATGGCTTTGCCTCGCGGCATCTTTGGCGCTGGCCGGGACTGCGCTCGCGGCCGATCCGGCGCAGCGCTACGACATGATCGAGCTGCAGGCCGATGCGCAGCGCGAAGTTGCGAACGATACCCTCAGTGCCGTTCTCTTCGTGGAGTTGAACGATACCAATCCCGTGGCGCTTGCCAATGCCATCAACAAGGCCGCCAACGAGGCCTTGCGCGCGGCCAAGGACTACAAGAGCGTGCGCGTGCGTTCGGGCAACAACCAGACCTATCCGGTATACACCAAGGGCAATGTGCTCCAGGGCTGGCGCGCGCGGGCTGAAATCCGCCTTGAGAGCAAGGATTTCGCAGCGGCATCGGGACTGATCGGCAAACTGCAGGCCGGGATGCAGCTCGGCAGCCTGAGTTTTTCAGTCTCGCCCGAGGCGCGCCGCCAAACCGAGAACGAACTGATCACCGAAGCCATCGGCGCGTTCAAGGCGCGCGCGGATATCGTGCGCGAGGCGCTGGCCGGCCGCGGCTATAAAATCCGGCGCCTGAACGTGAATAGCGGCTCCAGCGCGCCGCCGCCGCGCTTCGCCATGGCGCGCGCCATGGCCGCCGGCGCGCCCGAGATGGCCGCGCCCAATCTAGAGGGCGGGGTAAGCCTGGTCACGGTTACAGTAGGCGGCGCCATTGAAGTTCTCGACTAGCCTGGCTCCGGCGGAGCTTTGTAGCGCATGAAAGGCGTCGTCCTGCCGCTGGCCATCTGCCGTCTCCTGTGGAGGATCCGGTGCGCGAAGCAGTGATCCTGGTGCATGGGCTGTGGCTGGGCGGCTGGACGATGCAGGGCCTGCGCCTGCGGCTGTCGCGCCGCGGCTATACGGTCTATACCTTCGCTTATCCCTCCATCGCGCAGAGCCTGGATGAGCATGCGCAGCGGCTCGCCGCGCGCATCGGCAAATTGCAAGAACCCGTGATTCATCTGGTCGGATACAGCCTGGGCGGTCTGGTGGTCCTTCGCTGCCTGAGGAACCATGGCGAGCAGCGCATCGGCCGCATCGTGCTGATGGGGACGCCGGTGCGCGCATGCATGGCGGGGCGGCGTCTGGAGAATTTGGCCGCGGGCAAATGGCTGCTGGGAGCCAGCCGGGAGATCTGGCGCAGCCTGCCCGAAGTGTTCCGGCCCAGGTGCGAACTGGGCGTAATCGCAGGTAGCCGTCCCTGGGGTCTGGGGCACATGCTCATACGCTTGCCCGGCACCAACGACGGCGTGGTGCGGCTGGAGGAGACCGAGGCGGCGGGGATGCGCGACCGCGTCGTGCTGCCGCTCAGCCACAGCGGCATGCTGGTTTCCGCGCACCTGGCGCGCGAAGTCGCGGCTTTTCTCGAACGCGGTGCGTTCGACCACGAGGAACGCGGTGCGTTCGACCACGACGGTCGCGGCGCGTTCGACCACGAAGGCCGCGACGCCCCCGGGCGCATGGTGCGCTGATGCGCGCGCGCCGCCTGCTGCTGCTGGCCGCGCTCGCGCCGCTGCTTTGCGGCTGCGCCACGCTGCGCTACTACTCGCAGGCGGTGGGCGGACACCTGGATCTGATGCGCCGCGCCTCTCCCATCAAGGAGCATCTCGGGCGCGATGCCGTTCCGGCCGCGATTAAGGCCAAGCTGCAGGCGGTGTTGCGCATTCGCGAGTTCGCGAGCCGCGAGCTCGCGCTGCCCGACAATGGCAGCTACAGGAGCTACGCCGACCTGGGGCGCCAGTACGCGGTATGGAACGTATTCGCCGCGCCCGAATTCTCGCTCGAACCGGTCAGCGCCTGCTTTGTGTTCGTCGGCTGCGTCAGCTACCGCGGTTACTTCGGCGAGGCCGATGCGCAGGCCGAGGCCGCCGCGCTGCGCGAGCGCGATTACGATGTCCATGTCGGCGGCGTGCCGGCTTACTCCACCCTGGGCTGGTTCGACGACCCGGTTCTCAGCACCTTCATTCAGTACCCGGTAGCGGAACTCGCGCGCCTCCTATTCCACGAACTCGCGCACCAACTGCTCTATATCAAGAACGACACGCGCTTCAACGAATCGTTTGCCGCGACGGTGGAGCAGGCGGGCGTGGACCGCTGGCTGGCGCAAAACGGAAGCGAACGCGAACGTGCCGCCTACGAGCGCCTGCAAAGCATGAGACGCGAGTTCGTTGCGCTGGTCCTCAGGTATCGCGCGGCATTGGAACAGTATTACCGGCAGGATCTGCCCGTGGAAGAAAAACGCCTGGGCAAGGCGCGGCGGTTCGCCGGCATGGAAGAAGAGTACCGGCAGCTCAAGGTTTCCTGGGGCGGGTTCGCCGGCTACGACCGCTGGTTCGCCGGCAAGCCCAACAATGCGACCCTTGCCTCGGTGGCGCTGTACACCGAATTGGCGCCGGCTTTCAGCGCGTTGCTCCTCGGTGTGGACGGCGATCTGTCGCGCTTCTACGCCGCGGTGAAAGAGTTGGCCAAACTGCCCAAGGACGAGCGCGACGCGCGTTTGCGCTCAGTACTCCTGGATTCGCGCATCGGTTTCAGGTGAGCGGCAGCATCACGCTTTTGCTGAACGCGTCGCGCTGGGACAGGCGCTTGAACCATGCTTCTGCGTTGGGCCGCGACGGCCGTTCCAGCCCCTCTATGCCGAACCAGCGCCAACTGATGGCGCCCAGCGGAATGTCGCCGATGGTGAGCTGCTTGCCGGCGATATAGTCGTTATCGGCGAGGGCGGCATCGAGGACTGTCAGGATCTCACCCGCCTTCTTGCGCGATGCTTCGATGAGTT
>Ga0315281_10008701_pt1 | contig 14171 bp, 10 predicted proteins | sample YL17G07_0_MG_FD_204540 | JGI IMG/M metagenome (GOLD analysis project Ga0315281, IMG submission 204540) | Sediment microbial communities from Yellowstone Lake, YNP, Wyoming, USA - YL17G07_0 | ecosystem: Environmental > Aquatic > Freshwater > Lake > Sediment | place: USA: Wyoming | collected...
GACATCTCGCCCGACATGGTGCGCCTGTCGCTGGTGAACCTGTACTTGCACGGCTTCGCCGACCCGCACATCGCCGAGTACGACACCCTCACTAGCCAGGACAAATGGAACGAATATGCTGACGTGATCCTCGCCAATCCGCCCTTCATGTCGCCGAAGGGCGGCATCAAGCCGCACAACCGCTTTTCGGTGCAGTCCAAGCGCAGCGAGGTGCTGTTCGTGGACTACATGGCCGAGCACCTCACGCCCAACGGCCGCGCCGGCATCATCGTGCCCGAAGGCATCATCTTCCAGAGTCAGACCGCCTATAAGCAACTGCGCAAGATGCTGGTGGAGGAGTATCTTGTTGCCGTTGTTTCGCTACCGGCGGGTGTGTTCAATCCCTATTCCGGCGTCAAAACCTCGATCCTGATCCTCGACAAGACGCTGGCCAAGAAGACCAACACCATCGGCTTCTTCAAGATCGAGAACGACGGCTTCGGCCTCGGCGCCCAGCGCCGCGAGATTGACAAGAACGACCGACCGCAGGCTCTTGCCGAGATCGGCGCATACCTGAGCCGCCTGCGGGCCGGTGAATCGGTTGAGGACATCCAGCCCACGCTAGGCCTCATCGTAGAGAAGGAGAAGATCGCAGCAAACGGGGAGTACAACCTCAGCGGGGAGCGGTATCGGGAGGGAGTTGAGAAAAAGACAACGTTTCCACGAGTTCGGCTGGCAGACGTTTGTGCGTTAATCACCGACGGTGATTGGATTGAAAGCAAAGATCAATCTCCCGAAGGAATCCGCCTCATTCAGACCGGCAACGTCGGCATCGGCAAGTATCTCGAAAAGGGGGGCAAGGCTCGATACATCAGCGAGGAGACCTTGGCCCGACTGCAATGCACCGAGGTATTTGAAGGAGACATTCTTGTTTCGCGGCTGCCCGACCCCGTTGGCCGTGCGTGCATTCTCCCAGCATTAAGCGGGCGGGCGATTACTGCGGTGGATTGTTCAATCATCAGGTTCGATCCGCACAAATTTATTGCTGGCCTTTTCCTTTACTACACGCAGTCAGCCGCTTATTATCGGCAACTTAACGCGTTTCTCACCGGCGCAAGCCGAAGCAGAATCAGCCGAAAGAATCTTGAAACGATCGAAATCCCCCTGCCGCCGCTGGAGGTGCAGAAGGAGATTGTGGCGGAGATCGAGGGCTACCAGAAAGTCATCAACGGCGCCCGCGCCGTCCTCGACCACTACTGCCCCCACATCCCCATCCACCCCGACTGGCCGAACGAAGAGTTAGGCGAGATCTGCGTTTTCAGACGAGGGCCGTTTGGGGGCAGTTTGAAGAAGGACATCTTTGTCAAAAGCGGCTATGCGGTTTATGAACAGAGTCACGCTATCGCCAATGATTTCTCCGAGTTCAGGTATTTTATCGACAAAGAGAAGTTCGATGAGATGCACGGATTCCAGGTACATCCCGGCGAACTTATCATGAGCTGTTCGGGCACGATGGGAAAGGTGGCGATCATCCCCGAGAACACCCCTGCCGGCGTAATCAACCAAGCCCTGTTAAAACTAACCCCGACAGATCGGGTCTTGGGCACCTTTCTGAAGCTCTGGATGGAAAGCGAGAATTTCCAGCAAAGCCTCGCTGATTTCACCTATGGAGCAGCAATCAAAAACGTAGCGTCGGTAGAGATACTGAAGGGATTACGACTGCCCCTTCCACCCCTCGCCACGCAGCAAGCCATCGTCTCCGAGATCGAAGCAGAGCAAGCGCTCGTCGCCGCCAACCGCGAGCTGATTGCCCGCTTCGAGAAAAAGATCCAGGCTACCCTCGCCCGGGTGTGGGGCGAGGACGACCCGCCGTCGGCCGACCCGCGCTGCTGCCACCCGTCGCGAGATGGCGAGGGCACTACGTCTGGTGCGCAGCCCGCGGACAAGGGCGGGGATGTGCCGCAGGATTGGGCGGACAAGACGTCGAGGATATGAACGCCGATGCACCTTGCCGAGATACGAATCGAGAACTTCCGGCTGTTCGGGACGGGAGAGTCCGCCCTTGTGCTGCCGCTCAAGGCCGGACTCAACGTCCTAGTCGGTGAGAACGACTCAGGGAAAACCGCCATCGTCGATGTGATCCGCTTCACGCTGGGAACGACTAGCCAGGATTTCCAGCGCATCACCGACGAGGACTTCCACATTGAGAGAGGCCAGCGAACCTCCGAGTTGAGCGTCCGCTGTCGGTTCACAGGCATCGACAAAGAAACCGGCGGTGCGCTTCTGGAGCACCTGTCCTACGAGGACGGGTCGCCCTGCCTGTACGTCACCTTCCACGCGATGCGGAAAGACGACGCCAATGTCCGGCGCCGGATCACGGTGGAGTTGAGGTCGGGACGAGATGGCACGGGTCCAGTGCTGGACGGCAATGTACGGCTGTTGTTGCAGGCAACCTACCTTCGCCCGTTGCGCGATGCCGAACGCGAACTCGACGCTGGACGAAACTCGCGACTGTCGCAGATTCTCCAGCACACGAGGGAGATCGCGGCGCATAAGGACGAGCGGTTCGATCCTGCCGATTTCGTCAATGCGGTAAAGGCCGGGGCGAAGCCCAAATTCCCGAAGAGCATCGCTAACGTCTCTCAACTCGCGGACCACCTCCTCCGGGAAAACGAGGGCGTCAAGCAGGCTGGCGAGCGTTTGGATAAGAACTACCTCGCCAAGATCAGCTTGGGCGATGAGCCGCTTGGGAGCAGAGTGTCCGTCGGCGAAGACGCGACAGTTGAACAACGAATGCGAACGATTCTGGAGAAGCTCGATCTACGCCTCTCGACGGCGACCGATTCCGGCGGTCAGCTGCCGCATGGGCTTGGCTACAACAACCTGCTGTTCATGGCCTGTGAGCTCCTGCTGCTGGGTCAGGATCGCAACACTCTGCCGCTATTGCTGATCGAGGAGCCCGAGGCGCATCTACATCCCCAGCTACAGTTGCGGCTGATGGAGTTTCTTCAAGATCAAGCCGCCGAGGCCGTAGGGAGGCCGGTCCAGGTCATCGTCACCACGCACAGCCCGAATCTCGCTTCGAAGGTAAAGTTGGCCAGCATGATCCTCGTCTCGCAGGGCCGGGGCTTCCCGATGGGACCAGAGTACACCTTGCTCTCCCCAACCGACTACGGCTTTCTCGAACGATTCCTCGACGTCACCAAAGCCAACCTCTTTTTCGCGCGAGGCGTTCTCATTGTCGAGGGAGATGCGGAAAGCCTGCTTCTTCCGTCATTGGCCCGGTTGCTCGGGCGGGATCTTACGTGCTACGGCGTTTCCACAGTCAACGTGGGCAGTCGCGGACTGCGTCGGTATGCGCGCGTGTTTCGCCGCAAGCCGCTGCCTGACGGGACCCCGGCGCCCTGCATCCCGATACGGGTAGCTTGTATTGCGGACCGTGACATCCGGCCTGATTGCGCTCGGGAAGCATTGGGTAGTGATGCCGGATCTGGAGGGCCGATGTACGAAGCGGATCTTACGAACGACGTCGCGCGAGAAAAGTGGCTCAATAAGAAGCGTCAAGACGATGGCGAGAACGTTTGCACCTTCGTGTCGGATCATTGGACGCTGGAATACGACCTCGCTCATGCCGGACTCGGCCGCAGCCTGCACACGGCAATCGCTTTGGCGAAGAACGAGACAATCCAAGACAGAGCAGAGACAGTTCTCACAGTCGAGGAGCGGCTGGCTGCCAAGAGCACAGCGGAAACGACATGGAACGATTTGAAACAGATGGTGGGCGACCGGAAGGATGCCCAGGAGTACCTGGCTTGCAAGGTCTATGAGCCACTGCTTAAGGGCGTGTCCAAGCCGATGACCGCTCAGCATCTGGCCTCCATCTTGGTTTCTGGGTCCCGCGTCGAGACTTCTTCGTCGATCCCGAACTATATCAGGAGCGCGATCGAGTACGTCACCGGGTTGAGCCGTACTGACAGCGCGGCCGGGGAAGAAACCAACAACGAGGGCAGCGTAACTCCTTGAGTGTAGCCAAAGTCCATCCGCCGCTGCCTATTCCCATGGTAGCTGACGCCGACATCGACGTCGCCGAACGGTACCTTGGTATGTCTTTCGACGAACCACGTCGCAAGATCCTTCGCTCGAACGAAAGCTTCGATGTCCAGGCTTGTCCCGGCAGTGGCAAGACGACGCTACTGGTCGCCAAGCTGGCCATTCTCGGTGCCAAGTGGCCACATGCCGTTCGGGGTATTTGTGTGCTATCCCACACGAACGTCGCCCGACAAGAAATCGAGCGCAAGCTCGCGGGAACCGCCGTTGGGCACCGACTGCTCGCCTATCCCCATTTTGTGGGCACGATCCACGGCTTCTTGAACGAATTCCTGGCCTTGCCTCTACTGCGGTCGGAGGGGTATCATGTGCGTCTGATCGACGACGAGTCCCACGGAGAGTTTTGCAGGCGACTCCTCTACTCGGTTGGTGCATACGCGAAAGCCAGGCTCTACCTAGAGAGCAAGGAGCAGCATAGCCCGGATAGGACGATTCGGGCTCTGAGGTACGAGGGTAGCGCTCTCACGCTGGGCTCTGCCGCGGGGAGCCTGCCATGTGGCGCTAGATCAGACAGCGGGAAGATTCTCGACAGGATCAAGAGAGAGGCAGTGAGCAAGGGCTTTTGGCGCTTCGATGACATGTTCGCTTGGGCCGAGAGGCTGCTGGCGAAGCACGCGAAGGTCGCAGAGTTCGCGCGGTGGCGTTTTCCTGCGGTCTTCCTGGACGAGACGCAGGACACGTCGGAGCTTCAAGGAAGCCTGCTGAAAAGAATCTTTCCGGCTTCCGCCTGTGACCTCCGCCAGCGGTTCGGGGACTCGAACCAGGCCATCTACGATTCCGGGCAGATGGCTGCCACGACCGACCCGTTCCCGGCAAACGGCTACCGGTCACTGCCGAACAGCCAGCGCTTCGGGACCAGCATTGCGACCAAAGTCAAGTCTCTGGCTCCCGACCCGCCGTCCCCTTCACTGGCAGGTGAAGGCCCCCGTCCCAACCTGCTCCCAGGCGCCCTTGACCCGGCCGCCATGCCGCACACTATCTTTCTGTTCGCTCCGAACTCCGCGCAACAGGTCCTTCCGGTGTTCGGCAGCCTCCTGCTTCAGATCTTCACGGACGAGGTGCTCCGCTGCGACGCATTCCTCGCACGGGCCATCGGGCGGGTGGGGAGGTCCGAAGCATCTGACGAAAAGGTTCCAAGGCATCTCGGCGACTACTGGGAAGCCTATGAACCACGCGCGGCGAAACTTGATCCTAGACCACAGCACCTCGCCGACTACCTTCATATCGCTCATCGCAGAAGAGCCGCCACGGTTGATTGCGCCGAATCAGTTGAGATGGTGGTTAAGGGCATCTGCGAGCTGATCGGGATCGTCCGGCCGGCGGCGCTCCCGCGAGGTGGGCAGAAGGCACGATGGCTGTGGAAAGCGCTCAGGATTAATGAGTCGTCCGTCGTCTCGCTCCGCCGCCTTCTCTGGGAATGGTGCATCGAGGCGACGCCCATCGCCGGGCAGAGTTGGACCGACAAGGTTGCGGAGCTGCGTCGCGCTCTCGGCCCGATCATCGGGATGGAGTGGAACGTGGACGCGGACACATTCTGCCGATGGCCGATGGAGCTTGTCCTGCAAACGTCGGGCCAGGGTGCCGAAGGCCACGCGGGGCCAAACCGCTACCGATTCCGTCAGGACGGCCGCCACGTAGACATCGATGTGGGCACCATACATAGCGCCAAAGGCCAGACGCATACGGCAACCTTGGTCGTGGAGTCTTACTTCAAGAGGCACGACATGGAGGACCTCCTGCAGTGGATCTGCGGTGAGAATTACGGCGCGGGTTCCAGACCGGGCACGGAACGAACGGCGCGCATGCGCCTCGTTTACACGGCCGTGACCCGCCCAAGTCATCTCCTCTGTCTGGCCATGCGAAGGAATGCGATCAGACAAGACGGCGCGGAAGCCGGGACTCGACAGCGGCTTGAGCAACTCGGTTGGACCGTGAAAGACCTCGGTGCCTGAGAAAGAGTTTTTCCTGACGCCAAAAGCTGAAGCTACTGTCGGAAAACCGGTGGCATGATCGAGTGCGGAGAGCTGCCCCTGCTCAAGCTGATTGCCTGCGACAACGGGAAGATCGGCACCTACGCCAAGCTGGTGGACGACCGCAACGACACCGCGCACCCCAACGGCAACAACTTCTTCAGCACCCAGGGGGCGATCCATGCTAAGATCGCCGAGCTCCTGCGCGTGGTGGACGAAATCCAGACCCACTCCAAGCCGGTCATCGAATACGCCTATCACGAGTTCCTGCTCCAGAACAACGACCCCGAGGAACGCGAATACCCCGACGCCACCGACCAGATCCGCGAAGTCTTGATTCACGAGAACTACCTGTCACAAAAGGACATTGACATCTGCCTCGGCTTCGACCTCGCCGGAATAATCGCAGATCGGCCAGAGATCGAAAGCATCCGCACGCTCCACGAGGTGCTGAAATCAGAATATAGACCAGATGCTGAACACGGCGCGTCATAACAACCTGTTGCAGGGGATGGCTTTACGCCCCTTATGTCGAGCAGTTCACCTCAAATGACCAGATTTGCAAGATGGTCAATCTTACCGACTTCTAGACCTTCCCCCGATGAGCGTTAGCGTACAGCCCATAATAGCGGGCCATGACCTGGCCTTTGTCGGGAATCTGCGAGGTCACACCCAGGCGCGGATAATCATCAGCACTATCAGCAAGCAGGCGGAGAAGTTCATTCAAATGTTTCGTTTGAAGAGACGACTCAATCGATGATGTCTCGTTACGGCAATCGTAAGCAAACCATCCCCTCGGCAAACCGCGGGGATGGTTTTCTAGCAAAAAACCGTGGTAAATTCGTCGAGGGACAACAAACTCATCCGGCCAACGCCTTTGGTGTAGTTTGTTGGCGAACGGAACTCCTTAGGAGTTGGGTAAACAATTTGCACGTCGTTAACGAAGGCGCGAAACAGACCGACTGCTACCGCCTGCATCTTGCTGCCCGTCGGCGAAATCAACAAACGTTCTCGCTCCGCGTGCTGACTGTAGAGGCGAAGAAGGCAGTCTAGCGTTTGCCGATAATCCAGCGTGCAAGTGGTGGGATATTCCTCGTGGATGATGGAATCCATCCGGTTGATCTTCGCTATGGCCTTGGTACGCCACTGATTTTTATGTTTTGGCGGTATTCCTTGAATGAGCGTAAACCGCGACGGCTGGAGTTCGGCTCGCAGTGCAGTAATTTGATCAGCGCTGAAAGTCGGAAAAGCCACGAGCCGGGTTTGCGTGCTGCTGATCGTGGTTGAGGAAAGCTCTGGGATCACCGTGACATCGAACACGCCTGATGAGAGAAGCAAGATGGAGAAGGTCGGGTCTGCACCGCTTTGCTTCAACGCCTTTGCCACTTCAGCCCGCGTCGGTGGGTAGCTGTCGGCTTCCGTATAGGCCACGAAGCAGTCCTTGAAACCTACGTTGCGGCTCGCGAAAGCAACAAGACTTTGGACGATCAGGAGTCGTGACATCGCGGACACGTCCAAGAAAACACGGCCTTTGACGCCGGCGATTTTCTCCAGCAACAGTGAGCCAAAACCACCTGGATTTTGGCGGTCATAGGTCGCCGGGATAATCGGCAGTTTGCGTTCGTGGCAAAGACCACGAATCTCGTCGATTCGGTTTTCGGGAACGAACGGAAGGTAATTTACAAGAATCACGGAGAAACCGGCCGAAACTATTAAAGCATTCCTGAGTACGGCCACGGCTCGATCCTCAAATCCGGCACAAACAACCAAACAGTCCTCAGCATTCAACTTGAATTGCGACGTAGGCTGCAAAGTTGGCTTCTTAAATGCGGCCAACCGTTCGTCCGATCTAAACACGCGCGGCATTCAGGTTCCTTTGCCGTTTGGCTCTAGCGGAAGTTGAATCTGTGAATCGTTTTCGGGTTCCAGCTTGCGCAATCGAAATTTGTCTTCAAATCCTGTGGGATCAACCAAGAACTTTTCGAATTCCGTAGGCTCCAGTTCAACGGAGTCGCGAGTGCTGAAGGTCAAGTTGAAGTGTGGAATCAGGAAGCGCCGCAGGTGTAGACGCGGCACAACCTTGCCGCGGCGACTCTTTCCTCGAAAGTCCTCGATGAATACGGAATACCGAAGCAATTCGTCGTAAAGTTTCTGTGCTTGTTCTGACAACTGGAACGGCTCGTAAGGTTCGATGCGTGAAGCTTGGTGCGGTGGATTGCCGCCCTCATTCTTCGAGTTCCTGAATTTGATATAAGAGTGCGCCACGTTGCCAAAGGCCGTCACGATGTTGACGAGCTGGTCGCCGTGTTTCGGGATGCTGCGCAGATTCTTCAGGAAAATGCCCGCTTCTTCGCGGATGGCCCTGTTCTGTATGTCCGGCGACACGCGCGGGGCAATGGTTGTTTTGGCTAACTTGTCGGCACCGCCAGCCATCAGAGCCATGTTACGCACCAAGCCGATGACGTAGTGAATGTCCCCGCTACACAACCGGCAGAGAGTCTCTTTTCCCCACAACTTAGGTTTTTTGCCGGCTCTCAACTGCCGGGCGTCTTCGTTGGAGTTTTGGGCCGGGTTGCTGCCGAGCAAATCCTGCAGCTCCTTCACCGGATAAGCGGTTGCAGACGCGGACAACCGTCTCCGGAAAACATCCTCAATGAAATCCAGCTTGGGCTGCGGTTCTGCGTGCAAATATACAAGCCCCAGATTGTGCAGAATAAATTCCCGCTTCTCGACGTAGATTTTTTGATCAATGTCGCTCTGTGAAAAGGAGACGGGACTTTCAGTGGAAAGCTTGTAGAAACAAAAAGATGTCCGCTGCATGAATACCCGGTTCAAATTCTCCTGTAACGGCTTTGTGACCTTCGGCGAGGAATAGTCATCGATAAGAAAATAGAACGGCCTGTCTTTCAAGAAAGAGAACGTTTCAGTCAAGGCACCGCATGATTTCTGGAGCACGTCAGCTCCGAAACATTCCCCAATCGGACGCTTTGCATCGTGGGCAAAGCGGTGTTTGTCCGCCGCGCTCTTGCGCTGTTTTTGAAGTTGCACGCACAGCGTTGTGAACGTGTCGGCGCCAGGTTGCCTGGGCGGGTCGAGGCGTAAAACCTCCCAAAGCTTCTGTACAACCCTTGCTTCTTCACGATGAAACTCGTCATGGAAATGACAGCGCGCCCACTGCTCCAGCGACTCCAGCAGCTCGCTCAGGAGCGTCGCGATCATGAAGTGCAAAGGCAGGTCCAGCGCCTCTGCACGCGTTGGGAGGTTGTAGCGCGGGAAAGCGAAATACAAGTCGTCGCAGCGATAATAAACACCGATGTAGGAGACCTTCTCCGGCACAGCCTCGTTGACACGCAACCGATGGCGCAAGCTAAGACTCTTAAACACCATGCTCTTGCCGCATCCGCGCGGCCCTGTGACGACGACATTGTTTCTGCTCTCGACCTCCGGCAAGCCGAGGAACAGATGCGAGTAAAGCGCCTGGAGCAAGCTGGAGGCATCCCCGATCTGCTCACAGCTCAAGAAATCAAAAGGCGTCAGCAGTTTAACAGATTCTTCGCCTCCTCCTTTTTCAAACTCGCCCTCCAGTTCGTGGAGCCTTTTGAACTGCCGGCTCGGGTCTTTGACTAGTGGATCCAGCGTCGGGTCATCCTCGGTCAAGTGGCGCGCTAAGAACTGGGTGTTCAATGCATTGAAGAGGAACTTGTCCCGTGGCGAAGCTGCCTGATAGTTCACGCCCTCCAAGAGTGACCGCAAGACGGCGGCCAACTCCTGGTAATCATCTTTGAACCTCGCGTCACTGGTTGCACTCGCCACACCGAAGTCAGTGACCCGGAACGCATATCGAGGGGCGGTGAGAGCATAGGACCGGTCTTCCACGATGACGTTACCGGAATGAAAGTCGCCGTGTGTCATGCTCCGGGCCTTCATCTCGTTGAACAAATCCAGCATCGTCTCCAAGAACTGCATCACCAAGGGCACCGTGATCTCCCCGCGGTTTCTCGCGACAAAGTCCCGCAGGTTCCCGCCCAAAACGAAATCGGAGATGAGGACCACGCAATGAATGCGATTGTTTGGATCCAGAGGAGTTGGAAAGGGCACGTCAGGCCACTCTTTCAAATCCACAAAGCGAACGACCACGTTGCTCTGAAGGACGTTTGCTTTTTCGACTTCCGCCCGCCAGCGAGGCTGATCCTCAGAGGCGCCAACGAGGTTTTCTCGCGGGATGATCTTACACGCGAAATCCCGTTGCAGCGTCTGAGAATGGGCGCGGAAAACGTGGCCATCGTTGCCGCTGCCAACAACCTCCTTCATGACGAGGTCGGGCCGTGTCGGCAGCGGCTTGCCGATGAACCAGTCCCTGTCTGGAAGGTTGGCCCTCACCTAGTTCCTCTGGAAAACGAGAACATGCTCAGTTTTTACGCCCTTGCACTCGCGGCGCGTCCTACGCACGTCGGGAATTTCGTCAGCAAAAACATTCTTCAGCACGAGAGACCGTGCCTGTTCTCTAACGATGCGAACGACCACTTCGGAAGGATGGGCGTCAAAGCTCCGTTGGAACTCCTCCCCAACAACGAAAACGCAATACCCGCTTGGCCGCAGTCCTTGCTGAACTTTTGCGGCGAGGCTCGTGATGGCTTCGATAAATGCCTGGCGCCGCTGCGTCACGGCATTGTCCACCCTGTCGGCAAGGCTGGGGTCAATGAACCACAATCGGAGACGGTTGTCCCTGCCGTAGTCCAACGCGTTCATGTAGGGCGGGCTGGTGATAAGCGCGCCGAAGCGAGCAGGCAGGCGCAGTTTCTGAACGGCGGTTCGGCAAAAACCGGCGTTCGCCGAACGCGGCGGTCGCACGAAACGCTTGTAGCTGCGCCGAACCTTCGCGAGCAACCTGGGCCGTAACTCGCGATAGCCATACATATCGGGAAACTCCGAGCGCGGAAACTTTCGGTCGCGCAGGTATGGCACCAGATGGCTGCTCGGATACGAAAGAAAACCGGGGCGTTGATGATGCAGAATGCCGAGCAGGCAGGCCATCAAGAACTCGTTGCCGGGACGCCGAGAGACCTCCGCAAACTTCAGCACATCACGAAGCGTGGCGGGATGGAAAAACCTTCGAACCCAATGCGGGACGTGTCGCAGATCGTGCGTCGGCAGCCGAGCCGCCTGCTGCAAAGCCCGTTCCGTAAAATCTAATGCCTCCTGCTGCGATGCAGGAGGCGACAGCTTGGCTTTCGACAAAATGCACGCATAGGGACTGATGTCCGCTCCGAAGGCTCGTCGCCCGCGTATGGCGGCCTCGAAAGGAATAGTGCCAGCGCCTGCGAACGGATCCACTACCAAGTCACCGGCTTTCGAGTAACGGTCCACCAAATCAGCCGCAATACTGCTCTTGATCTTGCCGATATAGGGCGACAACTGGTGGAGCGAGCACTCCGTGTTTGCGCAAGGGTCGGACCAGCGAGTCGGCGCTGGTATTACTCCGACGCCCTCAAACAGCGACTGTTTTAAGTTTTCTTTGTTCACATGACACTGCCAAACGCTATCAAACTGCTTCGATGATGCCAAGAAACTCAGCATTCTGTAATATAAGAATTTGCTTTTTCCGCGACGTGACAAATTCCCGCTCTGGACGATGAATCACCCCTCCTCTTCATGCTCTTCATACCGGTAATATATCGCCGGCCGTTCGGCGATGTCAATAACCACGAAATCAGTGCACGAAGAGCATGTCGGGACAAGAAACCCCGCCGCACCGACTAAAAGACAATAGACTTCCGCCCCCACCTGATCACAAAATACTCATAAATAATTCCCTGCCACCCTATGGCCGTCGTAAGTGCTACCTGCTCGAAGACATGGGACGGCGGGGGCTTCGCCGCCACGAACATCAGCTTCAGGTGGTCGATGATCCGATCCACGGCCCCGAACTCCCTGATGAAAACTATGATCTTCATCGCTCCCCGCGCTTAGCACAGCCCATCGGGTCCAGACCTTCCGGATCATGGGCACCCAGCCCTTGGAAGGGATGTGCTGGAGCTCCTCATAGACCATCCGAAGAGGAAATGCGACAAGACCCGACTTCTCGACCTTCCCCCGATGAGCGTTGGCGTACAGCCCATAATAGCGGGCCATGACCTGGCCTTTGTCGGGAATCTGCGAGGTCACCCAGGCGCGGATAATCATCGCCAGGACCTCTCGGGCGAGGATTTCGACCGGACATAAGTCGTCAATCCGCAGGATCTTATGGAAGACGCCCACATCGTCCACGCCGCCCTCGGTCACCAGAAAATGCAGGTGCGGGTGAAGGTTGATCCGGTCCCTTCACCCCTACTCCTCCAGATGCTTGGCGTGACAGGAGGGGCAGAAACCTCTCGTCTTGCAGGAAAATGTCAGGAGGCGTTCCATATCGCAGTCCGGGCAGCGGATTCGAGCAGATAACACCCACATCCGTTGACGCTCGGCCAAGAAAATGGAGACGGCGGGGAAATAACACGCTTTCCGGGTAAACCACAATTACATCGCAAGAGAATAGTTCGGCAAGAGATAAGCGATCAAAAGATGCGGATTTCCAGTCCCCCGAGAAGCTGAAGCCCGCCCAAGTTGACGTCGGTGACCAGGGGCGAACCCGCTCCCGTGGGAATGGTGGCGTATGATGCGGAACCGAAGAGCGAGAGCCGGCCTAGCCGGGCGAAAGTTGCCGCCGCGAAGAACCGCGGCGAGACCTTGTTCCCCGTGAACCCGAGGTCGACAGTTTCCCACGTCTCCTCGTAACGGTGGGCGCACAGCCCCGCACCGAAGCGGATGGCGACAGCTTTGATGTCGAGTTGGTAAAAGACGACGACGGGGATCGAGGTCCGGCGGAACTTGACAGGATATTCCGCGCCGTCCTCCCCTATCGGGACGGCCCTCCCTTCGTCGCTGAGCCCGGCGAATCCCGCACCGAGCCCGAAATGACCCTTGAACTTCAGCCAGAGATCGGCGGAAAAGAGGACGCTGGGTCCGTAGATCTCGCGGTAGGCTTCCTCAGAAGCGCGGAAGCTCCCGGCCGCGAGCGAGACCGACAGTTCCTGAGCCTGGGCGGCCGCGGCCAACCCGAGAACGACGAGGAACACCGCGACCCCGCGTCCGGCATTCATCGTCCGCCCCCGAGCGCCGGGAGGGTCAGAGTCCGGAGGGCCGCCGTCGCCGCGGGGCTATCGGAAGCCACCCCGGCTTCCCTCGAGCGGCTGCTCTCGAGCCCTGTGGCGCCGACGGCCGTGACGACATAATAATACGGCAGGTCCGTGCGCACATCGGAGTCCGAGTACATCGTCCCGACGACGGGCGAATCGTTGACCTTGATGTAGTCGAGATGGGAGAAGTTTGTCCGGTAGACATTGTATCCGGCCGCGTCGGACTGCGAGCTCCAGGTCAGGCGAACGGCCTTCAAGGCGCTGAAGAGCGAGCTGTAGACGACCGGAGCCGCGGCCAGCCCTTTAGGGGTCTTCGGGTATCCTTCCCGGAGCGGCTGGGCCAACTCGGCCAGAAGGCCCACGGAGGCCCGGGTGGCGCTCGTGAAGAAATCGAGGTTGATCTTGTCGAGCGTGTCCGTCGTCTTGTGATAATAGGGGTTGGTGAGGGGGTCGTCTTCGATGGCCAGAAGGGCCGGGTAGCCGCTGTCCCAGAATGGGGCGTGGTCGGAGTAGACGAAAGAGGCGTCGACCGTCTTCGTGGCGCCCAGCACCCCGTAATTCGCGGCAGAAACGAGGAAGCGGTCGGCCAGCCAGCCCGAAGCCGGATTGACGATCACCTGCAGGTCCTCGGGCATCGCGTTGGCGTAGGCGATCATGTCCAGGTTGATGACGCCGACGATGCTCTCCCCTGCCTGCCGGGCCGCCGCGGCGTAGGCCCGGCTCCCGTAAAGGCCCCACTCCTCAGCCGAAAAGGCGATGAACCGAACCGTGAAATCGACGGGAAAGGCAGCCAGGACCCTGGCCGCTTCGAGGACGGCCGCGGTGCCGCTGGCGTTGTCGTCGGCGCCCGGGGCGAGGGTTTGACGCGAGGCGGAGGGAGAAGTCGAGTCGTAATGGGCGCAGATGATGACGATGTCGCCCGGATAGGTTTCGCCCGTTTTCT
>Ga0315281_10008702_pt1 | contig 14171 bp, 10 predicted proteins | sample YL17G07_0_MG_FD_204540 | JGI IMG/M metagenome (GOLD analysis project Ga0315281, IMG submission 204540) | Sediment microbial communities from Yellowstone Lake, YNP, Wyoming, USA - YL17G07_0 | ecosystem: Environmental > Aquatic > Freshwater > Lake > Sediment | place: USA: Wyoming | collected...
AAGACTTCCGCAGCGGGCAAGTTCCCTGGCGGGTTTATAAAGCGCGAAGGCCGGCCGACGACAAAAGAAATTCTCACCATGAGAATGATCGATCGGCCTATCCGCCCGCTATTCCCCAAGGGATATTTCGATGAAGTTCAGATCCAAGCCATGGTCTTAAGCGCCGATCAGCAAAATGATCCGGACATGCTGGCTATGATCGCATCATCGGCAGCATTGGCCATCTCGCCTATTCCGTTTCTCGGACCCATCGGGGCGGTGCGCATCGGACGGGTTAAAGACGAGTTCGTCGTCAATCCCCAGCACTCCCAGCTCGAATTCTCATCGATGGAGCTGCTCTTGGCCGGCACCAAGGATGCGATCAACATGATCGAGCTCGGTTCCAAGCCCACCTCCGAGGCGACGGTGCTGGAAGCGATCAAGCTCGGCCATGAGCAAATTGTCACGGTTTGCGAGATGATCGAAGAACTTGTCGCCCAGGTCAAACCGCAGAAAATGGAGGCAGCCCCGCTGGGCAAGGATTATGACCGGTTTATGACCACCCTGCGTGAAAAACACACCGGCCGGCTCAGCGAGTTCAAACAGATTCCAGGCAAGCAGGAGCGTAATACCGCTGTTGCTGAACTGAAAACTCAGATCGTTGAAGAACTCGTCAACAGCGACGCAGACGATGCCGACCGACAGAAGTTTCTCGCCAAAATGGCGTTCGAGGAGTTCGAAGAGGAAGTCACCCGCAAACTCATTCTCAACGGCAAACGTTTGGACGGCCGGACAGAAGATCAAGTCAGAAGTATAACCTGTGAAGTGGGTATCTTGCCGCGAACCCATGGCTCGGCGGTATTCACTCGCGGCGAAACCCAGGCGCTGATAATAGCCACCCTGGGCACAACGTCGGATGAACAGATCGTCGACGGTCTGTCGGAAGAATACAGTAAGAAATTCATGCTCGATTACAACTTCCCGCCGTTCAGCGTGGGCGAGGTCAAACCCATCCGAGGGCCGGGCCGGCGAGAAATCGGGCACGGAGCCCTGGCTGAACGATGCCTGGCGAATGTCATGCCGACCGTTGATGTGTTTCCCTATACCGTGCGCCTGGTCTCGGACATTCTCGAATCGAACGGTTCGAGCTCGATGGCGACCACGTGCGGAGGCACCTTGGCACTGATGGATGCGGGCGTACCGATCAGCGAGCCAGTAGCAGGGATCAGCATCGGCCTGGTCAGTGATGGGAAACAGGAGCGGTTCCTGACCGACATTATCGGTGAAGAGGACCATTTCGGCGACATCGATTTCAAGGTGGCCGGCACGCGATCAGGCATCACCGGCATCCAACTGGATCTCAAGATCCGCGGCCTGCCCGACCGCCTCATCGCGCCGATTCTGGATCGGGCCAAGACGGCTCGAAACCATATCCTCGATATCATGCTGGCGACCCTGCCGGCATCGCGGTCCCAGATTTCTATTTATGCACCCAAGCTGCTGACCATAAAGATCGAGCCGGACAAGATCGGCAAGGTCATCGGGCCGGGCGGCAAGCAGATCCGCAAGATTCAGGAAGAGACCGGCGCAACGATTGAGATCGAAGACGACGGCACCGTCTATCTGTCCGCTCCCGAGGGCGACGGCGTAGAAAAAGCCCGGCAAATGATCGAAAGGATCACCGAAGAGGCCAAGGTCGGCAAGGTGTATTCCGGCAAGGTGGTTGGAGTTAAGGATTTCGGGGCCTTTATCGAGATTTTGCCCGGACAGGAAGGCATGTGCCATATCAGTGAGCTTGCCAACCGCTATGTAGCTTCGGTAACCGATGTCTGCAAGCTTGGCGACACGGTCCGCGCCAAGGTCATCAACATCGATGACCAGGGTCGGGTCAAGCTCTCGCTGAAGGCCGTCGAGGAGCAATAATAACATAACCGAACGTACTCCGTGACCTGTGGATTTTCACCCAAGATTACGGTCATGGTCATGGACTACAGCCTCTGGCAAAATGATGTCCACCCTCACGAGGATTGCATCATGAAAAAGCTCATTTTGCTGGAGGCTTTTTTACGTACTTCGTCAGTTCGACACACCGAGAATGAAGTCCAGAAGTTCGATCGGATCCTGCCAACCGATCGGAAACTCCGCGAGCGGCGCCCGGTGAAAATCCTGATCGTCGCGCAACAGTTGATCCGGGGTTGCTTTGTCCATCAGCTCCGTATCGTCGTTGGTGTGGCTCAGCCCAACCAGGTGGCCTAACTCATGCGAAACGACATTGCCGATGCTTTTGGCGATCTGGGCGGTCGTCCAACCGGCAAAATCGAAATTCCCCCCAAAAATAACCGCCCGGTCGGCCAGGTCACTGTTATACCAGTTTACGGAGTCGGCCAAACCGAGAACCTCTCCGCGATTGCCGGCAATGTAAACGACGCTATGGGCAGCGGAAGGTTCCGTGTTTTGATATGAGCTGAGAATGTCAATGTCGAACCCGGCATAATCCTGGCGAACCGTTTCCAATACCGATCCGGCAATCAGCGTGCTGCGGGAGGCTCCGAACGTGGAACTCAGCGGCAAAAGATTTTCCCAAAAACCCCCACCGACCTGGACTCGTGTTGCCCCGTTGAAATCCAGGAAGACCGTCTCGTGACCCGGGAAGAGCAACGGTTGGCGAGAGTCTTGAGAAACCCGCAGCCGATAGGCCATCGACCCGGAGACGCCATCTTTACCAAAAGCGATCGCCAGGAAATAGCGACCCGTCTTGATCGCCTGATAAGAGAATGCTTCGACCTCGCTCGAGCCACAGTCAAGCTCGCTGGACAGCCTGGCCACCTCATCATCCGAGAAAAGACCGATGACGATATTGCTGCCTTGTGGACATCCGCTCAGCCGGGCAAAGACCGAAAACATCTGTCCCTGTTGTATCTGGCCGAGATCAAAAACATCGAAATCTTTCGAGCTGGCCAACGTCCCGCTTACCGTGCCTTGTCCTCTTGAATCAAGAGTAAGAACTTCCGCTTCGTTAAATCCGTTGTTTGGTTCTTTTTCTGCCGGCGCCGCCGCCGTACTTCCGTCCCCACAGCCAGAAACCGCCCACACAACCAAAATCGACAATACAATTCGCCCTGCTGCCTGATACACGCTCTTGAGTTTATTCACTTCAGATCATCCCTTGATCACGCCGAGGGGCTTCATGCGGGCAACTTTGCGAGCCAACCCTGCACCCACAACGGCCTCGACAACCAACGATACGTCCTTGTATGCGGCGGGCTGCTCCTCAGCTAATCCTTGCCGGTCGCGGGCCATCGCAATAATGCCCTGCTCGGCCAGTTCATCCGCGATTGATCTCCCTTTGGCAGCCTTGATCGCCGCCGAACGCGACATTACCCGGCCCGCCCCGTGACAGGTGCTGCCGAACGCTTCGTCCATCGCTTTGGGCTCGCCCACCAACAGGTAGCTCGCCCGGCCCATATCGCCCGGAATAATCACCGGCTGACCGACAGACCGGTATCTTGCAGGAAGCTCCGGGTGACCGGCTGGGAACGCCCGCGTTGCCCCCTTACGATGCACACAAAGCATCCTCTCTCTGCCGTCGACGTTGTGCTTTTCGAGCTTGGCAATGTTGTGGGCGACGTCGTAAACCAGTTCGAGCCCCAATTCGTTCGGGCTGCGGTGGAAAAACTCCGCAAAGGTCTGGCGAACCAGATGCGTCAGGATCTGCCGATTGGCCCAGGCGAAATTGGCGGCACATCGCATCGCTTTAAGATAGTTTTGCCCTTCTTTACTGTGAACGGGGGCACACACCAGCTGCCGATCCGGCAGTTCAATCCCGTATCGGGTCGGCAAATCGCGCAGATGGCGGATCGCATCGTCGCAAACCTGATATCCCAACCCTCTCGAACCGGAATGGATCATGACGACCAATTGGCCTGACGACAGACCGAACGCCTCCGCAGCCTGAGCATCAAAAACCTCCGCGACCTCTTGCAGCTCAAGGAAGTGATTGCCGCTGCCGAGGGTGCCGCACTGATCGCGCCCGCGTTCATAAGCCCGATCCGACACTTGATCGGGGTCGGCCCCTTCGAGGGCACCGCCCGCTTCACAAAACTCGATGTCATCTGCCCAACCCAAACCATGCTCCACCGGCCAGCGAGCACCAGCGGATACAATTTCTCTTAATTGTGATCTGTCAAACTTATGTTTCCCACCTTTTCCAACCCCGGCAGGAACACTTCGGAAAAAGTCCTGGATCAGCGGCCGAACGTTCTCTTTGACCGCTTTGGCTTGAAGATTAGTCCGAAGCAGCCGAACGCCACAGTTGATGTCATATCCGACGCCGCCCGGACTGATCACCCCGCCCTCCTCAGGATCGGTCGCCGCCACGCCACCGATGCAGAAACCGTAGCCCCAATGGATATCAGGCATTGCAAACGAATGTCTGACGATACCTGGGAGCGTTGCCACATTGGCGACCTGCTCGGGAGCCTGATCGTTCTTGATCTGCCCGATAAGCTCGGGTGAAGCATAAATCAGACCTGTAACTCTCATCCCAGACTTATAATCCGCGGGTATGCGATATCGCCATGGATCGATTTGCTCAAGTTGTCCCGTCCACGCCTGCATCGACGATGCCTCCAGGTACCTTTATCGTCCAAGGTCCGGGCCGTCATTCAATTATACGTCCAGAATTACCGTTGCAACCAGCTCGTCGGGGTGGGTTTCAATGTCCAGTTTGTGGTAGGTGATGGCCTTGATTTCAGTTTGTATGTTTGAACTGTCGATGTCCAGTTTCCGGCCTTTGACCTGAACCTCAAGCATCTGATCCTGCAACACGGAAAACTCAAAACTCTCAAAGAGGGTTTGACGAACATCGAACCAATAGAGTATCTCGCTGAGCCAATCGTGAAAAAGGTATATCAAATTCTGGGCTTTGAGCACAATGCGATGATCCTGCTGGCTTCCGGTGCCGACAAGTCGGCCCAAGACCTGATAGACTCCGCAAGCCCCCTGCTCGAACAGGTCTTCACGCCGCTCACCATGGATCCGCAAGGCAATATCCGCCGTATGCTCGATAATCTCAATCCGTCCGGACCCCATGGGCCGATCTTTCAAAATACGCTGCTGGTTGACGAAACCCCCAGCGTCTCGAAGATCGCCTGATCCGCCCACCCGGTAACGATTGAAACCAGGGTCTGTTCCAACTGCTGAGCGGCGGCAGCCTGCAGGTCGCACCCGACGCAGAAGATCATACCGAGCAGACACAATCCTATTTTCGGGAACCAAAACCTTCTCGTAAGTAGTCTCATGTTCACTGACTCCTATGGGCCGTTCGCCCGGAGGGCGTCGTTCAGGGCAAGTGCCAATCGCACGGCTCGTATTATACTCGGTTTTCCCGTCCCCGCAACTGCAACTGCTCAAAATACAAGTTGACCCTTTACCCGATACGACCCGGAGGGTATGTTATCTGGTGCCGTTGCGGAAAGGGGTGATCTAAGACAGGAGAACCCATGGCGAAAAATGAATTTCTGCATTACGTAAGCCCGCTGGCCAGGCGCAACGCCTCCGAGGCCATGCTGGCGATTTTTTCGGAACAACGAAAATTTTCCACCTGGCGAAGATTGTGGCTGGCCTTGGCTGAGGCGCAAAAGGAACTTGGGCTTGATATTTCCGATGACGCACTCCAGCAGATGCAAGAGCATCTGGACGACGTCGATTTCAAGGCGATCGAACACTATGAGGAAAAACTTCGTCATGACGTCGTCGCCAATATCCACGCCTTCGCCGACAAAGCCCCCGCGGCGAGAAAAATAATTCATTTGGGAGCCACCAGCTGCTTTGTCACCGATAATACCGATCTGATCTTGATGCGGGAGGCGGGGACACTGGTCCTGCGTTATCTTGCAAACATCATCGACAGACTCGCCCAATTTGCCCGCCAGTATCAGTCAATGCCGACACTGGGATTTACCCATTTCCAGCCCGCCCAGCCGACCACCGTCGGCAAGCGCGCCTGCCTGTGGTGCTATGACTTCTACCTGGACATCGAGCACCTCGAGTCGATTATCGCCAAGTTGCCCTTCCGCGGCGTCAAGGGTACGACGGGAACGCAAGCCAGCTTTCTGACGCTGTTCGACGGCGATAAGGCCAAAGTCCAACGACTCGATCGACGGGTCGCCGAGAAGATGGGGTTTGACGAGATGTTGCCTCTCTGCGGCCAAACCTATTCCCGAAAGATTGATGCGTTCGTTGTTTCAGCCCTGGCGGGAATTGCCGGTTCGGTGCATAAGTTTGCCAACGATCTTCGGCTGTTGGCCAATCTCAAAGAGATCGAAGAGCCCTTCGAGGCCCACCAGGTCGGCTCGTCGGCGATGGCTTATAAACGCAACCCGATGCGATCCGAACGGGCCACCGGTCTGGCACGATTCGTGATGAGCCTGGCGTCAAGCCCGTTGCAGACCCACGCCGAGCAGTGGCTCGAACGGACGCTCGACGATTCTTCAAACCGCCGACTTGTGCTGCCCGAATCATTCCTTGCCATCGACGGCATGCTTAACCTTGTCCTTAACATCACGGACGGGTTGGTCGTCAACGACAACGTAATCGACCAGCATCTTCGGGCCGAACTGCCCTTCATGGCCACGGAGGAAATCCTCATGGCGGCGGTCAAGGCGGGCGGAGATCGGCAAGCCGTTCACGAGCGTATCCGTGAACATTCGCTGGCCGCCAGCCGACAGGTAAAGCAGTTTGGCAAAGAAAACGATCTTATCGATCGTCTCGCGGCGGATCCGCTTTTCAAGAATGTGGATCTCGGCCAAGTGCTCGATCCGCACAAATACATCGGGCTGGCCGCCGAACAGGTTGACGAGTTTACCAGGACGCTTGTCGAGCCTGTCCGGAAACGTTATGCAGATTACCTGGGCATGAAGGCAGAAGTTAGAGTTTAGCAGAATTGGGAAAATATGATGATGGATCCATTGGCTCAACAAATCAAACAAGCGGCTTATCTCGAAGGGGAATTTACTCTTCGAAGTGGAAAAAAGAGTAATTATTATCTCGACAAATATCTTTTCGAAACCCAGCCGAAGATTCTGGAGGAACTTGCGAAACGGTTCTCCGAATATGTCGGGCCGGAGGTTGACCTGATCGCCGGCGCCGAACTGGGGGGCGTGCCTTTGGCGACGGCGGTGGCGTTACATACGCAAAAGCCATTCTTGATTGTGCGAAATCGGAAAAAAGACTACGGCACCGCCAAGCCCTACGAAGGGCAGGATCCGAAAGGAAAAAGCGTGCTCGTGGTTGAAGACATTGTAACCACGGCCGGACAGGTCATTGAGGCGGCACAGGCCCTGACCGAACTCGGAGCCAGGGTTGTCCGCATCGTGGCGGTCATCGACCGCGAGGAAGGCGGACGAGAAAATATCGAAAACGCCGGATTCGCCTTTGAAAGTATTTTCACTAAGACTGATCTGGGCATTTGAGACACCGTGAACGTCCTTTCTCCTGACAGCTTTTCGCCTGACGGCACCTATAATTAGTAAGATAGCGTGGCGTCAGACGTGCAAGGAGAACACGCATGGGATACGTTCGCATCATCTCCTATAGCAGCGAGACCTTTTCGGATCGCGCCGAGGCAGGCCGATTGCTCGCGGAAGCTTTGGATGAATACAAGGGTCACAATCCGGTCGTCTTGGGAATACCCAGGGGCGGGTTGATCGTCGCCCGCGAGTTGGCCCCTGCCCTTGACGCCGAACTACGATTGTTGCGTTCAGCCAGGCCCCTCACAGTGATATCGAGCCATCAACAAGGTCCGAGAAAAAATTGGATAGCAAGTGACAGCTTGGTTTGTCGATAATCGTCAGTATACGAAATGATCAAGCTCAACGAGGAAAATCATGTGCGGAATTGTGGGCTATATCGGAAAGAAACCGGCGGTTGGCATTCTATTGGAGGGCTTAAAGCGTTTAGAATACAGGGGTTATGACTCAGCGGGGCTGGCGCTGATCGATGAGGGTCGGTTGACGATAAACAAGGCAAAGGGGCGAATTGCCAACCTCGAAGCGAAGATTGGTCCCAGCCATTCCGCTGCTACTGTCGGCATTGCCCACACACGTTGGGCAACGCACGGCGCACCCACCGAGATCAATGCACACCCCCACGTAGACGGTTCCGGACGTATCGCTATTGTGCATAACGGGATTATCGAAAACTACGCTGCGCTCAAGACCTATTTGGAGACACAAGGCCTTACGTTTGAAAGTGAAACCGATACGGAAGTGCTCGCCAAGCTGATCGGCCACTTTTACAGCGGCAACGGCGATTTGGAAGAGGCGGTGCGAGGCGCGCTGCGGGAGGTACAGGGAACTTACGGGCTGGCGATTATCTCGGCCGATCAGCCCGACATGATTATCGCCGCCAGAAAAGGCTCGCCGCTGATTATCGGCATCGGCAAAAATGAATATATCATCGCCTCCGACGCCTCAGCCATCATCGAACATACCGACCAGGTCATTTACCTTGCCGACGGCGAAATCGTCGTGGTCCGCCCCACCGGATTCCGGACGACCACTCTTGACGCCGCACCCGTCACCAAGAAAGTGCAGCAGGTGGAATGGAACCTCGAACAAATCGAAATGGCCGGGTACGAGCATTACATGCTCAAGGAGATCTTCGAGCAGCCGCAGTCGATTCGCACCTGCATGCGCGGCCGACTGAATACCCGGGACAACACGATTACCCTCGGCGGCATTGCTCAATATGCACGGGAGCTGGCGCGGGCGAGACGCTTTGTCTTCACCGCCTGCGGAACCGCATGGCACGCCGGCTTGATCGGAGAATATCTTTTCGAGCAGATCGCGCGGATCCCCTGCGAAACAGACTACGCCAGCGAATTTCGCTATCGCAATCCCATCGTTGAGGAGGGCACGATCGTTTGCGCGATCAGCCAGTCGGGCGAAACCGCCGATACCCTTGCCGCTTTGCGCGAAGCGAGAGAAAAGGGTGCCCTGGCGCTGGGTATCGTCAACGTGGTCGGTTCCACAATCGCCCGCGAAACCGACGCGGGGATTTATCTGCACGCCGGGCCGGAAATCGGCGTCGCCAGCACCAAGGCGTTCACCTGCCAAGTAACCGTGCTGGCCCTGCTCGCCGCCTATCTGGGGCGACGAAAACATCTTTCACAAACACAGTTTCAGGAATTTGTCAGCGAACTCGATCAGATTCCCGACAAACTTCAACGCATACTTGAGCAGTCAGAAAGAATAAAGGCCGTCGCCGCCGAATTTGCCGGCCAGGAAAACTGGCTTTATCTTGGCCGAGGCTACAATTATCCGGTGGCCCTCGAAGGGGCGCTCAAGATCAAAGAGATCAGCTATGTCCATGCGGAAGGCATGCCCGCCGCCGAAATGAAACATGGCCCGATCGCTCTGATCAAGCCCGGCATGCCCGTCGTGTTTATTGCCACGCGGTCGAGCCATTACGATAAAATCATGGGGAATATCGAGGAGGTCCGTGCTCGCGGCGGGGCAGTCATCGCCGTAGTGACCGAAGGCGAGCAGGAGCTTGTAAAGAAGTGCGAGCACATTCTGACCGTTCCTGAAACACTCGAACCACTCGAACCACTGTTGACGGTGGTTCCGCTGCAACTGTTGGCCTATCATATCGCCGTGCTTCGCGGCTGCAATGTCGACAAGCCACGCAACCTCGCTAAGAGCGTAACCGTCGAATAACAGGACATCGCCGATCCGCCTGCAAATCGAGCCTACTGATCCGTCGGGCGTCGGTCGGCCCGGAGCCCGACTTTCGGCAATTCTCGGTTTTTTGTTTTACGCGTCGGGGGTTGTCATTTACAATTTGAACCTGATCATGCCGGCGGAGGTCATTGTCCGGCGAGGCTTTGCGGGCGATTCAACGGACCTGTTCTTGGAGTTATTTGCGATGCAACACATCGGATTTGGCGTGCAGAAACTCAACCCCACGAAAATAGTTCTCACGTTGTTCGCTTCCGGCTGGCTTCTGGCGTGCGGCGGCACGGTCGCGATGGGTCAAACGCCGGCGAAGCCGGTGGCAGAAATTCGCATCGAAGGTCAGAACACTCTTACAGACACCTACATTCGCCAGCAGCTCAAGCAGATCCGAGTGGGCCAACCTGCCGAGTCGGCGGATATTCAAAAAGATGTCGACAATCTCAAGCAGACCGGGAAATTCAGCGACGTTTTCGCCACCACCGAGCCTCTCGATGACGGCATCGCGGTCATCTTTCACGTTAAGGAAAAGCCCCTCGTTCACTCGATCCGGTTCCTCGGAGCCAAGGAAATCAAAGAAAAGAACCTTGTGAGTCTCCTGCAATTCAAGGTGGATGACCCACTCGACAAATATAAGATTCAGACAGGGTCCGATGCCATCGCCGAGAAGTATCAGAGTGAAGGGTACAGCGACGCCGCTGTCAGCGTGGATGAGCAGCCTTTGGAATCGGGCGACGTCGTATATCTGATCACCGAAGGCCCGCGGGTTCGGATCAACAAGGTCCAGTTCGAAGGCAGCCACAGTTTCAGCCGAACGATCCTCGACGGCCAGGTGCAGACGAAGACCTATCTTTGGCTGCTGCGCAAAGGCGCCTATTCCGAAAAGCAGATTCAGGATGACATCGTTTCTCTGCGAACCTTTTACCGTCGCCACGGCTTTCTGGACGCCCAGGTCGGTCGGCGTTTGGATTACAGCTCCGATCGACGTCACCTTACGGTAACGTTCGTAATCGAGGAAGGCCTTCACTATACGGTAGCCAACGTTAAAGTTGAGGGCAATGCCCACTTCACTGTCGATCAGATACTGAATACGATGAAGCTCGCCCCGGGCAACATATTGAACCTCGATCGTCTCGAAGCGGACAGCCAGGCTATCCTGGACAAGTATCACGCCGCCGGTTTCATCTATGCCGACGTTAATATCACCCACATCTACGCTGAAACCTCCGGCACGGTTAATCTGAACGTCGAGATCAAAGAGGCCACGTCATACCAGATCGGCAGAATCACTATCCGGGGCAACGCTCGAACCCAGGATCGGGTCATCCGGCGAACATTGGACTTTTGTCCGGAAGAGACTTTTGATCTGGTGAAAATGAAAAAACGCGAAAACCGTCTGAAGGAGACAAGACTGTTTCGTGAAGTGACGATCAGTCCGACAGGTGAGGGTGAAGCGACCCGCGACGCACTGATCGAGGTCGAAGAATCCGAGACGAGTTGGATCATGGCCGGCATCGGCGTCAGCAGCAACAGCGGCGTCTTGGGGAATATCAGCATCGAAAACTGGAATTTCGATCTGTTTGACTGGCCCAGATCATGGGGCGAGTTTTTCCGAGGCCAGGCCTTCAAGGGAGCCGGTCAAACCTTGCGGCTGTCGCTTCAGCCGGGCACGGAGATGTCCCAGGTGCGTCTTGATTTCACCGAGCCGTACCTTTTCGACCTGCCGATCTCGCTGGGCTGGAGCGGCTATATTTTTGAGCGCAATCGCGACGGCTATAAAGAACGGCGAGCAGGAATGATCGCCAGTCTCGGCAAACGCTTCGCCGAGATTTACAGTTTGCAGGGGGCGTTCCGATTCGAGGGAATCGACGTTCGGGATATCGATGACTATTGGCTTCTCTGGCCGTTCCTCAAGGTGGCGCCGCAGGATATCCTCGACGTGGAAGGCTCGAATTTTCTGACGTCGTTCAAGCTGTCGCTCGTGCGGGATACAACGGACAGCTTTTTCATGCCGACGCAGGGGACACGCATGGAAACGTCGTGGGAGCAGGCAGGGCTGTTTGGCGGCGACTTCGATTTTTCAAAGTTGATCGGCCAAGTGACACACTACAAGACGTTGAGGACGGATACGTTTGATCGCAAGACGGTCTGGGCGAGCAATGTCGAGCTGGGTTATATCGGCGGCGATGTTCCTGTATTTGAGCGATTCTACGGCGGCGGCATCGGCTCGATACGCGGTTTTGAATATCGAGGCATCAGCCCTCGACAGGATCCAAGCGCTACGGCGGTGGGCGGCAGATTTGAAACTTTCATCGGCAATGAGGTGAGTTTTCCGCTGGTGGGCAAGAGCTTGCGGGGCGTGACCTTTCTCGATATGGGTACGGTCGAAGAAGATGTTGGCGTAACCGAGTGGCGGGCGGCGGCCGGACTGGGGATCCGACTGACGATCGACTACTTCGGCCCGATACCCATGGCGTTTGATTTTGCCTGGCCGATAAGCACGGGAGGCGACGATGATACGCAGGTCTTCAGCTTTTCTCTCGGAGCGATGTTCAAGTGACAACCGATATACCGGTTGGATCGAGGGCAGGTTATGTCACTCGAATGCATAACGGATATTCCGAAACTTCCTGCCCGATCACCCAACGCGCATAAAGGTGATTTCGGCAGGGTTCTTGTCGTCGGCGGTTCGCGAGGAATGGTCGGAGCGCCGGCCCTGGCGGCCAATTCGGCCCTGCGGTCGGGAGCGGGCCTGGTGACGATCGCCGCCCCCGGCTGTGTTCAGCAAACCGTCGCCTCGCTGGCATGGTGCGCCACGTCGATCGCCCTGCCCTATGAAGACGGTTCCGGCTGCATTTCGGAAAAGGGCGTCGATGCGCTGCGCAAGGCGGTCATCGCCGAAAAGCGATTCGACGTGGTCGCCGTCGGCCCCGGTCTGGGTCCGGCCGTTGCTGTCAACCGTCTGATCGCCGAATTAATCGATGCACAACTGCCGATAGTAATCGATGCCGATGCACTCAACAACCTCAGCCGGATCAACTGGCACGGCATTCTCGCGGGAAAATGCGTGATGACGCCCCATCCGGGCGAACTCTCACGCCTGCTCGACAAACCCGTCAAGGAAATACAAAACGCACGTCAGGACCTGGCTATGGAGGCCGTCCGACGAATGACCAACTGTGCTCTACGTCGCGAAGCGGTGTGTCTCTTGAAGGGGGCAGGAACTGTGGTCACCGATGCAGAGCGTATTTACATCAATCAAACCGGCAACCCCGGCATGGCCACCGGCGGCAGCGGCGACGTATTGACGGGGGTAATAGCTGCACTCATCGGCCAGGGGCTGGACTGCTTTGACGCGGCGGTTCTCGGTGCATACGTTCATGGCCTGGCGGGAGACCTCGCCGCCAAAGAACTTGGGCAGATCTCGTTGATCGCCGAAGATATCATGAACTATCTCCCCAAGGCGTTCAACGAATTTCAAAGCAGCAAATGAACCGCGACCAGGCAGCTTAACCTGCTTCCGCACGGTAGCCAAGTCCGCTAACGGCGGACACCATCGCACCTGTATCCAGATCATCGCCGACGACCACAGCGCGACCACTTTCCAGATCGACATGAGCAGAACGAACACCGGTACATTCAGCCAGGGCACGTTCAACGGTTTGAGCACAATGGCTGCAAGTCATACCGTCAACCTTCAGGACCACCTGCTCGGCTTCGCCGCTGGCCGGTGTCTGGTCGGAAACCGGTTCGCTTGAGGATCGCAGGAAAATCGCCTTGCCAAGAACGGCAAGCAAAACGATGGCGCTGGCGATGTGAAAGTAACCCGGCGTGCCAGGGTGCATGTGTTCTTGCACTTCGAGTGCCGGAAAGGTAACTATGTAATTGAGCACCATTCCCGAAGCCAGGGCAGTTAATGCAACCGTAACCAGATAAATAACGGCGGTCCGCTTGCCCATAATCTTCCAGATCGTGGCGATGGTGGCGGCGTTTGTCGCCGGGCCCGTTATCAGAAACACCAGCGCCGCTCCCGGCGATACGCCTTTGAGCATCAAGGCCGCTGCCACCGGAACCGACGCGGTCGCACAAACATACAGCGGAATCCCAAACAGCATCATGACCAGCATCGACAGCAGTCCGGTGCCCAACGCTCCCGAAAAGAAATCCGCGGGCACGATGGCTGCAATCAGACCGGCGAGAACGATCCCCACAAGCAGGGACTTGCCGATATCCTCGGCAAGGGTGCCGAAACCGTAACGGATCGCGCGACGCCATTTCGGGGTCAAAGATTCACCAGTGCAGCACTCGTCAACACACACCGTCGGTGTATTCCCGGCGCCGCCATTTGCGGATCGATCGAACAAAGTAACAAGAACCCCACCCACGATGCCGTTGACCAACGCGGCCAAAGGCCTGAACACAGCGAAAACCGGCCCAAGGATGCTGAAGGTCACCAGA
>Ga0315281_10008703_pt1 | contig 14171 bp, 15 predicted proteins | sample YL17G07_0_MG_FD_204540 | JGI IMG/M metagenome (GOLD analysis project Ga0315281, IMG submission 204540) | Sediment microbial communities from Yellowstone Lake, YNP, Wyoming, USA - YL17G07_0 | ecosystem: Environmental > Aquatic > Freshwater > Lake > Sediment | place: USA: Wyoming | collected...
AAAGATGCACAAAGTAAGTTGTTAACTAATTACGATAATATTATTAAAAATATAAGCGATGCGGGCGGCATAGTTATTCTGGATATATTCGGAACGCCAGCGGGTTTGGGCAAGGTCTTGGATAAAAAAAGCCCCCCCTGGGATTTAAAGGCATTTAAGGAATTAGTAAAGAGTACAATTCGCGATTTAAGCTGTAATAAAAGATATAATATCTGGTATGAAATCTGGGATGCGCCTGATTTGGATAGTTTCTTTTTGGGGAGGCAGCAGGAATATTTTAATTTATACCGTGCGGTGGCAACGGCTATAAGAGAGTTGGAGAGTGAAACCAAAATACACATTCCTCTGGGCGGACCCAGCAGTAGCTGGTGGTTTCAAAATCTTGACACCAACACCATCCTTACTCCGGAAAAGAGCCTTGTCTACGAACTCATCAAATTCTGTTACCATTATCGCCTGCCTTTAGATTTTATTGCCTGGCATGGCTATTCAACTAGCCCTGGCGCAGAAAAAGAGAATACTATCTATAAGAAAATCGCTGTTAGTCTTATACGGGACTGGTTAACCTATTTTCATTTTGATAGGAATACCACCCTGATTGTAGATGAATGGAATTATGACAGGAATCTCAATGTCTTTCCGGAGAGGCAAGAAAAGTCTTTCATCGCTGCCAGCTACATTCCCAGCCGTATAAAAAATATGTATGAAGCAGGAGTTGACTATCAACTCTATTTTTGCCTGGAAGATTTCCAGAACAATAAAGAAGGCATAGTCAGAAATGTAGGAATTTTTTCTTTCGACCCTGAGTATCCTGGATACAAAGGCTCCCCCAAGTCTATTTACAATGCCTTCAGGATGCTGGCTAGTTTAGGCCCCGATATGTTTTTGACAAAACTCGATGATGAATTTGTAGGCGTAATCGCCACAAAGGCCCAGGATTACATCGCTATACTTATTTATAATTATATCGATCCTGAAATAAGCACCAATTATCTTTCCAAAAATATATCCAGCTTAAATAGCGCAGAAAGGAAGTCCATTTTGAATATTGTGAAATCTAATAGATTAGAAAAAATTATGTTAAACCAAACAGATATATCTAAGTTGCGCGAAAGTAATAAATTAAAGGCCACCTTAAAGAAGGCAGGGGAATTAACTGGCTTAGCCAAAAGGTTAGAGTCAGAAGCGCGTAACCTAAAGATAATGATTAAAAATCTGAAAGAAAATTATCTATATCAAAGATATGCGCTGGATTCGTCCTGTAGCGCAAACTGTGCATTTTCTCCAACAGAGGAAAAAGAAGTTAGTGCGCAAGACCTCTATCAAGAAACATTAACTCTAAGTCCATATTCGCTAAACCTGATTATACTTAAGAAGAAACCGCCGGAACCGCAGGTTGTCCCAGAGACCAAAACAGAAGCAGCGCCGCAAGAGGCAAACGTTACTAAAGCAGAGACGAGCGGTGAACCGAAACTCGAGAATGCCAAGGAGCCAGAGAAGAAGAGAGAATGATTAAATCCGCAAAAGATACGCCAGATTTATTTAAAGAGCCAATGGGCCTAGATAACAAAAGGCATATATACACAGTTTCACAGATTACCCAGGATATAAAATTAATCTTAGAAAACACTTTTGGCGAAGTTTGGATTGAAGGAGAGGTCTCTAACTTTAAGGCGCATCCCTCAGGGCACTTTTATTTTTCTTTAAAGGACAAGGAAGCAATTCTAAAAACAGCCATGTTTAACTGGGCGAACAAGGAGGTTAAATTTAAAATCGAAGACGGGCTCAAGGTCATCTGTTTTGGCAGGATCGATGTTTATCCTCCGCACGGAGAATATAAACTGATCATAGAGAAGATTGAGCCCAAGGGGATAGGCAGTCTGCAGCTGGCCCTGGAGCAACTAAAGCAGAAGCTGGAAAAAGAAGGACTGTTTTCTGCGCAGCATAAAAGGCCCATACCGTATCTACCTTCACGAATCGGCATCGTTACCTCGTTATCTGGTGCTGCGATAAAAGATATCTTAAAAGTTCTGGATAGGCGTTTCAGTGATGTGCACATCATTATTAAACCGGCACAGGTGCAGGGTGAGGGTGCAAAGCAAGAGATTGCCCAGGCGATAAAAGACCTTAATAACTACAATGAGAGTCTTCCTCCTCCAGAGCGTATTGAGGTAATGATTGTAGGCAGAGGCGGCGGCAGCATTGAGGATTTATGGTCTTTTAATGAAGAGATAGTAGCCAGGGCCATATACAATTCCAAAATACCTGTAATTTCAGCGGTAGGCCATGAGCGCGATGTCACCATTGCCGACCTGGTGGCGGATATCCGGGCAGCTACCCCTTCGGTTGCGGCAGAGATAGTCGTACCCAAGAAAGAAGATTTGAAAGATAAATTGATTACGCTGGCTGAGGATTTAAAAAGAACGGGTCAAGAGATTACCTTGGATTGGGAAGATGACCTCACTGACTTAGTCCACCGCCTGAATTTGGCTGCGGCCCATACGCTAGAATTAAGTGCCGGAGATTTTAACGGTACCTACAGGAAGTTACTCTTACTTAACCCTATGGCCATGCTGGAGCGCTATCAGGAGAAAATAATTGATTTTACCAGGCAGCTTAGTTTGAGGATAGGCCATTTTCTAAAATTAAAACAGGCGGAGTTTAGCGGTATTGCGGAAAAACTCTCAAGCCTCAGCCCCTTAAATATTCTGGGCCGCGGCTATAGTATTACCTTCCAGATGCCGACAGGAGAGATTATAAAAGACGCTACTACTGTAAAAGGGGGGAGTCTGATTAAAACCAGATTGCATAAAGGCACAATCTTAAGTCAGGTCAAGGAGGCAGGAGGCAATAGCTGAAATAAAATTCGAGGGTCGCTGTTGCGACGAATAAGGAGCAACACGTTTAGCGACGCCAGATGAGACGGTGAGGCTGGCGAGTCGATGAGAATTTTAAGGAGGTTTGTGTAATGGCTGAAATAAAATTCGAGGAGGCATTAAAGAAACTAGAAAGAATAGTAGCGGATTTAGAAAAAGGAGACCTCACTCTAGATGAGGCGCTCAAAAAATATCAGGAAGGAATTGAGCTTTCGCGTCTTTGTAACAGCAGATTGGAGAACGCCAAGAAAAAAATAGATGTCTTGGCCAAGAATAAAAAAGGCGAGTTTGAATTAAGGCCCTTAGATGAAACCAAGATAGAGGAATAATAGAAAGATAGGAATGCTGTTAGAAAAAATAAATTCAGCGCAGGATTTAAAAGGCTTAAGTCTTGAGCAATTACCAGGGCTTGCTTCAGAAATCAGGGAGAGGATGATAGAGGTTGTTTCTTCTTGCGGCGGGCACCTTGCCTCTAGCCTGGGTGCGGTGGAACTGGCTATCGCACTGCATTACTCCCTGGATACTCCGCAGGATAAGATTATCTGGGATGTGGGGCATCAGGCCTATGCGCATAAGATCTTAACTGGAAGAAATAAGAATTTTAGCAGCCTCAGACAGTACGGTGGGATAAGCGGTTTCCCTTCCAAGGATGAGTCAATATACGATACCTTTACCACAGGGCACAGCTCAAATGCGGTCTCCTTAGCCTTAGGTCTTGCCTGCGCAAGAGATTGCCTGCCAGAGGAACAGCATTTTAAAGTGGTAGCTGTAATCGGAGATGGCTCTTTAAGCGGGGGCTTGTGCTTTGAAGGCTTGAATAATGCCGGACACCTCAAAAAAGATATATTGGTGATTTTAAACACTAACGAGTTAAGTATTGCTCCCAATGTAGGTGCCTTAAGCACATATCTGAATAAGATTATTTCTTTACCTATATATAATCGCTTTAAGAGTTCTCTGGAAGGCTTTGTGAAATCGCGCATGCCCAAGGGCAGTCGTCTGGTAAAGTTGGCCAGTAAATTTGAAGAGGGATTAAAAGGACTATTTATCCCAGGGATATTCTTTGAGGAATTAGGATTTCGTTATTTCGGTCCTCTTGATGGGCATAATTTAGATCTTTTGGTACCTGCATTAAAGAATATCTTGAATATCAAAGGCCCTAGGCTGCTTCATGTGATTACAAAAAAGGGCAAAGGTTATATCCCTGCTGAGGCTGCACCGGTAAAATTCCACGGCATAGGGCCTTTTACAGTTGCAAACGGAGAATCTCTGGTCTGTGTCAAGCCTGGCGCAAAGACCTATACAGAAGTCTTTAGTGAAAAGTTAGTAAGTTTAGCAAAAAATAATAGTAAGATTATAGCTATAACTGCCGCTATGCCAGAGGGGACGGGCCTGGATAAATTCCGTGATTTGTATCCGGAAAGATTCTGTGATGTGGGTATTGCCGAGGGGCATGCAGTTTGTTTTGCAGCTGGTTTAGCCAGGGGAGGGTTTAAGCCGGTAGTGGCAGTATACTCTACTTTTTTACAAAGGGCATACGACCAGATAATTGAAGACATAGCATTGCAGGGGCTGCCGGTTATCTTAGCTGTTGACCGTGCAGGAATAGTGGGAGAGGACGGCGTCACACACCAAGGCATCTTTGATCTTGCCTTTTTAAGAAGTATCCCCAATTTAGTGATCATGGCGCCAAAAGATGGTCAAGAGTTAGAAGCGATGCTGGAATTTGCTCTAGGTTTAGAGGCGCCTGTAGCAATCAGGTATCCTAAAACCTGCTGTCCGTCTGGCAATTTAGCCGTCTCTAGATTGGAGATAGGCAAAGCCGAGGTATTAAAAGAAGGAAAAGATTTCGCCATCATTGCCTTAGGCAGTATGGTTGTAGCTGCGCTGGGAGCAATAGAATTATTACAGAAAGAAGGTTTCTCAGGCACTTTAATTAATGCGCGCTTTGTCAAACCATTGGATAAGGATTTATTTAAAGCCCTGGCTTCCAGAACAAGATTCATTTTTACTATAGAAGAGGGCATTATAGGGGGTGGTTTTGGCAGTGCAGTAAGTGAGGCGATAGAGGTGCCGGTTACCAGAATCGGCCTACCTTGTGAATTTGTAACCCATGGCAAGAGAGAGCTATTATTAGATAAATATGGCTTAACTGCAGAAGGGATTTCTCTTAAGGTTAGGGAAGCGTTGAAAAGAAATGGCTAAGATAACCATTGATAAAGATAAATGCAAAGGATGTTTTATCTGTATCAGTTTCTGTCCTAAGGGATTGATTAAAAAAAGTAGCCAGTTAAATAAGCTCGGCGTAACCAGCGTTGAATTTTCCCGCCGAGTAATTCATAAGGATGAGGCGGGATCCCCCGCCAAAGGCGGGGGAAAATCTGACAAGGAATGTTTAGGTTGCGCGCTGTGCGCAATTATCTGCCCTGATTGCTGCATAGAGGTATATAAATAAGGAATTGTTAGCAGGATGATGAGCAAGAAAATTTTAATAACAGGTAATGAGGCAGTTGCCGAAGGAGCCATACAGGCAGGTTGTCGTTTCTATGCCGGTTATCCCATTACTCCCCAGAACGAGTTGATTGGTTATATGGCAGGCCGCATGCCGGAAGTCGGCGGGATATTTATTCAGGCAGAGGCAGAATTAGCTGCAATAAATATGGTCTTTGGCGCCTCAGCTGTAGGCGTAAGGGCCATGACCTCCTCTTCCAGTCCAGGCATAAGCCTTAAACAGGAAGGCATATCTTACCTTGCTGGCGCAGAATTGCCTGCTGTAATTGTAAATGTCATGCGCGGAGGACCTGGCTTAGGCAATATCTGGCCTGCGCAATCAGACTATTTTCAGGCCACCCGCAGCGGCGGTCACGGAGATTATCATTCTCTAGTTCTGGCGCCAGCATCAGTTCAGGAGTCCTATGATATTATGCAACTGGCCTTTGATTTAGCAGACCAGTACCGTATTCCTGCAATCATATTGATAGACGGTATGCTGGGTCAGATGATGGAACCCCTTGTTATCAAATCCCAAATCCCAAACCCCAAACCCCAAATCAAAAAACCTTGGGCATTAACAGGTTGTCGTGGCAGGAAACCCAATATTGTAAAATCCTTTTTTATGCAACAAGGCGGTTTAGAAAAACTTAATCTCGCTTTACAAAAGAAATATAGGCTCATACAACAAAAAGAACAGCGTTGGGAAGAGATGTTCTTGGATGAGGCCAAAGTTGTTTTGGTGGCTTATGGCACCATGGCACGCATTGCCAAGGCTGCGATAAAACAATTAAGGGCAAAAGGTAAAAAGATAGGACTCATCCGTCCCATAGCGCTCTGGCCTTTTCCAACCAATATTTTTAGAAGATTGACCACTGCCCATAAACAATTAAAATTTTTAGTGATAGAGATGTCTTACGGTCAGATGCTTGAAGACGTTAAGCTGGTGGTTAATGGAAGGTGTCCTGTTGAATTTTTCGGTCGTGCTGGAGGAGGGGTACCTACCGAAGAAGGAATAATTAAAAAGGTTAAAAATCTCTTATGAAAAAGATATTTAGCCGTCCAAAGGCATTAAGAAACCAATCCACGCATTACTGCCCCGGCTGTGGCCATGGTATCGTACACAGGCTTATTGCTGAGGTGGTGGATGAGTTAGGGATAAGGGAGAAGGTCATCGCTATTGCGCCGGTTGGCTGCGCAGTGATTGCCTATGATTACTGGGACTTTGATTGTTCAGAGGCAGCGCATGGCCGGGCCCTGGCTGTGGCTACTGCTATAAAAAGGTTGAGACCAGAAAATATTGTTTTTACCTACCAGGGCGACGGGGATTTGGCTGCTATAGGTACTAATGAGACGATACACGCGGCTAACCGGGGAGAGAATCTGACTGTGATATTTATTAATAACGCAGTCTATGGCATGACCGGTGGACAGATGGCGCCTACGACATTATTAGGCCAGAAGACTGCTACCACACCCAAAGGTAGAGAGGCTCAAGTACAAGGTTGGCCTTTAAAGATTTCAGAGATGTTGGCACAGTTAGCTGGAGTGAAGTATATTGAGAGGACTTCATTGTATTCGCCTCAAGAGGTTTTAAAGACCAAGAGGGCCATAAAACAGGCATTTCAGAACCAAATTGATAATATGGGATTCTCTTTGGTTGAGGTCTTATCCCCTTGCCCCATCTATTGGGAAATGTCACCTAAAGAAGCACTGGATTGGATAAGGGAGGTAATGACAAAGGAATTTCCCTTAGGAAGGATTAAATGACAGAGCGCATTATAATCGCAGGTGCTGGTGGTCAGGGCATCATGCTTTTAGGTAAGATTCTGGCAGAGGTAGCAATGAGAGAGAATAAACATGTTACCTGGCTTCCTGCTTACGGAGCTGAGGTGCGCGGTGGCACTGCCCATTGTATGATAGTGATATCGGACACAGAAATCGGTTCTCCTTATGTTAAGCAGGCAGATACTCTGATTATTATGAATAATCCCTCCTTAGAGAAATTCCAACATAGGATAAAGAATAAAGGTCTCTTAATCGTAAATAGTTCTCTGGCTAAAAAAGATATAAAGCGCAATGCAGAGACACTAAAATACCCCTTTACTGATATGGCAGTAGAGCTGGGAAATATAAAAGTAGCTAATATGCTGGCCTTAGGTTGTCTTATTGCCAAGAAACACACAGTAGAACTAAAAAATGTTTTTGAAGTTATCACAAACTTTGCACCCTCTGATAAAAAATACCTTATTGAAGTTAATAAAAAGGCATTGGAAAAAGGAGCAGGGCTAAAATGATCAGAGTGCGTTTTGCGCCATCTCCGACGGGGAATCTGCATATCGGCGGAGCGCGCACTGCCTTGTTTAACTGGCTTTACGCCCAGGCAGAAAAAGGTAAATTTATTTTAAGGATAGAAGATACTGACCGGGAGAGGTCAAAAAAAGAATATCTGGATGAGATATTGTATAGCCTGGATTGGCTAAGGTTTAAATGGGATGAGATTTATTATCAGAGTAAGAGGATCGGCATTTATAAAGAATATGCCGACAAATTACTGAAGGAAGGGGCGGCCTATACAGAAAAGTTAGCTGATAAGGGTAAGGCCATAATCTTTAAGGTTACACCGCAGAAGATTAAAATAAATGATTTGATCCGTGGCGAGATTGAGTTTGATGCGCAAGATATTAAAGACCAGGTGTTGATAAAATCAGACGGAACGCCCACCTACAATTTTGCCTGCGTTATAGATGACGCTACCACGAATATTACTCATGTGATAAGGGGAGACGACCACATCTCTAACACCCCTAAACAGGTCCTTCTCTATGAGGCTTTAGGGTTTAGGCTGCCTCAATTTGCGCATCTGCCCCTCATATTAGGCGCAGAGGGCGGAAGGTTATCTAAAAGGACAGGCGCTACCGCAATTTCCGATTACCGCAAGATGGGGTATCTTGCGCCAGCCTTAGTTAATTATCTATTGCTCTTAAGCTGGTCTCCCGGAGAGAATCGCGAAGTAATCGATATAAAGGAGGCAATAAAATTATTCGCTATAAAAGATGTGAATAAAACCGCTGCCGCCTTCGACTTAAAAAAACTGGGTTGGATGAACAATCAATATCTTAAACAAATAAACCCTGAAAAATTGACTGATGAGATAATTCCGTTATTGAGAGACAAAAAATATATCCCAGAGGAAAATTTTGATAGAAATTACATCGTTTCTTTAGTAAAATTATTTCAGGCGCGCCTGACCACGCTGAATGATTTTGTTGAGTGGGCGGACTTCTTTTTTGTAGAAGAATTAAAGATAGACCCGGAAGCGGAAAAGGAGTTCTTGACACAGGACCTTTCCAAAGAATTTAAACTTCTTATAGAAAGATTGGAAAGACTGGGTAAATTTGACATTGCCACGATTGAGGCAGCATTCAGGGAATTGGTAAAGGAATTAAACATCGAAGCAAAAACACTGATTCATCCTATCAGGGTAGCCCTTACAGGTAAGACCATCGGACCGGGTTTATTTGAGGTAATCTATTATTTGGGTAAGGAGAAAACTAAAGACAGGCTCAGTAAATTTATAAAAAAGGGGTAGCATGATGTCCAAGATAAAAGCTGTTTTACCGATTTTCTTTTTGTTTAGTATGGTATTAATAGCTGGTTGCGAGACTGCTAAAGGCCTTGCCAAGGACACAGCTAATTTCTGGCACGGAATGTGCAAAGCCGATAGTTGGGTTAAAGAGAATCTCTGGTAAAATAATAAAGGGTTATATTGTTATGAAAAGAATTATGTTTTGTTTTAGCGCCGGCATATTTTTAATAGGAGTCTTTTTCTACCTCCAGACAGATTCTAAACTTAAGACATATGTTATGCGTCTCTTAAACGAGGATACGTTGTATTTGAAAAACGGAAATATACTGCGCGGTTGGATATGGGATGAGAAGGACGGCGTGGTGGTGGGGGAGACGGCGCAAAATGAGATTTTCCTTTTTAATAAAAATGAGTATTTAGAGATTGAGAGAGACAAACCTTTACATTATTTACGTGAACTAATTTAGCTATGGACACACCGGTTTCCGATAAACCAACCGAAGGTAAGGCCAAAAGGGTATTCTTGCGTATCCCCGTAAAATTTCCGGCAAAGATTCTCATTCCGGATAGCCCTGATAAGGAAGTCTGTGTAGACGAGCTAAGTACAACTGGGCTTTCGTTTTACCTCAAAGAATCAGAGAATATCCCTGATTATTTTGAACTGGCTTTTCGGCTCGGCCCATTTTCTAAAATAATAAAAATTAAGCTGGAGGTAAAAAGCAGGAACAGCATTTCGGGCACTTTACGCATTGGCTGCAGATTTGTAGAAGTCTTGGATGAAGACAAAAAACAGATTACAAATTACATCTGTAAATTTGCCGATCTTTCTTTGCCTGTTAGAGTTGTGGGCGTAGCGTCTTTTTTTTGCTCATTGGATTCTCTGTGGAGAATTGCAGCCTACCTTTTGTATTATAATGGCGTAAAATTTGAAAAGGGCTTCAGGATACCCCTTGCGGATTATTTCTACTTCCTCATACTTTTACTTTATGCTATCACTACATTTGCAGCCTTTATTTTTAGTGGGCGCGTTACTAACAAGAAGGAAAAAGCGCTTTTTTTAACGAGCCTATTTTGTCTTATTCTAGCGTTTATCTTTATAATGATTAAGAATATTGTTTATTGGAAATTCTGGATCGGGCATTCCGAATATCTTTTTGTCAGTGCCCTCTTCTGGACTTATTTGCTTTTTAGCTGTTATACACTATTGTCAATACTGATTGGAATGCTATCGCTTAAGAAAATGAATTCGATTTTAGATATATTGGATCAACACATAACATCGCTTGCAGCGGAGAAAGTTAAAATATAAATTAATTATCTCTATCGGATAGAGATTCAAAAAGGGTGTATATTGTTTAAGAAGCTGAGTGCGTTACTTTTTGTCATTGCTTTTTTACCATCCTATTGTCAGACAGCAATAAAAGAGAATAGCAATATAAATTATAAATTTGCAGGTGAGAGCGCTACTGAGAATTGTAAGATCGAAGGCATCTTTTATGACCAGAATAAGCCGGTGGTAATGATATGCGGCAAGCTATACTCTATCGGAGATCCCTTATCGGTAGGTACAATTATAAAAATTTCTCCCGAAAAGATAACCATAAGATTTGAGAATAGCGAGAAGGAATATAGCGTGGGCGATTCAGTGAGTAAGAAATTTGAAATGGAAACAGGCTATATAGAATTTCAGAAGGCCGCCCCCCAAGCAGCAGATGACCTTGATAAAATAAATTCTCTTATTAACGATTTTATAACCAAACATAATCAGAAAAAGGTCTTATTTGATCTGGCTATGACGAAAACTTTATTTTGGTCTAAAAGAGATACCAAGGAGATGTTCGCCATAGGCTCAAAAATGATAGAACTGATAAAGGATTATAGACAGCAATTATCGAAATTATCCCTGGCTCAAAGATACGCAAGATACCATTCCCTAGCTATCAAAATGTTCGATATCGCAGAAGAAGCCTGGAAGGCATTAATGGCAGGAGATGAACAGCGCGGAGAAATTTTATTAAATCGGGTATTGAGAATTTTCCAAGAGCTGACTCTTGAGTCAAATCGGATATCAGGGTCTTATAATTACTAACTAATTGCAATTATTATAATTTTTTACTCCGGCAAGATGCGGAGTTTTTTATTTGTAGCTACAGTCTTTTTAAATAATTATTTTTTCTGGACGGTATCCTCAATCTCGATAAGCCTTCTCCAGAGCCTATCCATATTGTTATTTAGCCGCCGCAGATTGAAAGAAATATCAAAGGTAAAGGCGACCATAAAAAGACATATAGTCCCAATAAATATAACAAGCACCATCTTTCACCCCCTTAGAGTTAATAATTATATTTTCTTTAATTAAAAGCCTTATCTTATTACAAATTCAAATTGGGTTTCTCCGTAAGTCCCATCGAGAGGTTTCTTTTGTAATTTATACTTTATTCCATCAGCTGTAATTATATCAGGTGAGTTTTTAGAAATACTCGTAAAAGTTTTATAGCCTTGTTTTTTGATAATTTGGTTTTGCCATCCAGGACCCTTTTCTGTAAAGCCCCAGAAATGCCCCCAGGCCCTTTTTTGTTCTTCGTTTCTGGCGCAGCCAGAGAGAAAGAATACAACTGTTATAATAAGTAACATCCTTCCCATCTTAAGTTCGAAGAGTTCCAATAATAATTTATCCCTTTAAACAAAAAAAGTCAATATAAATTACTCCAAAGATTACTGTTAGACTCATCCCCTTTAGAGCCGGATATTTTTATTGAAAGAATAATAAACAAGATATATAATTAATATACCCATTGCCCTGTCGTCTAATTAAATGAGACCACAACTTATGGAGTGATATTTTGGTTAGCTCCGACATAAGTTGTTTGGCCGAATTTAATCCTCCGAAGCCCGCTAGGGTTCTTGCTTCAACTTACAAGGGCGAAGGAGGATGGGAGGACAAACACGAAAGACAGACAGTATCTGAGGCTTATAAAAGATAGAAACCTTGCCGAGTTAATAGGCATAATTTTAGGTGACGGTAATTTATACAAGCACCTCCGGACAGAAAACTTAAGGATAACAGTGAATTCGAGAGATAAATATTATATATACCATATAGTTAATTTAATTGAGAGCGTATTTAAGAAAAGACCATCGGTAGCTAAACGCAAAGGAAAACAAGCTGTATCTATAAATTTATACCAAAACCAAATTAGCAAGAGATTGGGTATCCCTGCGGGAGACAAAATAAGAAATAATGTAAGCATACCATCATGGATTATTTCTAATAAAAAATATATAATAAGATGCTTAAAGGGGCTATTTGAAACGGACGGGTGTTTTCAAGAAGACACAGCAAATTATGCGCAATATATAGAATTCAAAAATAATTGTGGGATGTTGTTAAAGGATACTTATGCACTTGTCTCAAGACTTGGTTTTCATCCTCAATATGGTAGTAACTATATTCGCCTCGCAAAAAGAGACGAAGTTTATAGATTTAAAGATTTAATTGAGTTTAGACATTATATTGCCCTCTAGTGCAATGGTAGCACGACTGGCTCTGGACCAGTTAATCGTGGTTCGAATCCACGGGGGGCAGCCAGTTTGCTTTAAGCCCTTTTCCTGATACGAGGGAAAAGGGCTTTTCTATTGTAAATAATAAAGTTCGGTCAAAAATTTTGAAGTTCGAGCCGAGAATTTTCAAAAAATCTCTTTTGGGCGCAAGGTTTCCTTGCCAAGCGACAGAACTCGCTTGATTACAAGTAGTTATAAACGCACGAGCCGGTTCGAGCCACCCGCCGCCAGCTTTCTCTATCTCACCAGCCTTCTCCTGTAAATCTTTCTTTTCATTAAGTAATTTTGCTTTCTTGCGCTGATATTCTTCGCTGGTTATTTCTTTGCCGATATAAAGATCAATAAGTGTCTCCAGTTTATCGTCAAAACTTTTAAGTTTATCTTGGAGCTGGCGAGATAGAGAAGAAGAGGCTTTGCTTTCTTCCTGTGTCAATTCTTCTAAGCGGCTAATCATCTTGTCTTTTGTTTCGTTATCTATAAACACTTTCAAAATAGCGTTGTTAATTTGCTCAAGCAAAGCTTCTTCTCTAAGAAACTTTTGCGAACACTTCTTAAACTTTTTGGTACAGCGGTAATAGATATGGCCTTTCTGTATTTCCGCGGTGATGCTGGCGTTACATTCGCCGCATTTCATAAGACCGGTAAAAGCAAATTTTATTTCGCCACGTTTCATTGGCTTGGCCTGAATTTGCATAACTTCTTGGACTCTATCAAAAAGTTTCTTAGAGATAAGCGGCGGGTGGCTCCCTTCGTAAAGCTCGCCTTTAAATCTCATTACGCCATAATAAAAAGGGTTCTTGAGTATTACCACAAGTGAACTTTTACGGACAGGCTTGCCCGCTTTGCCAATTAATCTCCAACTGCGCACTTCCCTTAATAACTCTTCAAGCGAATAATTACCGGTTGCATAAAGCTCAAACATCTTACGCACAAAAGGAACTTTTTCTGGATCAACTATAACAGTGTGATTTTTATATTCGTGTAGATAGCCAAGCGGTGCCCAAGCAGGCCATTCGCCTCTACGCAGCTTTTCACGCATTCCACGCTTAACATTCTCAGCGAGATTATCAACATAGTATTTGCTTTGGCCGAAAGTAATTGAGAGCATAAACTTACCTTGAGCTGTGTTATCAAAGCGATAAATAGGGAAGCGCAGGTCAACAATTTTACCTATATCAACTAAATAAATTATTTTCCCGCCGTCAATTGAATTGCGGGCAAGCCTGTCCGGATGCCATGCCAAAATTCCGTCAGCAATACTTGTCTCAATCTGCTTAAGCATAAAAGAAAAAATTGGACGCCCAGGCGCTTTAGCGGATTTCGCCTCGGTAAATTCATCTACTATTTCTAAGTTTTCTTTCTTGGCAAACTCGCGCAGTTCGTTTATTTGCGATTCAATAGACAATACTTGTCTGTCTTCATCGTCAGTAGATTTTCTGGCATACAAATAGAATTTTGGCATGGCCATTACCTCCAATTATTGCGTACCGCTTGGCAAAGAAAATTTTTGAGGTCTAGATTAACCTCAAAAGTTATCTTACTCGCCGAAGGCGAGTAAGGAAACCTTGCGCCCAAAAGAGATTTTTTGAAAATTCTCGGCTCGAACTTCAAAATTTTTGACCGAACTTTATTATTTACAATAGAAAAGCCCTTTT
>Ga0315281_10008704_pt1 | contig 14170 bp, 13 predicted proteins | sample YL17G07_0_MG_FD_204540 | JGI IMG/M metagenome (GOLD analysis project Ga0315281, IMG submission 204540) | Sediment microbial communities from Yellowstone Lake, YNP, Wyoming, USA - YL17G07_0 | ecosystem: Environmental > Aquatic > Freshwater > Lake > Sediment | place: USA: Wyoming | collected...
TCGACCAGTAGGATTGTTTCCCCCTTCTCCTTCAATTCTTTGATGATCTTCATCACCTCCATCACCATGAGAGGGGCAAGCCCTTCTGTAGGTTCATCGAGAAGCAACAAGTCTGGATTTCCCATCAAAGTTCTGGCGATGGTGAGCATCTGTTGTTCTCCGCCGCTCAGGACCTCCCCCATTCGGGATTCGATCTCCTTGAGTTTCGGGAAGTGCTCGTAAATCCTCTCCAAGGTCCACCCAACTTTACTACCATCTCCTTTCCGAGCAATCTCGAGATTACGCCTCACCGTTAAGGTCGGGAAGATCCTCCGATTATCCGGCACAAAGCCTACCCCCTTATTGGCAATCGCATAGGGCGGAAGACCCACGACGTTCTCTCCTTTGAAAAGGATTTTGCCCGATCGGGGTGGGGTGAGTCCCATAATCGAGCGAATCGTTGTGGTCTTCCCTGCACCATTTCGACCCAACAATGCAACCACTTCTCCTGCCTGAATTTCGAGCGAGACCTCAAACAACGTGTGGGCTTCACCATAGAATGTATCGATCTTTTCAACCGTTAACATGCCTCCTCCTTATTGAAGAAGAATCTGCGCATAGCGCTTAGCGCATAGCGTTAAAACCAAGATCAAGGCCAAAGCCTGGAGCTGCATTTTTTAATTCTGCATTCCGCAATCTGCATTCCGCAATTAAATCAGGCCAAACCATATTGGCCTCCAAGATAAGCTTCTTGAACCTTCTCATTTCCCCTGATTTCATCCGGATTGCCTTGAGCCAATATTTTGCCCTGGTGCATCACGACAATATGGTCAGAGATCGATAACACGACATCCATATCATGTTCGACGGCGATAAGGGTCAATTGGGAAGAGAGTTTCTTCATAAACTCCGAGATCCGCTTACGATCTTCAGACACGAGGCCACTTGTGGGTTCGTCGAGGAGGAGAAGAGAAGGTTTTGCCGTTAGGGAGATGGTGATTTCCAAGATTCTCCTGTCTCCATAAGAGAGCAATTTCACTGGCACCTCTTCCTTGTCCGAAAGGCCAATCTCTTTGATAATCCGGTAGGTCTCCTCCTTCACGGAACTAAACTTATCCGTATTGGAAAACAGTTCAGGCCCGTGACCCTGCTGGGACTGAACTCCCAACCAAACATTCTCAAAAAGGGTCAGTTCATTGAAGAGGTTGAGAATCTGGAAGGAACGAGAGATCCCCTTTCTCACGATTTTGTGAATGGGTAGATTGGTGATATCCTCTCCATTGAAGATGATTCGGCCCGAATCCGGTTTAATCAGCCCGGTGACGAGGTTGTAAAGGGTCGTCTTACCAGCGCCATTGGGTCCAATGACGGAGGTCAACTTTCCTTGCTCTATATCAAACGTGACCGAATCGACCGCCCTTAGTCCGCCGAAGTCTTTTGTCAATCCTAGTGTTGTCAAGATGGCCATAGTTCCTCCCTATCGCAGGATCGTCTGTTTCTTACCACCAATGAGTCCCAGAATCCCACTGGGAATGAATAGGATGACAAAAACGAAGATCAATCCATAGATGAGCATCCAGGATTCCCAATAAGAACTGAGAAGGTCCCGAGAGACGATGAAGATGGCTGCTCCAAGAATAGGTCCGAAAAAGTTGACTGTTCCACCCCCTAAAAGCGTCATCATGACTACGTTACCCGATTGAGTCCAATCTAATACAAATGGGAAGGCCGAATTGATCAAGAGGGTATAAAGACCCCCAGCCAAACCTGCAAAGAATCCTGATATGGTGAAGGCCCCCCATTTATAGGTAGTGGTATTGTAACCAAGGTATTTTGCTCTTATCTCATTCTCCCGTATCGCCTGGAGTACTTTGCCAAATGGTGAGTGAACGATCTTCCAGATCAATAGAGTGCAGAGAATGAAGATGACAAGGACAAAGTAATAGTAATTGATTGGGGTTGATAGTTTGATACTGAACAGATTGGGAAAGCTGATGTTCACCCGGTCAATCCCGGATAGACCCGTTTCCCCCCCTGTCAATTCTTCCCATCGGAAGGCGATGAAGTAAAAGACCTGACTGACTGCAATAGTGATCAGGGCGAAGTAGATGCCCCTTTTCTTCGCCACCAGCAGTCCAACCAAGGCTGTAAATAAGCCTGTAATCAAGATCGACATCATCAGAGGAATCCATAATCCCTTATACACCCTGAGAAAAAAGATGCCAGCAGCATAGGCCCCGATGCCGAAGAAGGCTCCATGGCCGAAGGAAGGAAGGCCGGTGTAGCCCAATAGGATGTTGAAGCCGAGGGCGAAAAGGGACCAGAGGATCACCTCGGTTCCCAATGAAATGTACCTTCCAATATAGGGGATGAAGGGGAAAAAAACAAAAATTATAAAGACAAACCACATCGGATTAGAAATCCATTTACTCCATCTATTCCTCGAAACCATCTTACACCTCCAGAACGCTCTTCTCCCCCATCAATCCTCTGGGCCTGAATAGCAGGATGATTCCCATCAGCACATAGGGGATGATATCCGAAATGCGGGGCCAGAACATCACCGAGATACTCGTCGACATTCCCACAATCAATCCAGCAATGACGCTCCCCCAAAAGCTCCCGATCCCTCCCAGGACGACAATCACAAAGGCAGGCATCAGAATGAACGTACCCATAGTCGGCCGAACACTCCAGATCGGGGCCGCGATCACCCCCGCCACACCTGCCAGAATAGAACCTATGGCGAAGACAAAAGTCCTCATCCTTGGCAGGTTCTTGCCCAGAGCCATCATCATCTCACTGTCGCTCGCCCCTGCCTTAATAATCGCTCCGTAAGGTGTCTTCTCTAAAAAGAGCCATACAAGCAGAATAATAATAATTGTTAGAGCCGCTAACAAAAGCCGATACTTTGAATAAAACATAAATCCAAGATCGAGTGAACCGGCTGCAAAGCGGGGAGCAGCGACCGAATAACCTGGCTTACCCCATACCATCCGGATCACTTCCTCCAGGGCCGTGGCCAGACCGAAGGTCAGAAGCAGGCCAAACAGGGGATTTCCTCCATAGGTCCGGTGGATGACCAAGCGCTCAAGAACCAGGCCAATCAGGCCCACAAAAATGGGTGCGATGATCAGGGCCCACCAGAAACCCACATATTTCTGAAGGCTAAACGCAAAATATGCCCCAAAAGCAAATAAAATCCCATGGGTGAAATTGATCACCTGCATCACACCCAGAATAAGAGTAAACCCCAATGCAACTACTGCAAAAATGAGCCCTAACACCAACCCATTCACCGCAAATGATAAAAATTCAGTCATCGTCTCCTCTCCAAAAGTTGGAGAGGGGAAACCCCTCCCCAACTCATCTCAAAGTTAAGATGGATAAGGCTCCAGCTTTACCGGGTTCTCCTCCTTGGTCCTTGCCACGTCTTTGCCCGGACACCATTTGAGAAGTTCAAAGAAATCTGCCCGATCCTTCATTTCACTGGGTTTTTTTGATCGAACCACATAATAGGCCCAGATGAACTGATGATCCCACTCCCTTATGTAGATTGGATCGTTTTTCAAGGAGTCGGTCACCGTATGTCCCTCCAAGGCCTTGATCACAGCCGTGACGTTATCCTTCCCTGCCCTCTGGATGGCTCTTAGGAGTTCCCGCAGTCCAATATACCCATTTGCTGTATCCTGGGTGGGTACTGGGATGAGAGCGGCTGGCCAACGTTTCTTATATTTTGTCACAAATTCTTTTACGGCAGGGATATCGATTCCATGGAACCATTCTGATCCATGGATCCCAAAATTCTTCTCAGCCCCTGCGGCCCAGACATCTTCATAGTCATAGAGGGTCTCCACAGGGGTCATCTCCTTGTAAATACCGAACTCAAACATCTGCTCGATGAGGGCTGCCCTGTCGATTCCTCCAACGGTGATGACCAAGGCGTCAGGTTTTGCCGCTCGCGCTTTGAGGAGAAAAGCGCTAAAATCACGGGTGTTAAGGGGAACCTTGGACTCCCCAACCTCTGTGCCACCATATTTTTCAAGAACTTTTCTTCCCCAGCGGGTTCCTGACCATCCCCACTCATAATCATGGGTAAAGAAGTACCATTTCTTTCCAACTTTTTCTATGATATAGGGGCCCAGGCATCTCAAGGCCATAGCCATGTCCGGAGGGACGCGAAAAACACAGCGATGAGCCTTCTCTCCTGTAATTGTATCGGAATTCTGATTCGAGGCAATGAAGAGCGCCCCATATCTTTGAGCCACTTCTCCCACTGAGACCGCAACCGAACTTGAGACCCCTCCTATCAGAAACTTGACCTTGTCCACCTCGATCAATCGCCTCGCCTTTCGGGCCCCGACTGCAGGATCTGTCTCATCATCCTCGACGAGCAGTTTGACGGGCCTTCCCAGGACGCCCTTTTCCTTGAACTCATCCGCCGCCATCTGCATGCCCATCCGTTCCATCATCCCGTGGTCCGCATAGTTTCCACTGGCAGGGCTTACAACTCCAATGTAAAGTGGTTCGGCTGCCACAGCGCGCCTGGTAATGAAAGGCACACCAGGCCCCAAGAGGGCCGTACTAGCCACTGCACCTTTCAAAAAAGTTCTCCTCGATATCTTCTTGCTTAATTTCTTTTCCATACGATTTCCTCCCTTCTAAAAATAGTCTAAAAATAATGAAATGGTTATTAAATTGAAAAAATTCTCACCTCCTTTCTTTTTTAATGGGCGGTCCAGCCTCCATCGACTAAAAGAATATGACCTGTCACCATATTGGATGCCTCAGAAGCTAAGTAGATCACTGCGCCGGTGACATCCTCAGGTTGCCCCACTCGGCCCAATGGAATGTTTCCCAAAACATATTCACGAAAACCCTCTTTCTCAAACATAGGTTTAGCTAAAGGGGTTTCAATGAAAGTAGGGGCAATCGCATTTACGTTGATGTTGTACTGGGCCCATTCGATGGCCAAGAGTTTTGTCAGTTGATTGACACCTCCCTTGCTAGAGCAGTAAGCTGCTCTCTGAGGAATTGCTACTGTACCCGTTTGGGAGGAGATATTGATGATCTTTCCTTTCTTTTGTTGAATCATCACCTTTCCCACTGCCTGAGCACAGAAGAAGAGGGCTTTGAGATTCGTATCGACGACCCTGTCCCAGGCTTCCTCGGTCACATCAACCGCCCACTGGGTGATATTCACCCCTGCGTTATTTATGAGAATATCAATATGACCGAAGGCCTTCATCGATTCCTCAACCATGGAATGGATCTCCGAGATTTTAGTGACGTCCACTCTCTGGATGAGGACCTTACGACCCAATTTCTCTATCTCTACCTTCGCCTTCTCTAACTCTGAAACGGTTCGGCTGCAGATCACCAAATCGACTCCGTATTTCGATAAGGCCAAAGCAATATGATAACCCATCCCCCTGCCTGCACCTGTGACAATGGCAACTTTTCCCGAAAGGTCGAATTCAGAAAAAGGAATTTTCTCCATATTTCTTATTCCCTACAGTTCGTCCAACCCCAACTCTTCCAATTTCTCTGGAGTGGGAATACCATCCTCACTCCATTTCCGATAGGCGTAGTAGTCACTCAAAAGTTTCCCCATAGGTGGAAGTTGATTGGTGAGGTCCTCCCCTGTTCGGTTCAATGTCAGAAATCGATAGGGTAGAAAATCATCCTTCCGACTCGCCCCAAGACGGACATTATAAATCCTCTTTAAATTAAAAATCCTCTCGCCTATTTTCATATACTCCGAGATATCGATCCCCCAGTCTGTGATCATATTTAGCCATTCCACATGGTTGGTTACGTTGACGGCTTTTCCCACTTGAGAAAATCGACAAATGATTAGGGCATCCATGACACACATGAGATCCTGTAGTTTTGCTGTGAATTCTGCTTTTCCCTCGATCTGATATGCATCCTGTGGCTCGGGGATTCCAATTTCTGGCATGCTCAAAGCCAATTCATATGGGTGACTCCAACTGGCATTGTGACAAGCTCCTCGGGCGGCAGTGGCATAGGAGAGGGCTTGACTGAAGAATCTTCTGGGATCATGAGCCGAGGGCTCAAGACCTTTCACATGGATCGCAAATTCAATGGCATTCCTTCCAAGAGCCTCAGCCATCCTTTTCGATCCCTCTGTCATGAGTTGACCAATCCCTTCGCCCCTGCCCATCTTATGAACCATCTCCACCACGGCCTTCCCATTCCCCCATACGAGTTCTATTCCATCGGTATCCTTCTTGGTGATGATCCCCTTTTCAAAAGCTTCCATGGCAAAGGCAATGATCCCTCCAGCAGAAATCGTATCCAATCCATAGCGATTGCAGAGTTGGTTGGCTTTGGCAACCGCCACCAAATCGTCAACCATGCAGAGCCCGCCCAGAGTTCCAATCGTCTCATATTCCGGACCTTCACAATCCATGGGTGCATATGGCCCCTCAGTCACTTTAATATGTCTCCCACAGGCAATGGGACAATGCATGCATGCCTTTCTTCCCGAAAGGATCGTATCGTGCATGGTTACTCCTGAGATCTTTTTCGCTCCAGTCCATCTTCCCTGTCTCCAGTTCTTAATGGGGAAGTTGCCAATCTTTTCATAGTTGTCAATACCGCCCGAGGTTCCATACTTTCCGAAGGTCTCTGTCACTTTTCGAATATGGGGAGTGAGATTGTTGATGTCATTCTTCAGTTCATCAGGTTTTGCAATCGGAATCGGGCCGTTTCCAAATACAACGATGGCCTTCAGATTCTTAGAGCCCATCACGGCCCCTAAACCCGTTCGTGCAGCTGATCTCACAATATGACCAATGTGTGGGATACTGGCAATCTTGGCCATTCGTTCTCCAGCAGGTCCAATAACGGCTGCGGTGGTCTCTTTTGATGTTTCCTTCTTCAACCAATCCGCAGATTCATAAGAGTCTTTTCCCCATATGGGCCGGGCATCTCGAAACTCCACCTTTCCATCTCGAATCCAGAGATAAACGGGACTTTCAGCCCTTCCCTTGATGACGATCCCATCAAATCCAGCCCTTTTGAAATGGACCGCCCAGGAGCCTCCGACATTTGATTCTCCGAAAAGCCCTGTGAGAGGAGAACGGGCTACTAAATGGTGTCTTCCTGAAGTGGGAACCCCTGTCCCCGTATAAGGACCTGTTACCGCCATGAGCAAATTTTCAGGCGAAAGAGGATCGGTCTCAGGACCGGTCTCTTCATATAAGATTTTTGCCTCGATGCCAAGTCCGCCAACATATTTCCGAATAACCCTTTCGTCAAGGTCCTCAACCTCGATCTTTCGGCTTGTCAGATCGACTCTCAAAAGCTTCTTATGATAACCGAACATAGGGACGATCTCCTTTCCTTCGAGCCTATCATTATAAAGCCTTTTCATAGATCCTCTCGACATCTTGAACGGTCATAGTTCGAGGATTATTCCCCATTAGGCGTGTAACATTCATGGCTGCCTTGGCCATGCCAGGAATCGCTTCTTTGGGAACGTTTAATTCCGTTAGAGATTGGGGAATCTTAAGATCCCGATAGATGGCCTTCACTGTCTTCGCTACTTGGTAGGCTTGGTCAAGGAGTGTCATATGATCCAGTTTCTCTCCAAGAAACTGAGCAATTTGGGCAAACTTTGGGATATTTCCCAAGATATTGAATTCCATCACATAGGGAAGCAGAAGGCCGTTGGCGATCCCATGGGCTACGTTGAATTGTCCACCTAATGGATAAGCTAAGGCATGCACTGCCGTAACACCTGCATTGGCTAAGGAAATACCAGCATAAAGGCTGCCAATCGACATGTCATAGCGTGCCTCTAAGTTGCTCCCATTGGCCACTGCAGTTCTGATACTTCGACTAATAAAGATAATCGCCTCTTTGGCGAATAGGTCTGTGAGGATGGTGGCATTATTGGACGTGAACGATTCAATGGCATGGGTGAGAGCGTCGATCCCACTGGATGAAGTCACAGAGGGAGGCATGGAAAGTGTTAGTAATGGATCAACAATGGCCACCCGGGGGAGGATATAGGGACTCACAATGGCTTTTTTTAATTTCTCCTTCGTATCGGTAAGGATGGCATTGGGAGTTACTTCAGCACCTGTTCCTGCGGTTGTTGGGATGAGGATCGTTGGAATGCCTGGATTCTTAACCAAATTAACCCCAAGATAGTCGTAGACAGTTCCTGGGTTGGTGAGCATTACTGAAGTGATGGAAGCAATATCCATCGGGCTTCCTCCGCCCACGCCGACGATGAGGTCATATTTACCCTTCTTTGCCATTTCAAAACAGGCCTGAGCGCAGGCGATATCCGGATCTGAAATGACCTGATCAAAGATTTCAACCCCAATCCTTTCCTTTTCCAAAAGATCTTTTATCTTCTTCCCTGTTCCAGAGTCGATAACGCCTTTATCCGTGACAACAAGAGTTTTTTTTGTTCCGATCCCCTTGGCTTCCTGGCCCAATCTCTCGGATGCACCTAAGCCTGCCAGAATAAGGTGGGAGGTTCGAAGAGTGATAATCTTATTGTCCATAAGAACTCCTCCTTTTTAAAAATTGAGAACGAATTTTTTTACCCTCATAAATTGCTAACACCTCATAGTAATTTAACATAAAAAAATTAACTCTCTTGAAGGCTACCAGCTTTAAAAGGTTCTTCTAATTGATACCCATAAAGTCGATAACCGCAAGAGTTTCTTATGATCAATTCAGGCTCTAGAATGATTTGGTTAACTCCCGCTGGGGTTCCATTCTTAATTTTATCAATTAGAATCCTCACGGCTAAAGCGCCCATTTCATATTTCTTCTGACTGACAGTAGTAATCTCTACTCCTCTTAAGGCTGTCGAGGCGATATCATCAAATCCTACCAAGGCCATATTTTCTGGAATTTTTAGACCGGAGTCTAAGAGGGCTTCCCGTACACCGAGTGCCATATAATCGTTTTCTGCAAAAATAGCTGTCGGTGGTGTTTTCATGGAGAGGAATTTCTTAGTGGCATGGTAGGCCAACTCTTTAGAGAAATTACACTCCCTCATTAGATTTGGGTCCAATTTTATACCATAATCCTTCAATGACTTCTTGACTCCTTCAGTCCTCTCGACTGCCGTTGAAATGTTCAATGCCCCTGCAATGATCCCTATCCGATGATGTCCCAATTTAAGTAGGTGTTCCATAGCGATATAGCCACCTAAAAAATTATCGAGTACGATATAGTTAATTTTTTTGGCAATAAAGCGATTGTGAATTCTCCGATTGACTAAAATGAATGGGAAATGGTCTTCTATGAGAGGTTTGATATTAGGATCATTGATCTCCACCGATGAAAAAATGATTCCATCGACCCCTTTGCTCCGAAGCATATCGATATAATACTTTTCCAATTTTAAATCGTAGTTGGTGCTACAGAGGATGATGTTATAACCTAATTCTAAAGCCTTATCCTCTATGCCTTTTGCCAATTCTGGGTAAAAAGGGTTCATAATGGTGGTGATGATCAACCCGATAGTATGGCTTTTCTTAATGACTAAGCTTCTCGCAACGAAATTAGGTTGATAATTTAATTCCTTTGCGATACGAAGAATTCTTTTTCGGGTCTCTTGCCCTATACGAGGCCGGTCATTAAGAGCCATAGAAACAGCAGTAGGTGAAACCACAGCAATCTTAGCAATGTCTTTTATGGTGGGTCTCTTTTTAATCATTAGTTTAACGTTAAAGCAATTTTACATAAGAAAAAAAATTTGTCAAGAAAAAAATCAATAATTTTAATCCTTTCCAAATTTGTTGATGGACTGTTTGGTTTAAAAAGATCGACCTCCTCATTCCTGACTGACCAACCTCTTCTTGACATAAATACCTTATCACCATAGTATAAAATCCCATGGAAATCATAGCACCCAAAGAATGGTATGCTGCATTGGATGCCCTAGAAAAAGAAAAAGGGATTGCCATTCTTCTTGGAGAAACCGATACCGGAAAAAGCACCCTTGCAAAATATTTAATCTTCAATCTTTGCAAACGGGGTTTAAAGGTCGCTCTGGTTGATGCAGACATTGGGCAATCCTTTATTGGACCCCCAACCACGATTGGTTTTTCAGTATTCAAATCAGATCCAGATTGGGAAGTCGTATTATCACCGCCGAAAATCTTCTTTGTCGGCTCTACCACACCCGAAGGTTATTTTCCGATTCATCTAAAAGGAGTAAAAAGGATGGTGGAGAAAGCTCCTTCCTATGGAGCGGAGGTAATTATTGTTGATACCACCGGGTTCATTTTGGGCGAATCAGGGAAAGAATTAAAAAGAAGAAAAATCGATCTCCTTTCCCCGCGGTTTATCATTGCTTTACAAAAATCTGATGAGATAGAACATGTCTTGAACTTATTTCAAGAGAACCCTCTTTACAAAATCTTTCGCTTACCTTTATCTGAACAGGTTAGATTGAGGTCCATGGAAGAGCGGAGAGTCAATAGAATAAATAAGTTTCGAGATTATTTTAAACAATCTGTGACCCAGGAATTGGCCATCGAAGATGTCCAAATAGAAGGGGAAGTCTTTGACCCAAATGGTGACACCCTCCCCCTTGATTGGTCATTACAGATCAATGGTCTTCTTATAGGATTGAAAGATAGTAACGATGAAACTCTGGCCTTGGGGGTAATAAGAAACCATTTCGGAGAGAAAAAGGTGGTAAGAGTTTTCACTCCTCTCAGAGAAATTGAAAGGATAAAAACGATTCAACTCAGCTCTCAAAAAGTTATCCTTCTTTATGAGGATGAAAGCAATGAATAAGATGGATTACCTTCCCCCTTCACAATCTCCTTTTTCTGTGATAGATTGATGCCAAAATTCGGAATTAAGGATGGAGGTACCCAAAATGGGAGAACGATTGAAAAATAAGGTAGCGATTGTTACAGGCGCCGGATCTGTAGGACCTGGATGGGGCAATGGTAAGGCGAGCGCGGTCTTATTTGCCCGTGAGGGAGCAAAGGTTTTCGCCGTTGACATCAATCAGAAGGCAACTGAAGAAACAAAAGCGATTATCAACCAAGAAGGCGGCCACTGTACTGTTCAAAAAGTTGATGTTTCTAAATCTGACGAAGTCAAGGCCATGGTCGATCGATGTATTGAAACCTATGGCCGTATCGATATTCTCCACAACAATGTCGGGATTGTTGTCGTGGGTGGCCCTGTGGACACAAGCGAAGAAACCTGGGATCGTGTCATGGCGATCAACCTCAAGAGCATGTTCTTGACATGCAAATATGTGATACCTCATATGGAGAAGCAAGGCGGTGGCGTCATTGTCAACATATCTTCCATTGCCGCCATCCGTTACACCGGGGTTCCCTACGTAACCTATTACACCTCCAAGGCGGGTATCCTCGGGCTAACTCAAGGGATTGCACTCCAATATGCAGAAAAAAATATCCGTGCAAATGCTATTCTACCCGGGCTGATGAACACTCCGATGATCGTTGAGCCGCTCAAAGGAGTCTATGCGGCGGGAGATGTAGAGAAAATGATTGAAATTCGGAATAAGCAGTGCCCTTCGGGAAAGATGGGTGATGCCTGGGACGTGGCTCATGCTGCCCTCTTCCTCGCCTCGGATGAGGCGAAGTATGTCACCGGTGCCCAAATCGTCGTCGATGGGGGAATAACTTGTAAATTCGTTTAGGTCTTGGTATTCAATATAAAAAGGAGGAAGGTAAGGAAACGCTTATGGACTTATATGAGGCAATCGGGACAAGAAGAAGTGTCAGAAAGTTCAGAAGTGAAGCTATTCCTAAAGAAAAGATCTTGAAAATTCTTGAGGCTGCCAATCTCGCGCCTACTGCAAGTAATAGGCAGCCCTGGAATTTTTTAATCGTCAACAGATCCTCTTTAGATCAGATGTATGAAATTATGGATCGATCTTTCAAAGAGAGAGCGGAGGAAATCGGCAGTACAGTGATGAACGAAAGAATTAAGAATCTCTCCATCCCAGTAAATAAATCGAATGATAAAGTGGAAGGTCTTAATGAATTTTACAGGACTTTAGGCGGGGCCCCGATGGCTATCGTCGTATATGTGGATAAGGACCCAGATCCTTGGCAGTGGAAGAACAATATATGTGACGCCTCTGCGGCTATTGAAAATCTAATCTTGGCGGCTTGGAGTGAAGGTACAGGTTCTTGCTGGATGACTGGTCCTCTAAAGAAAAAGGAACCGGAAATTAAATCATTCCTGGGAATACCAAAAGATAAGGAGATCGTAGGCATTATCCCTATTGGAGTCCATGCTTACACTCCAAAAACTCCACCAAAAGAAGATATCAGAAGCAAAGTTAAATGGTTTGGATCATAGATCCTATTATGTGATTATTATATCTGTACGAAAAACTGTCTCTTAAGTAGAGAGTTTCATCATATAAAATTTATACAACTTTTATCATGACAAACTGAAAAGGGGGATAATTTCTATGAATGTCGGCACACTTTTTACGAAAACTGCGCGTTCTTTTCCTGAGAGGTTGGCAATCGCTTATGGGGATTACGAATTGACCTATCAGCAGGCAAACGAATGGATCAACAAGCTAGCCAATGCTCTTACAAGTTTAGGGGTTAAAAAAGGTGAGAATGTAGCCATCCTATTACATAACTGCCCCGAATTCATTGAAACCCTTTTTGCCTGTTTCAAGGCTGGGATTGGAACCGTTCCTATCAATTTTCGTCTCCATCCAAAAGAATGTAGCTTTATCATCGATAACTCGGAAGCCGTTGCAGTTGTTTTGGGCGACGACTTCAGAGATTCTCTCTATGCCCTCAAAAATGAGATGCCCAGGGTCAAGCATTACATCTGCATTTCCGAGCCTTTAGAAGGAATGCTCCGTTATAAGAAACTGCTCGAGGGGCAATCTCCAAACTTTGTTGATGTAGATGTCGAACGAGACGACTTGGCATGGCTTTTCTATACTTCTGGGACCACAGGTCAGCCAAAAGGGGCGATGCTCACCCATCATGTCCTGATGATGATGACGATGAACTTTTTTGCCGATATGACCCCCCTCGGTCCCGATGATGTCATCCTTCATGCCGCACCTTTGAGCCATGGGAGCGGTCTTTATAGCTTACCCAACGTTGCCAAGGGAGCTGCGAATATCATCCTGCATGTAAAAACCTTCGACCCTAAAATAGTTTTTGAGACCATTCAGAGAAGAAAAGTGACCAATATGTTTGCGGCTCCGGCCATGATCAAACGACTCCTTACTTCTCCTGAGATTGATAAATATGATCTCAGTTCCATAAAATGTATCAACTATGGGGGCGCCCCTATATATGTCGAAGATCTTAAAGAAGCAGTCAGGAAGATGGGACAGGTATTCGTTCAGCTCTTTGGCCAGGCAGAGTCCCCAATGACCATCTCCTATCTACGCAAGGAAGAACATCTTCTTGAAGGAACCGAAGAGCAGATGAAGCGTTTGACATCTGCCGGAATCCCCCGAACGGATGTTGAAGTCAATATTTTTGATGAGCATGATAACGAACTTCCACTTGGACAAATGGGGGAGATCGTCGTTCGTGGAGAAGTAATTATGAAGGGTTACTGGAGGAACCCTAAAGCCACGGCTGAAACGTTACGAGGAGGATGGCTTCATACAGGTGATTTGGGTATCATGGATGAGAGAGGTTATGTCTATATTCTCGATAGAGCCAAAGACATGATTATTAGCGGAGGGGAAAATATTTATTCGAGGGAGATCGAGGATGTGATCCTCAAACACCCTGCAGTCCATGAAGTGGCGGTCATCGGGGTCCCAGATGAAACCTGGGGAGAAGCCATCAAGGCCATTGTAGCGCTGAAGGAAGACCAAAAAGCCTCGGAAGAAGAAATTATAAATTTTTGTAAGGGTCATTTGGCAAGCTTTAAAAAGCCCAAGTCCGTGGAGTTCATCAAAGAGATACCCAAAAATCCTTATGGAAAAGTTCTTAAGAGGGAACTCCGGGAGAAATATTGGGTGGGGGAAGCCAGAAGAGTGAGATGAGGAAAGGAGTGTTGGTGAAATGCCGGGAAAAGGAAAACTTTCAAGAGGGGTGGCAGTTGTCGGCGGAGGTTTGACAAAGCTGGGTTTATTCAAAGACCGAAATTGCAAGGACTTTTTTGCCGAAGCCTTTATCGAGATGATTAATTCCGTCGACAAAGG
>Ga0315281_10008705_pt1 | contig 14169 bp, 13 predicted proteins | sample YL17G07_0_MG_FD_204540 | JGI IMG/M metagenome (GOLD analysis project Ga0315281, IMG submission 204540) | Sediment microbial communities from Yellowstone Lake, YNP, Wyoming, USA - YL17G07_0 | ecosystem: Environmental > Aquatic > Freshwater > Lake > Sediment | place: USA: Wyoming | collected...
CGTTCGATGGGGCCTTGACGGGCAACGCGCGCCTTTCCTGGCGCGACGCCTGGAGTTTCGATGGAGAGTTTCTGGCGAAGCGAATGGATGCGGCGAAACTGGCTGCGCCGGTCCTGTCGGGGGGCCATCTCGAAGGCAAAGGGATCTACGCAATGAAGGCTGCGGCGCCCGACAAACTCATGGCGGCCGCGCGCCTGGAGGGCACATTCAGCGTGCAGAAGGGCACCGTCGCGAACGTCGATTTGGCCCGAACGCTGCAGGGGACATCGGGCACTGGCGGCAGCACGCTGTTTTCAGAAATGACCGGGTCGGTCGCCGCCGATGCGAGCCGCATTCAACTGCGCCAGCTCAGGCTTACGGCCGGGCTGCTCAGCGCCAACGGGGCGGCGGAGGTGGATGCGCAAAAAAACCTCTCGGGACGTCTACAGATCGAGCTGCGTGCGCAGGCGACGCAGCTTCGCGCGAACCTGGCGATATCAGGCACGCTGGGCGAACCGCAGTTCCGGCGCTCGAATTAAGCGGCGTCCAACCAGTCGGAACCGTCGATTCGCTTGCTTTGCCTTATCTGATCTCACGATTTTGGACAGCTGCAACTTCGCAACTGTCCAAAATCGTGAGACGGAAGTGAACCCAAGGAGGTACTGTCCCCACCCTCGGGTATAATTCCCCTTTACCGACGCGCGCCCATGCCGAACATTCTGAAGTTGCGCGGAGCCACGGCCCTGTCCGCTTTCCGGCTCGACAAACTCAACTCCCAGCTTGTCGGCGTGCATCACTCCCTGCGGTTACTTGGCACCGAGTACTGGCATTTCGCGGAACTCGAACGCGCGCTGTCCGGTGATGAACTAGGGATCCTGCAGCAGCTGCTCGACTATGGGGACGCTCCCGCGGGCGCCGCGACCGAGGGTGTCCTGCTGCTGGTCGTGCCGCGCGTCGGCACCATCTCCCCCTGGGCCTCCAAGGCCACCGACATCGCGCGCCACTGCGGGCTCGATGCCCTGCGTCGAATCGAGCGCGGCGTCGCTTACCGGCTCGCCGGCGGTCGCGAGGTCGGCGAACGGCGGTCAATGATCCTGCCCCTGCTGCACGATCGGATGACGCAGACCGTGTTGGAGGACTTCGCGCAGGCCGATGCGCTGTTCCGCCATTTCGAACCCAGACCCCTCCAAACCGTGCCTGTGCTGGCGCGTGGCGTCGAGGCGCTCGAGGCAGCCAACCGGCAGATGGGTCTTGCGCTTTCGCCCGACGAGATCGATTACTTGATCGAGCACTTCCGGGCCGCCGGCCGCGACCCCACCGACGTCGAGCTCACCATGTTCGCGCAGGCGAATTCGGAGCACTGCCGCCACAAGATCTTCAACGCGAGCTGGGTGATCGACGGGCAGGCGCAAGCGCATTCCCTGTTCGGCATGGTCCGCAGGACCCATGAACTTCATCCGCGAGGAACGGTAGTCGCCTATTCCGACAATGCAGCGATCATGGAGGGACGGCCTGCGCAACGCTTCTACCCGGACGCGCTCGGCCGCTACGGCGCGCGCGAGGAACTCACGCATACGGTGATGAAGTGCGAGACACACAACCACCCGACTGCGATATCGCCGTTCCCGGGTGCGGCCACGGGTTCGGGCGGGGAGATCCGCGACGAGGGCGCCACCGGGCGCGGCGCCCGACCCAAGGCCGGGCTGTGCGGCTTTTCTGTGTCGCACCTTCGCATCCCGGGCTTCGAGCAGCCCTGGGAGATAAACGCGGGCAAGCCCTCGCGCATCGCATCGGCACTGGCGATCATGCTCGAGGGGCCGATCGGTGCAGCATCCTTCAACAACGAGTTCGGCCGTCCCAATCTTGCCGGCTATTTCCGCGCCTTCGAGGCGAACGTGGGCGGGACGATGCGTGGCTACCACAAGCCGATCATGATCGCCGGCGGCATCGGCAACATCAACGCCCTGCACTCTGCCAAGCAGGCGCTGCCCGATGGTGCGCTGCTGATCCAGCTGGGCGGCCCGGGCATGCTGATCGGCATGGGCGGCGGCGCGGCATCGAGCATGGATACTGGCACCAATATCGAGGATCTCGACTTCGACTCGGTGCAGCGGGGCAACGCCGAGATCCAGCGGCGTGCACAGGAGGTGATCGACCGCTGCTGGCAGCTCGGGGGCGACAATCCGATTCTGTCGATTCACGACGTGGGCGCCGGCGGCGTGTCGAACGCGCTGCCCGAGATCGTGCACGGTGCGGGCCGCGGCGCACGCATCGACCTGCGCGCGGCGCCGAGCGAGGAGCCCGGTATGTCACCGCGGGAAATCTGGTCCAACGAGGCGCAGGAACGCTACGTACTCGCGATCCCACCGGCGAGGCTCGCCCAGTTCGAAGCGATCTGCGCGCGCGAGCGCTGCCCGTTCGCGGTGGTCGGGACGGCGAGCGCCGAATCCCGGTTGCGGGTCGAGGATCCGCACTTCGGCAACATGCCGGTGGATATGGATCTGGGCGTGCTGTTCGGCAAGCCGCCGCGCATGACCCGTGATGTGCGTCGCGTATCGCCCGAGCTCCAACCGTTTTCCTTCGATGGCATCGATTTGAAGGAGGCCTGTTTCAGGGTATTGCGGGTGCCGACCGTGGCCAACAAGACCTTCCTCGTTTCCATCGGCGACCGCACTGTGGGCGGCCTGTGCGCGCGCGACCCCTTCGTGGGCCCGTGGCAGGTGCCGGCGGCCGACTGCGCGGTAACCTTGCTTGATTTCTCGGGCACCGCGGGCGAAGCGTACTCGATGGGCGAACGCACGCCGCTCGCGATCATCGACGGGCCGGCATCGGGGCGCATGGCGGTCGGGGAGGCGCTGACCAATCTGGCGGCGGCGCGCATAGCCTCGCTCGCGCGCGTGAAACTGTCGGCCAACTGGATGGCGGCGGCCGGCAGCCCCGGCGAAGACGCGGCCCTATACGACACGGTGCGCGCAGTGGCGCTCGATCTGTGTCCGACGCTCGGCGTTTCGATCCCGGTCGGCAAGGATTCGCTGTCCATGCGCACGGTGTGGCAGAACGGAACGGATACGCGGGAAGTGGTATCGCCGCTTTCGCTCATCGTCTCGGCCTTCGCGCCCTGCGAGGATGCGCGCGCCACGCTTACGCCGCTACTGCGCACCGACTGCGGGCCGACCGAGCTGGTGCTGATCGATCTCGGGCGCGGCCGCAACCGTCTCGGCGGCTCCATCCTCGCGCAGGTGTACGAGCGCTTCGGCAATCAGGCGCCCGACTTGGACGATCCCGGTGCGCTGGTGCGTTTTTTCGACTGTATCCAGGCGCTCGCCCGCGATGGGCTGCTGCTCGCCTATCACGACCGCTCGGATGGCGGGCTGTTCGCCTGCGTGTGCGAAATGGCGTTTGCGGGCCGCACGGGCGTCACCATCGAGGTCGACATGCTTGCCCATGATGCGGACGCATTCGATATCAACGAAAACGCGATCCAGCCCGAACTGATACACGGACGCGATTTGCAGGAGGTGCTCGCAGCGTTGTTCTCGGAGGAACTGGGCGCCGTAATCCAGATCCGCGCGCAGGACCGGCCTGGCGTGCTCTCGCGGGTGAAGGAAGCAGGGCTGGTGGCGCACCGGATCGGATCGCCGAATAGTCGCGACGAGATCCGGATGCTGCGCAGCGACAGATGCATCCTTGCCGAACCGCGCATCGCTCTACAGCGCGCCTGGTCGGAGGTCAGCTATCGAATGCAGGCGCTGCGCGACCACCCGGAATGCGCGAAGGAAGAGTTCGACCGCATTCTGGATGCGGCGGATCCGGGACTGCACGCGCAGCTCTCATTCGATCCGGCCGAAGACGTCGCAGCACCGTTCATCGCCGCGGGCGCGCGGCCGCGCATCGCGATCCTGCGCGAGCAGGGCGTGAACGGGCAGGTGGAGATGGCGGCAGCGTTCGACCGCGCGGGGTTCGAGGCCTGGGACGTGCACATGAGCGACATCATCGAGGGCAGGGTGTCGCTTGCGCAGTTCAAGGGGCTTGCCGCCGGGGGCGGGTTCTCGTACGGCGACGTGCTGGGCGGCGGCGCCGGCTGGGCGAAGTCGATCCTGTTCAATCCGCGCGCGCGCGACGAGTTCGAGGCATTCTTCCGTCGCGCCGACACGTTCGCGCTGGGCGTGTGCAACGGCTGCCAGATGATGAGCCACCTGCGCGACATGATTCCGGGCGCCGGACACTGGCCGCGATTCCTGAGGAACCGCTCCGAGCAGTTCGAAGCGCGCCTCGTCATGGCCGAAGTGACCACCAGCCCGTCCCTGTTCTTTGCCGGCATGGCGGGAAGCCGCATGCCGATCGCCACCGCGCACGGCGAGGGCAGGTCCGCATTCGACCGGCAGGGAATCCCGTCGCTGGTCGCGCTGCGCTTCGTCGACAATCGCGGCGCGCCCGCCGAAACCTATCCCCTCAACCCCAACGGCTCGCCGCAGGGCGCAACCGGATTCACCACCGCGGACGGTCGCTACACCATACTCATGCCGCACCCGGAGCGCATGTTCCGCACGGTGCAGCAGTCATGGCATCCAGAAAGCTGGGGCGAGGACGGGCCGTGGCTGCGCATGTTCCGCAATGCAAGGTGCTGGGTGGGGTAACGTTTCAAGAGGGGCTGAACCGCAGGTTACCCGGTTTTGCTATTGCAGATCTCGCGATTTCGCAAAGTTGGAACTTCATAACTTCGCGAAATCGCGAGACGTATACAAACCCGAATTCGTCGCCTGTCGCGTCAGCATTCGGCTAACAATAAAGGGGCCGTCGGCCCCTTTTTTCAACTTTGCGCCAAGCGTAACTATTCGACCTTCGCCTTGGCGCGCAGATCCCTCACCAGCTTCTCGACTTCCTGGCGCTGCAGCATCTGCACGATCTGCTGCTTGACGGTGTCGAACTCCGGGAACTGCGCGGTGCGCACGTCGTCAAGCTTGATGACGTGGTAGCCGAACTGCGTCTGCACCGGCGACTCGGTCGTCTTGCCCTTTTCAAGTCTTGCCAGCGCATCGCCGAAAGGCTTCACGTAGGTGCTGGCCTGCTGCCAGTCCAGCTCGCCGCCTTTGTCTTTCGAACCGATGTCCTTGGACTGCTTGGCAAGGTCGTCGAATTTGGCGCCCTTCTTCAGCTGCTCGATGATCTCCTTGGCCTCGGTATCCTTCTCGACCAGGATATGCCGCGCCTTGTATTCCTTGTCGCCGCGCTGCGCCTTGACCCTGTCGTATTCCGCCCGCAGAGCCTCGTCCTTTAGCGGATGGGTCCTGACGTAGTCCTGAACGTAGGATTGAAAGATGATCTGCTGGCGTGCGACGTCGAGCTGGGACCGCACGTCCGCGCTCTTGCTCAGCCCTTTGCGGTCGGCTTCCTGCGCGATCAGCTCCCAGGCGATTACTTCGTCGAGTATCGCCTTGCGCAGTTGTTCGTTGTCGGGCTTGCCCTGCGCGGCCTGCGCCTTCACCAGGAATTCGACGCGCGACTTGGGAATCGCCTTGCCGTTGACCGTCGCCGCGCTGGCCGCACTCTGGGCCAGCGCCGGCGAGGCGATGACACCCGCAACGAGCAGGCCGGCGATTGTGGAGAATGCTTTCATTACTGTTCCTTTCGAGCGGCGTGAGAAAAGGTTGGCATCATAGCTCATCCGGCGCCAGCGCATGGATGGCCAGCGCATGAATGTCGTTGCGGATCAACGGCCCCAGTGCATCGTAGACCATGCGGTGCCGGGCAAGCCGGTCCCGGCCCGCGAAGCGCGGCGAGACGATGATCAGCCTGAAATGGCTGCCGCCCGCCTTCCAGCCCGCATGTCCGAGGTGCTGGCCGGATTCGTCCTGCAGTTCGATGGATGTGGGATCGAGCGCCGCGAGCCGCGCCTGGATCGATTCAGCGAGATTCATACGCGGCGGGGATCGGGCGCTGCGCAGCCGGGGCGGCTCAAGGCTGCTCCTTTTCCTGCACGTAGCGGGCCAGGAACAGCGCCTGCAGCACGACGAACAGCAGCATCAGGCCCATGCCGCCGAACAGCTTGAAATTGACCCAGGTGTCGGTGGAGTAGTTGAAGGCGACGTAAAGATTGGCGGCGCCCATGAACGCAAAAAACCCGACCCAGCTCCAGTTGAGTTTGCGCCAGGCCGTCTCCGGCAGCACGATCTGCTCGCCCATGACGGAGCGAATGAGGTTTTTCCCGAACAGCAGCTGTCCGCCGAGGAGGGCTCCGCAGAACAGCCAGTAGAGCACGGTCGGTTTCCATTTGATGAAGGTTTCGTCTCTCAGCAGCAGCGTCGCGCCGCCGAACACGACGATGATGGCGAGGCTCACCCACATCATGGTGTCCACCTTGCGCCGCCTGATCCTGAGCCATCCTATCTGCGCGAACGTCGCCGCGATCGCCACCCCCGTTGCCGCGTAGATGCCGGCGAACTTGAATACGACGAAAAACAGGATGACCGGAAACAGGTCGAACAGGAATTTCATGGACGTGGATTCTACTTTTTCTCGAGCTTGAGCGACACCGAATTGATACAGTAACGCAGGCCCGTCGGATCCGGTCCGTCGTCGAAGACATGCCCCAGATGAGCGCCGCAGTTGGCGCACAGCACCTCGGTGCGCGTCGCGAACCATGAATTGTCTGTTTCGGTGGACACATTGTCCTTGTCGACCGGTGCCCAATAGGACGGCCAGCCGGTACCCGAGTCGAACTTGGCATCCGAGCCGAAGAGCTCGCTGCCGCAGCAAACGCAGCGATAGACGCCCTTGTCCTTGCAGTCGTGGTAGTCCCCGCTGAAGGCGCGCTCGGTGCCCTTCTTGCGGGTCACGTTGTACTGCATGGGCGTGAGTTGGGCACGCCACTCGGCATCGGTCTTCGTGACTTTGGCGCTCATGTTCCGTCCTGGTCTGGATTGTTTCCGGGGTGCCGCGGGCCGCATTCTACACGCAGCGGCGCCTGCGGCCTGTCGGCATGCAGCCCCAGCTCAGGATTAGAATGCCGGCCAGGCGATTAGTTTCCCGGAGAGAACAGAATGCCCATGGCAAAGATGGTCGAATACGCCGATGCGTCCCCCGAGGTCCGGGCCGTTTACGATGAGATCATGGCCACCCGGAAGACAGACTGGATCAACAATTTCTGGAAAGTCCTCGCCAGCCACCCCCCTACGCTGAGGCGGATGTGGGACGGCGGCAGACAGGTCATGGCGCCGGGAAGCCTGGACCCGCTGACCAAGGAGATGATTTACGTGGCCGTTTCGGTCACAAATAACTGCGAGTACTGCATCCATTCCCATACAGCGGCGGCCCGCGCCAAAGGGATGACCGGGGACATGCTCGCTGAATTGCTTGCCGTTGTCGGGCTCGCCAATGAGACCAACCGGCTCGCCAACGGCTATCAGATCCCGGTGGACGAGCAGTTCCGGGTCTGACGCGGGGTTCGCCTGACAACCCCAAGCGGGACCCCAAACGTCAAGTACACAGCGTCGCAGGCAGAAAAGGTCTGGTTTTGCGGGTGCAAGCGCAGCGGCAAGAAGCCCATGTGCGACGGCACCCACAAGTCGCTTGCCTGACCGGCTACAGCACCTCCGCCGCCCGGTCGGCAAGGCGCGAGCGCTCGCCGCGCTTCATCGTGATGTGGCCGGAGTGCGACCACCCCTTGAAGCGGTCGACGACGTAGGTCAGGCCGGAACTGCCTTCGGTGAGGTAGGGCGTGTCGATCTGCGCGATGTTGCCCAGGCATACGACCTTGGTCCCGGGGCCTGCGCGCGTAATCAGCGTCTTCATCTGCTTGGGCGTGAGATTCTGCGCTTCGTCGATGATGAGGTACTTGTTCAGGAACGTGCGGCCGCGCATGAAGTTTAGCGACTTGATCTTGATGCGGGAGCGGATGAGGTCGCGCGTCGCGGCGCGGCCCCATTCGCCGGCGTCGTCGTCGGTCTTGTTGAGAACGTCCAGGTTGTCCTCGAGCGCGCCCATCCAGGGCGTCATCTTCTCTTCCTCGGTGCCGGGCAGATAGCCTATGTCCTCGCCCACCGGGACCGTGACGCGCGTGAAAATGATCTCGGAGTAGAGTTTCGTCTCCAGCGTCTGCATCAGCCCCGCGGCAACCGTGAGCAGCGTCTTGCCGGCGCCCGCCTGGCCGAGCAGGCTGACGAAGTCGATCTCCGGGTTCATCAGCAGGTTGAGCGCGAAATTCTGCTCGCGGTTTCTCGCCGTGATGCCCCAGACGTTGCTCTTGGAGTGCGTGTAGTCCTTCACCGTTTCGAACACCGCGGTCTTGCCCTCCACGCCCTTCACGGTCGCGTAGAGGGGACGCTCGCCTTCCTGGTAGACGAATTCGTTGAGCATAAGACTCTGGCACAGCGGTCCGTGGACCCGGTAGTAGGTGCGCCCTTCCTTCTTCCACGACTCCATCTTGTGGCCGTGCCTGTCCCAGAAGTCCGCGGGCAGCTCGCGCACGCCGGTATAGAGGAGGTCGGTATCCTCCAGCACCTTGTCGTTGAAGTAGTCCTCGGCAGGCAGGCCCAGCGCGTGGGCCTTGATCCTCATGTTGATGTCCTTGGACACCAGGATCACCTGGCGCTGCGGCTGCTCCTTCAGCAGGTACATCAGCACGCCGATGATGTGATTGTCGGCCCTGCCCATCGGCAGGTTCGGCGGAATGTGGCCGTTGATCGCCTGGGTCTGCAGGAACAGGCGCCCGGTTGCCGTGTCGGCCGGGTGGCGGCTGAGCGGGATGCCGCGCTTGATGTCGCCCTTGGCGGGGCTGACGATGTCGTCCAGGAACCGGCTCGCCTGGCGCGCATTGCGCGCAACTTCCGACATGCCCTTCTTGTTGTTGTCCAGCTCTTCCAGCGTCATGATGGGAATGAAAATGTCGTGCTCCGCGAACCTGAACAGGCTCGTGGGGTCGTGCATCAGAACGTTGGTATCGAGGACGAAGAGCTTGGTGAGCCTCTTCCTGGCTGCCGCGCGTTTTCGGGATGACGGCATGGGCTTTTCGTATCCTGCGGCGGTGGAGTGTTCGGGGCTGAAGGGTGAGTCAGACGGCTTTAACAAAGTCGAGTACCTCCTGGACATGACCGGGAACCTTGACGCCGCGCCACTCCCGGCGCAGCACCCGTTTCGCATCGAGCACGAAGGTGCTGCGCTCGATGCCGCGAACCTGTTTGCCATACATGTTCTTCATCTTGATCACGCCGAACAGGTTGCAGACTTTCTCGTCCTCGTCCGCGAGCAGATCGAACGGGAATCCCATTTTGGCCTTGAAGTTCTCGTGCGATTTGAGGCTGTCGCGCGAGATGCCGACGATCCCGCAGCCGGCCTTCCTGAACTCCGGATGCAGATCGCGGAAGTTCAACCCCTCGGTGGTGCAGCCGGGGGTGTTGTCCTTGGGGTAAAAGTAGATGACGAGCAGCTTGGCCTTCGATTCCGACAGCCGGAACGTCGTGGCGCCCGTGGCCGGCAGGGAGAAGTCGCTTACCGCTTTATTCAGCATCGGTGTACTGCCCACAGTTCAATTGAACCCCAATCCCGCATCAAAATCAAGCACTGAATTCAGTGGGTTAGGGAAGGAACTTCATAAATCCTGGAAACAGGCGGCTCAAGCGAGAAACTCCTTGCCCTGAAGGGCCAGCGTCCCCGCGCGGCCGGCCACCTCGCCATCGACGACCTCGTGGCGCGGCAACTGAGCCATCTGCAGGTTCGCGTACAGCTCGCACATCGGAACCATCTGGTAGCCGAGAGTCTTCCAGCCAGAGAGCATGGTTTCGAACGCGCTCGCCAGCTTGCCGCCCTCGAGTTCAGCGTGCAGCGTGTAGACGTGACCCGTGGGGCGCGGGTTTTCTGAAGCCTTCAGCAAGGCCAGCGCGACATTGCCGGCATTGATGCCGCCTGCGCCGAGCAGTTCGTCCAGCGTCGGCAGGGTCGTGGGCAGCTGCGGGCAGGCAATCGGTTCGGCGCGGATCACCGGGACAAAGGGGTGCGTGCCGCGCGTGTCCGAGCAGTAATCGAAGCCCAGCCGCTGCGCCAGTCGGAAGGCGTGGATATTCATCTGCCAGCCGGCCGCGCCGTGCACGCCCGCGCTCTCGCCGAAGATCTCGGCGTAACGGTCCGTGGCCAGACGGATCTGCATCTCGGTCCATGCGGCGCCCGCGCGGGCGGCACCGTCCTGCCACTTGACGTGGTCCCAGGTGTGGATGCCCGCCTCGAAGCCTTCATCCCGGACGCGGCGCATGATGTCGCCGCAGGAGCGACCGATGTCGGGCCCGGGCAGCAGCGTTCCGTAGAGCAGCGTCTTCAGCCCGTAGTGCGATGCGACCGAAGTGCGCGAGACCTTATTCATGAAGCCGCGGCGGAACACGCGCCTGATTGCGCGGCCGGTGTGGTCGGGACCCAGGCTGAAAAGAAAGGTCGCGCCGGCGCCGTGTTTCTTCAGGACCTCGATCAGCCGCGGCACGCCTTCCCGGGTGCCGCGATAGGTGTCGACGTCGATCTTGAGCGCGAGCTTCAATCGACCAGATGCCGCGCTTCGGCAAAGTGGCCGCGATACGCATCGAAGATGCGCTCGAGGGCCTGCTGCATATTGACCCGCGGGCGCCAGCCAAGATCGCGCATGGTGTTGGTGATTTTCGGCACCCGGTTCTGGACATCCTGGTAGCCCTTGCCGTAGTACTTCTCCGCGGTGGTGGCCACGAGCTTCACCTTGCGCGCGCTCGGGCTGTATTCGGGATAGGCGAGGGCAAGTTTCATCATCATCTGGGCCAATTGCCTCACCGAGTAGTTGTTCCTGGGATTGCCGATGTTGTAGATCTGCCCCCTGGCGACAGCCTTCCTGTTCTCGATGATCTTCATCAGCGCGTCGATGCCGTCGTCGATGTAGGTGAAGGCGCGCTTCTGCCTGCCTCCATCGACGAGCTTGATGTTTTCGCCGCGCACGATGTGGCCCAGGAACTGGGTGATGACCCTCGAGCTGCCTTCCTTTGCGGTGTTGATCGAGTCCAGCCCCGCGCCGATCCAGTTGAAGGGGCGGAACAATGTGTAATCGAGCCCCTGCTGCATGCCATAGGCGTGGATAACGCGGTCCATGAGCTGCTTTGCGCAGGAGTAGATCCAGCGCGGCTTGTTGATCGGTCCCAGCACCAGTTCGGAGGCTTCAGGATCGAAGGCCTTGTCGCGGCACATGCCGTAGACCTCCGAAGTCGAGGGAAATATGAGCCGCCTGCCGTGCTTGACGCAGGAACGCACGATCGGCAGGTTCGCCTCGAAATCGAGCTCGAACACGCGCAGCGGCTCCTTGACGTAGGTCGCGGGCGTCGCGATCGCCACCAGCGGCAGCACCGTGTCGCACTTGCGTATGTGGTACTCGATCCATTCCTTGTTGATGGTGATGTCGCCCTCGAAGAAATGAAAGCGTTTCTCGTCGAGCAGGTCCTCGATGCGGTCGGTCTGCATGTCCATGCCATAGACGTCCCAGTCGGTGGCGGCGATGATCCGGTTCGAGAGGTGATGGCCGATGAAGCCGTTGACGCCGAGGATGAGGATTTTTTTCATTGTTTGGGGGAAGGACGAAAAATCATAGGGAGTGGAAATTGCCGGACAGCATGTGGGCGCTGCGTAAGGACTTGTTGAAAAACTGGCCGTGCTACCCGTGAAACTCGGCAACCGGAACGGAGCGATCAACCGCCACGGATTTGCGTAGCGCCTTAATGCGCTCGACCTCGTGCATGGTTTGGGCGGTGAAGTACGATTCGCCGCAGTGAGGACAGGACCACATGGGGATGCCTTCAATGACCAAAAGGCCCTCCCCTGCGCCAAAACTCCGCGTGACAGCGCGAAGCTGAACGCCGGGCTTGCCACACGAGGCGCACCGTTGGCTAGACAACGTAGATCGTGATGACGAAGAGAGTGCCGGTATGGCCAAGCTTGACGATCGCTTCAGCTTCAAATCCGTGGAGTGTTCGGCCACGAACGACGGTTTTGGCCTCCCGCGTGAGGCGATCTCTTTGCCTTTTGATGATTTGTCCCGTGAGGAGGACACTTTCGAGGTCGAGGATCGTGAGATTGTCATCTTCTAGCTCTTCGGCGGCGTGAATGGAAACAACATAGTTCAATGAACGGACGAGGTCGCGAATCCGATTAAGGGTAAGTTGCGGCACCGGAGAATTCTACAGGACCGCAACTCGCTTGCCCAACGACCCGCGTCAGCCGCTCGCCGGAACGAAGCGGAAGCGAGTCGGATGCACGCACGGGTTGGGCGGCCCACTATATATGAAACGTCTCGTAGATAATTTCTGCCCAATTCTCGAAACATTCGCGTCTTTGCTGATTAAATTTTCCAAAATTACGCGGGTGATATGTATGAAACCACAAAACCTTCTTGCCTTCTATGAAAATCCAGACATGAGAGCAGATGTACTTGTCTTCCAAAGATTCGGAAATCTTGAAACTCTGCTGAATCGCTTCTCGTGCCTTTTCGCCTTGAGTCACCAGAATGGCTGGCTTCAGGATAGCAATCTCGCCGCCTATATACTTTTGGCAATTTCTGAAAAGAATGGGAGAAGCAGACTGATGGTTCTCGTTACTTGCGCGACACTTCACGCTGTTGACGTGCGCAAAGTATGAATGCGAGTCTCGTATTTGCAAATCCGGCTTAATTCTTTTGAGTAGTATCCAAGCCAACTCATGTGTGCGATACCAATGTCGATTCTTTGGTAATTTGGCAACGTCGCAGTCGTGTTCTTCCTGAAGTCGGACAGATTCCACGGTTCTCCGTTCAGGGTTGCTATCACTACTGCCAGGGTCGAGCGAAGCGAATAACAGGCGTGGGAGCGTGCCTTTCTCGTACTCTGTCCCAACAAAGGCCCCCTTCGCTTTTACGAATCTATCATTACCGTCGCTACAAATTTGCAAATGCTGGCAACGGAAATCCAATGGCGATATACCTTTACGCTGATAGTAATTCGTTAGTTCGTTTAGCATTGGCCTCTGAATTTACCCACTCGACTTCCGGAAGACCCAGCATTCTTAATGGCAGTGTCTGAAGTAATGGCGGCTGGCCGCCCAACGCTAAAGCTCAGGCTCCCCATGCGGCTTCTTTTCACTGGGGTGAGTCGAACAGGATTTTCTTGCCGCCCCGCGTGTGTGCGGCAAGCGTGCCGCCTGTCGCGTCGAATTCCAGGAGCCGCAGTACTTGACCGTCGTCACAGTCGGCGAACCATCGGTCGTCCTCACGATACAGGCCCGGACCGCCGGTGCGTGCCTGGCGCAGCGGTTCGACCCGGGTGCGCAGTATCCGAACGCGAACGCCCGCGATGTCGGAGAACGCGCCGGGATACGGCGGCGCCACGGCGCGCACCAGATTGTGGACGTTGCGCGCCGCCTGGCTCCAGTCGATGCGGCCGTCCTCGGGCCGACGAGCGCCGAAATAGCTGCCCTGCGAGAGGTCCTGCGGACGCAGCCGGGCCGTTCCGGCGACGAGCGCCGGCAGCGAGCGGTCGAGCACTATTTCGGCGGCGACGGTGACCTTGTTGAACACCTCGAGCGCGGTGTCATCGAGGAGAATCGGAACGGACTGCTGGTCGACGATGCGCCCGGCGTCGGGCTTGTCGACCATTGCGTGTAGGGTCGCGCCGGTTTCACGTTCGCCGCGGATGATCGCCCAGTTGATCGGCACGCGCCCCCGGTACTTGGGCAGCAGCGAGCCGTGCATGTTGAATGCGCCGCGGGGCGCAAGCGAGAGAAGCTCGGGCTTGAGCATCTGCCGGTAGTAGAACGAGAACAGGAAGTCGGGAGCCAGAGAGCGGATGTGCGCGACGAATTCCGGTGCGTTGGGGTCATCCGGCGCGGCGCAGGCGATGTCGTTGCGCCCGGTAAGCGCGGCGACGCTTTCGAACCAGATGTTCTCGCCCGGGGAGTCACGGTGGGTGACGACCAGCGGCACTTCGATGCCATGGGCAAGAAGTACCGACAGGCAGCGCACGCCTACGTTGTGATAGGCGAAGACGACCGCGGAAGTCATTGCCCTGCGGGCGGATCCTGGCGCCCGTCGGGGTCACGCTCCAGCACCGCCTGCACCAGATAGCGCGGCCGCTGCCGCACCTGCTCGTAGATGCGGCCGATGTACTCGCCGAGCAGCCCCAGGCCGAACAGCACCATGCCGGTCAGGAAGAACTGCAGGATGTC
>Ga0315281_10008706_pt1 | contig 14168 bp, 8 predicted proteins | sample YL17G07_0_MG_FD_204540 | JGI IMG/M metagenome (GOLD analysis project Ga0315281, IMG submission 204540) | Sediment microbial communities from Yellowstone Lake, YNP, Wyoming, USA - YL17G07_0 | ecosystem: Environmental > Aquatic > Freshwater > Lake > Sediment | place: USA: Wyoming | collected...
CGACCCCCACGTTTCCGCAGTCATCGTACTCCTTGAGCGTCTGCGCCTGCGCTTCCGGCGTCCCTGAGAGCATATACACGGGCACGTCTTGATTACATGATGGGTTAATCAGGCACTCCACTATTGGAGACCCATACGATGCTCCGCCTGAATACGCTACGCTGCACGTCTTCACATCCTCATCTGCGCAGTTAAAGGCCTTCGCGCCCTGCTCCTTACATGGCAAACCGTCATCTTCGGGGTTCGGATCACCCTTGCCACCGAGGTGTCTTGAGTTGAATGGAACACAGCGGAACGCAGTGACCCCCTCCTCGGCACAACCGAATTCAGCGAACGTTTCTTTTGCCAGGCATGTGGAAACTTCGAGGAAATACCCGTTCCCACAGTACATGTTGGGGACCGCTTTTTTTGCTCCCGCTATCTCTTTATTAATGTCACCCGTATCTTGACAGTCATTGTGGTTATTCTCCTGATCAGCGCAGCCGGGCCCGCGGTCGGTCGAATACGCGGTCGTCATGATCGTCTTGTAGAGCTTGGGGATGGAGCAGTAGGACACGTTGCCGAGCGGGAAGCCGGCTTTGGTGTGCTGGCTGTACACATCGTCCGCGAACGGGAAGCGATCGATCGGATACCAGGTGAGGCAGGCCTTGTTCTTCGGATCGCCGGCGGCGTCCCCATTGATGGTGGTGGCAGCATCGCGCTCGAGACACAGCCCCTGCCACCCCTGCTGCAGGTTGATGGAGGAGCGCGGCGTGCACTTGCCCTCCGGACACTCAGAGTCGAAGTTACACACCTTGCCGTCCATGGCGCCATCCACGCAGAGGGCGTCCGGACCCTGGTTCCCTTGCGGCAGGTATACTTTCCGCCCGGCGCCGTATTCGACCTGCTCGTACGTGCACTCGCACGGTTCATCGGTCGCACAGACGTTCGCGTTCTGGAAGCCGGGCGTGATCTCAAGGGGTGGCGAGAACTCGTTCACGCCCGGACGGATCACGACCTTGTTGGGGAACGGTGCCGTAGCTTCCGGATACGCGCGACAGGTCGGTCCTTCGCCGTTCGCGACCGTGAGTTTGGACGTGTCCGGGTTCTGCACGCACCGACCGTTCCAACAGCTGCCCGCGGCGCCATCAGCGCCGGAACACGGTTTACCCGGCAGGTCTGCGCACTGGCCGATGATCTTGCCGAGCCGCGCCTGCTGCTCACAGCGATCGTGCGGACAACACAGCTTGTCGTTTCCGTCTGTCCCATTGTTCCGCGCATCGCACTTCACCTGGTCTGCGCCAAGGTCGCACTCACGCGCCGTGCGTACGCAGCTGGTGATGACCACCGGCGCGAGCTCGCTTACCGGCACGATGTCCGGGATGCTGAAGCCGGTGTAGTCCTCGCCGGACCAGTTCACGTTGCGGTCGGCGTACACGTTGCGGTTCAGGACCGTATTGGTCTTCTGGTCAGACCATACCGAGCAATCGCCCGAGGAATCCCGCTTGGTGCACAAGCCCACCTGGTCGCACACCTTGCGCTCCTGGCCGGTGCGCGGATCCAGCACGATCGCAGACGACCGGCACTCGAGCCACTGGCTGCACTCGCGGTCGCGCACGACCTTCATGACGATGTTCGCGTCGTTGGGCGGCACCGGCAGCGGCGCGTCCACGCACGATGCGCCGAATCCGCAATCACTGTCTTCGCGGCAGTAGCTGTAGTAACTCGGCTCACACGGACCCGGGCCGACGCAGAGGACGATGTTCTGTTTGCACCGCCGCGTACACTGCACGTCCCGCTGGTTGTCTGGCTTGCTGCAATCGACCGATGGGACGATCCGGTTCTGACTCTTTTCGCTCTCAAAGTACGTCGCGTCTGAGTTTATGGTGAGCTGTTGCACCGACGTGTCGTTAAACGCCACGCACCCCTCCGTGCGGGAGACGCCGTTGCACGCCTGCTTGGCATCATCGATGCTCTGGTTCTTGATGTAGTAATAGGCGTAGCCGTCCGGATGTTTGGGCGTCTTATCCGTGGGGTCGATGAACGCGGTGCACCCGGCGTACTGCTCCTGACACTGCCCCACGAGGTGCGCGTAGCGCGGGTCGATGTTGCGCCAGATGCCGTAGTAGCTGCCGCCCGCGAGGTAGGAAGCGTCGCACGGCTCCTCGGTCCCCTTCTTGAAGAATCCGGAGTACGGCAGGCTGTTGATGATGACGCGCTCCTTGTACTCACACAGCTGCTCGCCCGGATCTTTGAAGAACCGCGTCTCGTTCTTGCCTGAGGTCCACTGCTCGCACCCCACCCCCTCCGCGGTGCAGAGCGTGCTCGAGAAGTCAGACGGCTTCACGGTCTTGTAGAGCGTGGTGCCATCAACAGTCGTGTCCAGCGGCACGTAGGTACAGGTCGATTGCCCAAAGAGTATGGTGCAGTAAGTGCCGGGGGTGGGGCTGGTGAGGCCGCACGCGCAGCCGTTCGCGTCAGTGCATTTGGTGACCGGCGTTTTACCCGCCGGTGCGCCGCCCACCACCGGTGCGCCGCCGCCGAGCGTGCAGGTGGCGAGCTTTCCGAGGGCCGTGCCGCCTACTGCCATACAGCCGAGCTGCGTGGCATCACAGCGGAACTGCGGCGTATCGACCAGGTAGCGCGTGGTGTCTTGCGGCACGAGGTAGGTGTCCGGGTTGTTGACAGAGAGCGGGGTACCGTCATCTGCGGTCGCGGGCAAAACACCCTGCCAGTCGAACCGACAGACCGTGGCGCCGGTCGAGACCGTGCAGCGCGTCTTGCCGTCAACCTTGCAGTCCGTAGGCGCGGTCGCCGCAACGGCGAGCGTGCAGCGCGCGTTGAAGATGCTCGTAAACGGCGTCGTGGTCGCGCGCGCGTCCGTGAACGCCTCACAGCCGATCGCCTTTTCGCGGCAGAGGTGGTCGAACGACTTGAGGTTCACCGGCGTCTGCGTGCGCGTAGTGTACGCCGCGCAGCCGAGCTGGGCCTGCGGGAGCGACGCGCCGCCCGGCGCCTGGTCGCAGATCGCCGGCGTTCGCCATGAGTTGCGGATGAGCGGGAAGGTGTCCGTGGTCTCGATGAGCTCCACGTTATCGATGAAGCCGTTCACATCGAACCCGGAGAACGTGATCTGGTCGCCGCCGGTGGCGGTCTGGAGCAGCACCGGTCCGAACGAGAAGCGCTGCCACTCGGTGCCGAGCTCGGCGCTCGGGGTTTCTGGGTTCGCGTCGTCTGCGCTGAAGTCCACGCTGCCGGCGCTGCCCTGGAGCGCGACGCTGATAGCGCCCTTGCCCTTGCCCCAGAACACGAGCTGGTAGAAATGACCCGGCGAGAGCGTGGAAACCTTGCTCGTGCTCTTGTCCGGATTGGTGACGGTCGTGTTGTACTGCTTGGTCGCGCTCTTGCCTGCGCCGATCTGCAGCGAGAACCCGTTGAGCGCAGTGGATTCGGTCGATGATTTTCCGCCGACCCACCCCTCATCGGTCTTGGATTCGAAGGTGTCAGAACTCACGCGATGCACGTTGCCGCCCGCGTTCCCGGTGTATGAGCGGCAGCCTGCCGCGGAGGCGGCACAGCTGCGGCTCTGCGGCGCATAGCCAAGGTAGGTGCAGGTCTGTGCTGCCGTGTTCCACGACCCGCCGGTGTTAGTGCAATCGATCTCAGTGGATTCGGTCTTACGGTACTGGTTGCACTGATCGGATGAGATGACGGTCTGCGAAAGCAGGCGGTAGTAGGTGTGGCCGTCCGCGTCATACATCTCGCGGCAGTCCGGCGTCCACTTGATATCATACTTCGGCAGATCGAAGATCGCTTTGGTGCACTTAGTCACGTCCGTGCCCGTCCCGTACGCCGGGCCCGCGATGCCGCCCGGACCGTCATTTACCTCCTGGATGGCGGCGTCCCCGCTCGCGCGCACGCGCAGGGTGAATGATTTGAGCTGGTAGCCGGAGGTGTCTGAACCTTCCCACGTGTAGAACGTGCCGTCGCTCGCGGCGTCCGGCTTGCGGCACGCGCGGAGTGCGGTGAAGTACGCGCGCGCCTCACCGCCCGCGGTGGACTGCTCCACGTTGGTGAACTCATCACAGCCCACCTGGTCGATCGTACAGGAACGGACCGGGTTCCCCGCCGACGGCGTGGGGATGAAGTAGAGCGGGAAGCGCGACTTCTCGGCCGCCGGGTTCACGGTCTCGTCCGCCTCCCAACCGCTGCGCTCCTGTTTGAACGTGGAGTAGCCGACACACGCCGCGTCACAGCTGTCACGCGAGGAGGTGACCGCCGGAATGGCGGTGCCGCCGCCGACCGGCGAGTAGCGCTCACAGCCGATCTCGTCTAACGCGCACACCGGCGCATAGGCGGCGCACGCCTTCGCGTCAGTGGTCGTGTTGCCAGTACACTTCAGGTAATCAGGCGCTACTTTGAGACGCACCGTCTCACCCGCCGCGTCCTCGCCGCCCAGGTGGAACGCGGTCGCCGCCGAACCGGTCTCAAGCTGCACGGCATCCGCGTCGAACGGCTGGAGTGTGGTCGAGAACCAGGAACGGATGAGATTGACCTCTACCGTAGCGGCGCTCTTGCTGGTCGCGAAGGTGAGCGTGAACCGCTCATAGGCGCCCGTGGGTTTGAAGCGGAGGCGCACCACATCCGAGGGCACCGTAGTGACGGACTCGATTCCACAGGTCACCGGGTCTCCGGTCGATGCGGTGCAGGTCGGGTTCGCGAGCACCGGCACGTTCGAGAGCAACGTGCCGTCCGCGCCGAACTGCTTTACCTCTGCCCAGGACTCCCCGCTCCCTGCACCGTGCGTGCGCGCATAAAACGAAAGCGTGTACATGCCGTTCGGCTGCACCAGGATGTTTTTCTGTATCGCTTTCCCCTGCACCCACACCGCGGCGGCGTTATCGAACGAATTGGCACCGCCGGTCGCGTACGTTGAACCGCCGGAGAGCTCCCACCCGGTCGGTGCGCCGACTGTTCCCGCCTCAAAGCTCGGATTCTGCACGCGGTTCACGGTCCCCGTGGTGGCCACGCGCGTGAGCTCCGTACACCCCGCGCCGCTCGCGGAACAGTCAGCCGCCTTGCGGGTGAGGTAGATGCGCGAGGCGTTGTCCCACGCGCCGGAGGTATTCTGTACGGTCGAGTACCAGCGGCAGCCGATGTTCTTCTCGTTGCAGGAGAGCGACTCAAGTGTGTTCTGGAGGAACGCCGCTGATTTGCCGGTCGCGCTCACGAAGTTCTCGCAGGTGTTGAACTGCGGCGGGCACTCATCACCGTCTATGCGCCACCGGTTCGCAACGCGCGCACAGTACCCGTACCCTTTGGTGCAGTTGCCGTCCGCATTTTCGGCGAGACAGGTGGGTGAATCCGCGCACACCTCGGAGCGCTCCTCCGTGTTCTGCGCCACGAGCGACTGGCCCGTGACCCGCGCGCGACACTGCGTGGACGGCACCTTGAGCACCCAGTTCGGGTCGATGAGGTGGCACCAGGGGTAGACGTCGCTGATGCCGCCGGTTGCCGGATCGCAATTATAGAAATTATCCACGACCTTCCGGAGTGGGGTGGCGGTCGCGTTCGCTTTGCTGCTCGCGGCGAGCTCCCAGCCGACCGGCAGCATGCCCGCTTTGCGCATCTTGACGAGGTTGCTGTAGCAGTAGCCCTCCTGGTAACAGTTGGGTGACCCGTTGCGTTCTTTGTCGTCGCGGGAGATGAGCGGCTTGTTGCCATCCAGATATCTGTTGTCTTTGAGCGCTTCCGCGACGGTGAGGAATTTGTTGTCCGTCTGATCGGCGAACGCGGCGGCGAATTTAGCGTCAATGACGCAGCCCATCAGCTCGCGGTTGTTGACGTCACAAGCAGACATCTCAGTGAGGATGTCATACTCATTCACCTCCCCGATGATGGGCGTGAACGTCTGGGCAAACTGGGCCTCGGCGAGCGCTGCGCCACCGAACCCGCCGGACGCGCCGCCGGTGACGGTCTTGCCGAGCGCCTGCCGACATAGGTCGAAGAGGTCTTGGCCTGCCCGCGTCTTACAAACGATACCCGCACCGGTCAAAATCCCGCCTTTGGTGTACTTTTCGATCAATTTGCTCGCAAGGGTGCTCAAGAACACCTTACCCACGCCTTTGCCGAGGATCGCATATATATCGGTATTGTTGAAAATCGAATCTAGCGCTTGCTCGTCTGTCTTAAAACCTTTATCCATCACTTTCTCGAACTGCGTATCGATCACTTTCGCGGGTGTCTTGATGAAACCGGAGAGTGGATCGACCAGGTTGCGGAACCCGGCGCCGGTGATCCGCTCGATCGCATCAGAAAACTCATGATTGTCCCGCACTGCCAGCGCACCCAAATGAGCGTTCAATGAGGTAGAGAGCGCCGACTCACCCGGCTCAAAAGAAACCGAAAGTTGCTGGAGGAACGCGCCAGACTCAAGGGACGTGCCGAAGGTGTCCAGGTTTTTCGAGAACTCGCGCCAGGAACAGCTTGGCTTGGGCGGCAATATGGCGCGGGCGATGCCGAGCTTGATCGCCAGGTTCGCGCGCGCATTGAACGGTTCGCAGAGCCCGAGCCCGATGGTGCTCTTGGAGAACTGGTTGAGGAAGTCTGAAACCGCATCTAACCCCACGTCTTGCAGGGAATTTATGACGTCCTTGCGATAGGCGAGCGGGTTCTGACCAAGGCCGCCGGAGGCGACGAACACCGCCGCTTTCTGGGCGAGACGCTGCGCAGCTGTGTTTGCCGCGGTCACCAACGAATTCAGCAACACAAACTGCCACGATGCGCTGATCCGCGCCTTGACCGCCTCGCGTGCTTTCAGTTGCTCCTCATGAGTAATGAGGAGTGCGGCCCCAGCCTGTCCGCTAGGCTCAGTGATCGCGCGCGCTGTCCCTGGCGCGACTAACACGAACGCGGGCACCAGGAGCAACCCTAGCAGCGCGATGGCCGCGATTTTCTTTCCGTTGTGCATTAAGGCGTTGCGTTCACGTTCCCGTTTGCGTTCACTTCTGCCGCGGTCTCGTCATACAACTTGATGAGCTCGTCGTCTGAGAGCGACGTCAGGACATCATCCGTCACACCCGAGTCGCGGAGCACCTGGCGAATCGCCTCCGCGGTCTGTGCGGTATCGGCGCCGGCATTCACGTTGCCGCTCAACTCAGTCGGGAGTGGGGGCAGTTCCACCGGTATATTCTCGTCTGACGGACCGGCGTTCAGGTTCGCCGGTGCGATCGGCGGCGGTGGCGTGCCGCAGTCCTTCCCCTCCGGACAGTTCGGATCCGTGTTGCGCGCGATTTCGGTCTTGTCATCCACGCCGTCGGAATCAGAATCTTTGAGGTACGGCGAGGTACGGAACACGTTCAACTCATCGTAATCCGGGATGCCGTCGCCATCCGTGTCTTTGGTGCGATCGACCTCCTGCGCTTTGAGCTGTGCCTGGAGCGCAGCGACCGCGACCGGGTCTGGCTCGAACGGTTTTTTCACCTTCTGACCGTACTGGATCACGCCGAGGATGAGCGCCGTGAGTCCGACCAATGCAAAAAGAATCAAACCGAAAACATTGGTTCTCTCTTTGGGCATACCCCGTTAGAAAATCAGCTTACGCATGGGTTAATACGCTCCCGTTTTTCGACCTGCCATCCGATGGAATAATGATTTCAATTTTGAAACTATTATCCCTTAGATTGCAGATTTTCTAACGGGGCATATCCTCCTCTACTATATCAGAGGAAACTCATGCGGAAAAGAACGAGAATTGCGCTTCGTAGTGCAAAAAAATGCGCCTGTGTATGGATTCAACGCAATAAGCGCCAAAGATGTACCCATTTTTCGATGGAGAGGGCGGCCGGACGGCTGTCCGGACTCTCGCCTATCGCGTGGAGCGCATCTCTGCATTTATCCCTATACCTCACCCTACCCTCTCCTTGATAAGGAGAGGGTTTTTGCACGCCCCCCTCTCCTAAGTTAGGAGAGGGTCGGGGTGAGGTACCGCACATCTTTTTGCGCGGTTGGTGGAAAAAATGGGCAGCGAAAGACAGGAGATCCTCCGCTTCGCCGTGTTCGATCCCCCATTTCTTTTTGAACGTCTCTTCATCATAGAGGCGCAGGTGCACGATCGCGGACTGAACCTTCGGCGGTGGCGCGAATGCGGCGGAGGAGACACGCGCGACGAGTTTGCAATCGGCGTAGAGATTGCACATGAGGCCGAGGAGGCCGCCGGTCGAAGATTGAGTCTTGAGTCTTGAGTCTTGAGTGATCCGGTCAGCGACCTCACGTTGGATCATCGCGGTGATGGTGGTGGGGTGCGGGGGCTGTGTCAGGAACTTCCGAAAAAAATCAGAGGTGATGTTGTAGGGAAGATTGGTGACGATCTTGAATTTTGAATCTTGAATTTTGAATCTTGAATTCATCAACACATCCCCAATCCGCATCCTTAACACATCACCTTCGACAATCTCAAGATTCTGCGCGTCTTTGAATTCTTCCTGAAGCACGCGGACGAAAAACGGATCCAGCTCGACTGCGATCAATCGCTTCACGTGCGGGAGGAGCGACTGGGTGAGGACCCCAAGCCCCGGGCCGATCTCGAGCACTGTGTCTTCGGCCGACAGTTCGGCAGCCGCGACCACCTTCTCCACCACGCCGGCGTCGATCAAAAAATGCTGACCGCGCAGTTTGGAGGTCTGTATGCCGTACCGCTCCTTACGTTTTTTGACCCAGGTCGAAAGACTTTCGGTTCCATCCATAGAGCAGAGTGAGCAACGCACCGAAGATGAAGAGCGGGTACCAACCCGGGGTGAAGAGCGAAATGATGGCGAGCGCGATGAGTCCGGTGAGCACCTTACCCAGGACGATGCTCATCTCGAAGAACACCGAACTCTTCATGACCGAGTACTCGCGCGCGTTTTCAGAATCCTGGGAAACGAACGGGATGCCGATCGTGATGCGCGCCACCAGATACAACGATTGGTTCCACAGCACGCCGAACGGGGTCGTGACGAGCAGTTTGGAGACCCATGCGAGCGCGGTGAAGAGCGTGCCCACCCGCACGGTCGCGCGGCGGCTGTGCTCATCGGTCACCCGACCGACCACCATGGTGGCGATGAGCATGACCACCGACGCCACGGTCACCATCGCACCTATGTTGAAGTATGACGGGATGATGAGCAGGATGAATATCGGCCAGATGAACTGGTAGATGAACTCTTCGCCATAGCCCAGGTGCGAAACGAGCGAACGGAAAAATTCAGGCCGAAACAGGCGACGGAACGCATCGCGGTACGAGAGGTCGTGCGGCTCGAACTTCTCCGGGGTCACGAGCATGGGCACGTTCGAGACCAGGATGAACGCTGCAGCGATCACGAAGAGCGTCGCAAACCCGAACCAGGTGAGGATCGCGCCGCCCAGGATGGGGCCGGCGATCGACGCGATGATGGAGAGCGCGCCGAGCCCCGAGAGCGCGCGGCCTGACTCCGCATTCCGCGTGTAACGGGCGAGCATGGCGCGGTACGCCGGCCAGTAGAACGTCTTGAAGAGCGCGAGCGATATGACGGCGAGCGGCAGGAAGATGGGGAGCTTCGGTACCGAGTAGAGCGAGATGTAGTAGAGGATGAGGAACGGGGTCCCGAGGAAAATGCTGTGCTCGTACCCGCGGGTGCGCGCGAACTTTCCGCCGAGCGGAAGCAGAAAGAAATAGATGACATACGGTGCGACAAAGAAGATGATGATCTGGGGCAGCGAGAACCCGTTCTGGTACAGATATATGGGCTCGAAGATCGAGACCAGCGCGATGCCGAAATCCAAGATCGTCGTCGCGCTGTAGAGCTCGTGGAGCTGGCGGGCGAGGTGGTTCGCGAAAAATGGCGCGAAGAATTTCTTGATGCTCATCGACTTGAATTTAGAATCTTGAATCTTGAATCTTGATCGGGCCGTTCCGCAGGACAATGATTTTGCTCCCCTGTACGCGCACGATCGTGGAGGGCTTGCGGCGCGGCAGCGCGCCCGCGTCTAGCACCGCATCGACCGGGAGACGCAGACCTTTCACCGAGTAGCGCGCTGGCTCACCCGAACGGTTCGCCGAGGTAGCGATGAGCGGTGCCCCGAGTTTTTTCGATAGTGCCCGCGCGAGACGGGAGTCCGGCACGCGCACCGCGGCCGTGCCCCTATAGAGTGCCTCTTTAGCGATCTTTTTACTACGCACAGGCAGGACGATGGAGAGCGGGCCCGGCCAATACTTTTTTGAAATCCGAAATTCGAATTTCGAAATCCGAAAGAATTTCTGCGCCATCTTCAGATCAGCGACGATCATCGGAAGCGCCTTTCCGCGAACCCGACCCTTGATCGCAAAAACGCGCCGCACCGCCGCGCGGTCGGTCGCATCGCACCCGATCCCGTATGCAGTGTCAGTCGGGAACACGATCACCCCTATTTTTTTTTCTTTTCTGCTGACCATTTGAGGAATGATTCAGTGAACGGCTCGAGCGCGCCGTCCAATATCGCCACCGTGTCTGAGGACTCGAACTTGGTGCGGTGGTCTTTCACGAGCTTGTACGGGTGGACGACGTACGAGCGGATCTGGTTTCCCCACTCTGCCTCGTGGTACTCACCGCGGATCTCCGCGCGCTCGTCTTTGCGCTTCTGCTCCTCCACGATGGCGAGCCGCGCGCGCAAGATCTTCATCGCCGTCTCCTTATTCTGTGATTGTGAGCGCTCGTTCTGGCAGGTGACCGTGATACCGGTGGGGATGTGCACGATGCGCACCGCGGAGTAGGTGGTCTGCACGCTCTGGCCGCCGTGGCCGGATGAGAGATAGGTGTCTATACGGATGTCCTTGGGATCGATCTTGAGCGCATCGGTCTCGGGGATCTCCGGCAGCACTTCGACCAATGCGAACGAGGTGTGGCGCATCTTCTCGGCATCGAACGGCGAGATGCGCACGAGCCGGTGCACGCCGTGCTCGCTCTTGAGGTACCCGTACGCGTACGGTCCCTCGACCGAGATGGTGACCGATTTCACGCCCGCCTCGGCGCCCTTGCTCTCATCCACGATCCGCGTGGAGAGTCCGCGACGTTCGGCGTAGCGCAGGTACATCCGGAGCAGCATCGCCGCCCAGTCCTGCGCCTCGGTCCCGCCGGTGCCAGCGTGGATGGCGACGAGCGCGTTCGAGCCGTCGTATCTGCCGGAGAGCAGCACATAAAACTCAAGCTGCTCGAAGCGCTTCACGAGCGCAACGAGTTTTTGTTTCCCCTCTTCCTCGAACGACTTGTCTTTCTCGCTCTCCGCGAGCACGGAGAGCTCCTGCAGGTCTTTCGTCTCGGTCTCGAGCGCGTCCCACTCGGCGAGCTCGGTGCGGAGCGCACTCGCGCGCTGGCTCACCGACTTTGCCTCGTTGGCGTCCTTCCAAAAATCAGGCTCCGCGGTGCGGGAGTCGAGTTTTTCTAATTCAGACCGCTTCCGGTCCTGGTCAAAGTAAGCTCCTGGTCGAGGTGATGCGACCGAGGAGAACCGAGATCTCTTTGTTGAATTCAGTGGCCATTAGAGTTTGAGTTTCTTCGCGTACGCGCCGACGATGGGGATCTCCCAGCTCTGTCCCATGAGCGTGCGCACGAGCGCGATGACCGCCACCACCATGAGCGCGAGGTACCCTATGAACACGACGAGCCCCACGATCGGGATGAGGCCGACCACCCACAAGATGAACCAGGCGATGAACAGCACGAGCCCCTGCTTGCCGTGGAACTGCGCGAAGTGATCGTCCTTGCGGGCAAGGAGCGGAATGAGGAACAAGAGCGGGATATACGAAATCGCCGCAATGATGCGTCCGCGCTGGTGTTGCGTGTGAACTGCGTGTTCGTCCATGAGTACAGTATAGCAAAAAGCTGTTGTCGAGGCGAAGCCTTGCGACAAGGTTTCGCCTCAATAACCCATTTCCTCCATGCCGTGGCTCGCGCTCTCCTTCTCTTCTTTCTTGGGCGCGTCGGCGATCGCCGCTTCAGTGGTGAGGATGAGCGCAGCAATCGATGCCGCGTTCTGGAGCGCGATGCGCGTCACCTTGGTCGGATCGATGATGCCGGCCGCGACCATGTCCTCGAACCGATCTTCTGCCGCGTTGTAGCCGTGGTTGCCGGTTTGCTTCTTCAGCTCTTCAAGGATGACCGAACCGTCCTTGCCTGCGTTCTCGGCGATCTGGCGCACCGGCGCGGTCAATGATTTGCGGATGATGTTCACGCCAACCTTCTCGTCGCCGGTCGCCTGCACAGAGTCAAGAACAGAAAGCACGCGCACAAGCGCGACCCCGCCGCCAGGCACGACACCTTCCTCGACCGCCGCTTTGGTAGCAGAGACCGCGTCTTCGATGCGCTGTTTCACTTCTTTCATCTCGGTTTCAGTCGCTGCACCAACTTTGATGACCGCGACCCCACCCGCGAGCTTGGCGAGACGCTCCTGCATCTTCTCTGTATCGAACTCGCTCTCGGATTTCGCCATGACCGCCTTGATCTGCGCAACACGATCGCGGATCTTCTGCTCATCGCCGCGGCCCTCCACTATCGTGGTCGCATCTTTGGTAGAGGTCACCTTGCGCGCGCGGCCGAGGTCAGTGAGCTCGACGCTCTCAAGTTTCAAACCTACGTCCTCTGAGATGACGCGTCCGCCGGTCAATGTGGCGATGTCTTCCAGCATCTCCTTGCGGCGATCACCGAAGCCCGGTGCTTTGACCGCGAGCGTGTTGAACGAGCCGCGGATCTTGTTGACCACGAGCGTCGCGAGCGCCTGACCATCGATGTCCTCGGCGATGATCACGAGCTCCTTCTTGCCGCTCGCCGCAACCTTCTCGAGCGTGGGTAGGATGTCCTCGACCGACGAGATCTTGCGGTCAGTGAGGAGAATCAGCGCGTCGGCATATTCCGATTCCATGCGCGCCGAGTCGGTGACCATGTAGGCAGAGACGTACCCGCGGTCGAAGCGCATGCCCTTCACCACTTCGCGCGAAAGCCCGAAGGCGTGCGATTCCTCCACCGTGATGACGATGTCTTTGATGTCCTTCACCTCTTTGGAAACTTCCTTCATCGCTTCGGCGATCTGCTTCCCTATCTCTTTGTCGTTGGCTGAGATGGCGGCGATCTGTTCGATCTCGGCGTGGGTCTTGATCTCTTTGGAAACTGACTTAAGCCCTTCGACAACCGCCAACACCGCGCGATCGATTCCGCGCTTCAACTCCACCGGGTTCACGCCAGAGGCGACCGCTTTCATGCCATCTTGCACGATGCTCTGCGCGAGCAAGGTGGCGGTGGTGGTGCCGTCGCCGGCGATGTCGTTGGTCTTTGAGGCGACTTCTTTCACCAGCTCGGCGCCGAGGTTCTCGAACTTGTCTTCAAGCGAGATCTCCTTGGCGACGGTGACGCCATCCTTGGTGATGATCGGTGCGCCGTACCCGCGGTCGATCACCACGTTCCGGCCCTTGGGGCCGAGCGTGACTTTGACCGCGTTCGCGAGTTTATCCACGCCGCGTCGGAGCGCCGCGCGCGCCTGTTCGGAAAAGATTATCTGCTTAGCTGCCATAGGGTTATTTCACGATCGCGAGGATATCCGACTCGCTGATGACGAGATACTCATCCTTGCCGATCTTCACTTCGTCTGGGGAATATTTCTTGAACACGACGATGTCGCCGACTTTGACTGACATGAGCGCGCGCGAACCGTTCTCCAGGATTTTGCCCGGTCCGACGGCGACCACCTCGCCCTGCTCGGGCTTCTCCTTGTCCGCGGTCTCGGGAACGATGATACCGCCGACCGTCTGTTTTTCGGCGACCGCTTTCACGACAACGTGATCGTTCAATGGCAATAAGCTCATATAACGCTGATTTTTCTGAATAAAATTTGCTAGCGATTTCGTCGCTAACAAGCATGGGGTCATCTTATCGAAATTTGGCTTCCCGTCAAGATTTACGAAGTGCCACACCCCACGCCGCCCAGAAAATGAGGATGCCGCCGAGCGTGGTCCAGACCCAGTGGTCGCCGAGCGCGAGGATGATGAGCGCAGACGCGACGCCGATCTCATCTGCTTTGAACGCGTCTTTGAAACAATAGAAGAGCAGGAGTATGAACACCCCGAACCCGAACAGCCCGATCTCCGCGAGTGCGACCAGAGGCGCACTGTGCGCGGGTTCAAGATCATACCCGCTCCTGGTCGG
>Ga0315281_10008707_pt1 | contig 14167 bp, 12 predicted proteins | sample YL17G07_0_MG_FD_204540 | JGI IMG/M metagenome (GOLD analysis project Ga0315281, IMG submission 204540) | Sediment microbial communities from Yellowstone Lake, YNP, Wyoming, USA - YL17G07_0 | ecosystem: Environmental > Aquatic > Freshwater > Lake > Sediment | place: USA: Wyoming | collected...
CGGCGAGCTGGCGGTGCCCTCCCGCCTGTGCGGCGAACCCTCCCCCGATCCGAAGCCGGCGCTCTTCCTCGACGGCGCGCCGATCGGCCACGACCTCGCGCCGATGGCCGTCGCATTCTCGGCCGAGGACGCGCGCGCCTACATCCGCCTCAGCCAGCGCACCAGCGATCCCCTCTTCGTGGGCGACCGCCCGCGCCTGCATCCCGGCTGGCTCGCGGGCCGCGTGGAGGATCTGCTGCGGCACCACTTCGCCCTCCCCAGCTCGATGCACACCGCGAGCAAGATCCAGCACCTCGCGCGCGCCGAGGCGGGGCAGACCATCACGACCGCAGCGCGCATGATCGAGGTGTACGAGCGCAAGGGGCACCACATCGGCGTCTTCGACTGCGCCGTCCTCGGCGAAGGCGGCGCGATCCTCGCGCAGATACGCCACACGACGATCTTCCGCATCGCGCCGCCCGCCGACCGGCGCTGACCGGGCCCGGCGAGGTACCATGTCCCCATGGACCGCACCGCCGTCGTCGCAGTCTCGGACCTGATGTTCCAGCCGCGCATCACGGCGGCGGCGCAGGTGCTCGGGCTGCGCGTCCTCATCGCCGACTCCGCGGAATCGGCGCGGGAGGCGCTGGCGGGCGCGCCAGCCCTGGTGATCGTCGACCTGCAGGAGCGCAACGCCGACGTGATCGAGATCATCGTGGCCGCGAAGGCGGCCGGAGCGCGGGTGCTGGCGTTCGGACGCCACACCGACGCCGGCGTGCTGCGGGCGGCGCGTAAGGCCGGCGCCGATACCGTCGTTCCGCGGTCAGAGCTGGCCGCGGAACTGCCGCGGCTGCTCGAAGCGCTGCTGCCCGCGCCCAGCGCGTGATACGTCGGCCCGCGCCGGGCGAACCATCGATTGTCGGCGGATCAGGCCGCTGCTATAGTGCTCGTGGGCGCACGTTCTACTGCTTATGACCTCACTCTCCGCAACCAGGTACGAGACCGTGATCGGTCTGGAGGTGCACGTGCAACTCCTGACCGAGCGCAAGATGTTCTGCGGCTGCAGCGCCGACTACGCCGACGCGCCCCCGAACACGCACGTCTGCCCCGTCTGCATGGCGTTGCCCGGCGTGCTGCCCGTCATCAACCGCCGCGCCGTCGAGCTGACGGTCATGGCCGCGCTCGCTCTCAACTGCGAGATCCCGGCGTTCTCCAAGTTCGACCGCAAGAACTACCCCTACCCTGACCTGCTCAAGGGCTACCAGATCTCGCAGTTCGACCTGCCGCTCTCGCAGCACGGCTGGCTCGAGATCGAGGTCGAAGGCCAGGCGCCACGCAAAGTCGGCATCACCCGCTGCCACCTCGAGGAGGACACGGCCCGCCTCACCCATCGCGCCGAGTTCGGCGACACCTTCTCGCTCATCGACATGAACCGCTCCGGAGTGCCGCTTATGGAGATCGTCGGCGAGCCGGACCTGCGCTCGGCCGACGAGGCGCGCGCCTACCTGGTGAAGCTGCAGAAGATCATGCGGTACATCGGCGTCAGCAAGGCGAACATGGAAGAGGGCAACCTCCGCTGCGACGCCAACATCTCGCTGCGCCCGATCGGCGCCACGGAGCTCGGCTCCAAGGTCGAGATCAAGAACATGAACAGCTTCCGCTCCGTCTACCACGCGCTCCAGTTCGAGGTGGAGCGCCAGACGCGCGAGCTGGATGCCGGCAACCGCATCCCGCAGGAGACGCGCGGCTGGATCGACACCGACGGCACCACGGTCAGCCAGCGCTCCAAGGAGCAGGCGCATGACTACCGCTACTTCCCGGAGCCGGACCTGCCGCCCGTCACGCTCACCGTCGCGGACGTCGAGCGCATCCGCGCGCTGCTGCCCGAGCTGCCCGAAGCGAAGCAGCACCGCTTCGAGGCGGAGTACGGCCTCTCTGCGTACGAGGCCACGCTGGTCACCGACACGCGCGCGAAGGCCGACTACTTCGAACAGACGGTCGCGCCCGCGCGCGACAAGGGCGCCGAGACGCTGCATCATTATGCAAAGCAAGCTGCCAACTGGATCACCGGCGACTTCGCCCGCCTGGCCAACGCCGCCAATATTGATGTCCCCGAATCGAACGTCAAACCGGCCGACTTGTATGCTATGATCGCGCTCGTCCAGGACGGCACGATCACGGGCGCCATCGCCAAGACAGTGTTCGACGAGATGTTCCGGAGCGGCAAGCCGGCCGCCGCGCTGATCGAGGAGCTGGGGCTTCAGCCGATAAGCGGCGTCGACGAGGTCGACGCGATCGTGGAGCGCGTGCTGGCGGCGAATCCGAGGCCAGTAGAAGACTTCCGGGCAGGGAAGCAGGAAGCGATCAAGTTCCTGGTGGGACAGGCCATGCGGGAGACCCGCGGCCGCGCCAACCCCGCCACGCTCTCCGAGATCCTGCGCAGGAAGCTGGGAGGCTGAGCGCGAATTGTTTATCAGGCTATTCGCATTCGTGGTGCCCGTGGTAGACTGGCGGTCAGCATGCGATCGCTGATTAAAGACCCCAGCTTCATCAAGTGGTTCTACTTCGGGATGCACATCAAGCGCTGGCTGCTGCTGCTGCTCGCCGGCGTCGCCATCATGGGCCTGGGATTCGGATTCTTCCTGCGCGAGGTGTACGTCAACTACACCTTCCCGGCCTTCGTCTACTACCTCACGCTCCAGTTCCTGCCCCGCTGGTCCCGCGGCGCGCTCTTCGTCGTCTCCAGCCTCGGCATCATCTCGTTCGCCGTCTGGAAGCTGAACCAGTCGCTGCTCTCCGCGTTCATCAAGCCGGAGCGCAACGAGAGCATCGTCGACATCATCTACAACCATCGCTACTTGCGGCGGGGCCCCAAGATTGTCGCCATCGGCGGCGGCACCGGCCTCTCCACGCTGCTCCGCGGCCTGAAGGAGTACACCGGCAACATCACCGCCATCGTCTCCATCGCCGATGACGGCGGCAGCAGCGGCCGCCTTCAGCGCGAGCTGGGCGTGCTGCCCCCCGGCGACATCCGCAAGAACATCGCCGCCCTGGCCGACGCCGAGCCGCTGATGTCGCGGCTCTTCGAGTACCGCTTCTCCGAGGGCGAGGGGCTGGAGGGGCACAGCTTCGGAAACCTCTTCATCGTCGCCATGACGGAGGTCGCCGGCAACTTCGAGGAGGCCGTCCGCGAGACCAGCCGCGTCCTCGCGGTGCGCGGCCAGATCCTCCCCGCGACGCTCTCCGCGCTCACCATCTGCGCCCGCACTGTCGACGGCGAGATCGTGCGAGGCGAGTCCGCGATCACCGAGCACGGCCACGTGAAGGAAGTCTTCCTCGACCCGCCGAACATCAAGGCGAACCCGGACGCCATCCGCGCCATCCTCCAGGCCGACATGATCATCTGCGGCCCCGGCAGCCTGCTGACCAGTGTCCTGCCGAACATGCTTGTCGAGGGAATCCGCCGCGCCATTGAGACGTCGCCCGCCCTCAAGGTCTACGTCTGCAACGTCGCCACGCAGCACGGCGAGACCGATGCGTTCAAGGTCAGCGACCACGTGCGGGCGCTCAAGGAACACCTCAAGGGCTCGCCGTTCGAGTTCGTGCTCGCCAACAGCAACACCAACGCCACGCTCCCGGCCGAGTGGCACTCGGAGCCCGTGCTAGTCGACACGACGACGCTCGAGGGCGCGCGCGTCATGAAGGCCGACGTCGTCTCCGAGGAGAACCGCTACCGGCACGACTCGAAGAAGCTCGCCGACGCGCTCGTGCGCCTGTACTACGAACGCAACCAGATCAGCGACGCCGAGCCCGCTCCGCGCCAGGAGCCCGTCGGCGTCGGCTAACCCGCCGCATCTCCGGCACAACAAGAAGGGCCGCCCGATGGGCGGCCCTTCTGCATCTCCAGCCGATTCCGCGCTACGCCGGCACGCGCTCGCGCGCCGCCGGCGCCGTCTCGGCTCGCCCGGCCAGCCCGCGCAGCCCCGATACCGCCACCTCGATCAGCTCCGGCGGCAGCGGCCACTCTCCGGGCGACCACCGCCCGAACGATCGCAGCGCCTCGAAGTCGATGGCGTAGGTGTTCCGCCGGCCCTGCCGGTAGCGGATCACGATGCCGTCCTGCTCCATCTGGTTCAGGATCGCCACCACGGCGCGCTCGGTGACCCCCACGCCTGTGGCCATCTCGCGGACGGTGCTGCCGCTGTCCATCGAGATGCTCAGGAGCAGCAGCGCGTGGTTCGTGAAGAAGCCCCACGTTCCCATGCGGGGGTCCTGCGCCCCCGAGTCCAGCGACTCCGGCGTGGCGCCGTTCGCGTCGCCGCCGTGGTAGTTCGAGATCGCCAGCAACGTCTTGATCAGCCCGTCCACAAACGCTCGCGGCGTCAGCGAAGCTGTCCCCTCACGGCGGTACGCTGCCATCCGGTCGAAGTTCACCGCGTACGTGTTGCGTCGCCCTTCCCGGCTCCGCTCGACGATGCCCTCTTCGCTCAGCTGCCGCAGGATCGCCAGCGTGGCCCGCTCGGTCACGCCCACACCGGACGAGATCTCACGCACAGTGGCGCCGTGGTGCCGCACGACGTAGATGAGCACGAGCGCGTGGTTGGTCAGGAATCCCCACGTCTGCGCCATACCTGTGTCCCTCCCTGGAAGCCCTTCTCACGGTCCCGAAAAATAGTTTGAAATTCGATGTCAAAAGTACTTGACAGGTCGATTTCAGGAACTAGAATGCATGTATAAGCAATCAGGCTACATGAATCACGTTACAGGGTTCATGTGGTGAATTTCACGAACCGATACACGTGTTATGGCAATCAGTTCTCGGACATCATGCATTACCGTTCAGTGATTTGCAAGTGCTTGAGATGCCATAACGCTACGAATTTCGAAAGAAATGGGGCTGGCGCCGGGTAGGGACGTGCGGAGGAGACCCCGCAGAGGGCGGGGGGCGGCGACAGCGGATCCGAAAGGAGAGGGTCCCGGGAAGGAACTGAGTCCAACGAGTGCCGGACGCTTTGGTGGCAAACAAGGCGGGGGTCCGGTCCTCAGGGCAAGGTTCCGGGGCGGTTTGGCCGACCGCCTTCCCTGCAGAATCACCAGTAGGTCGGTCCAAGGGAAGAACGCGAACGAGCCGGTCAGGAGGGCCGGCTTTTTCGCGCCCCCGGCCGGATCAGCTTCGCTTCGGGCCGCCGTCCGCCGCCACGACCGTGTTGTACAGCAGCATCGCCCGCGTCATCGGGCCCACACCCCCCGGCACCGGCGTGATCGCCGACGCCTTCTGCGCCACTGCCTCGTAGTCGACGTCCCCCACCAGCCGCGTGCCCTTCTTCTTCGTCGCGTCCGGAATCGCGTTCACGCCCACGTCGATCACCACGGCGCCCTCGCGCACCATGTCCGCCGTGATGGTGCCGGGCCGCCCCATGACCGCGATCAGGATGTCCGCCTGCCGCGTGAAGTACCCAATGTCGGGCGTGGCCGTGTGGCACACGGTCACGGTGGCGTTGCCGCCGCGCCGCTTCTGCATCAGCAGCGCCGCCAGCGGCTTGCCGACCAGGTTCGACCGCCCGCACACGACGACGTGCTTGCCCGCCGGGTCGTAGCCGGAGCGGAGCAGCATCTGCACCACGCCGTGCGGCGTACAGCCGAGCAGCGCCGGCTCGCCGCGGAACATCCGTCCAACGTTCGTCGGGTGCAGGCCGTCCACGTCCTTCTCCACCGTCACGGCCCCGGTCGCCACGACCTCATCGATGTGGTCCGGCAGCGGCAGCTGTACCAGGATGCCGCTCCAGCGCGGGTCGGCGTTCAGCTCCGCCACCGTCCGCAGCAGCTCCGCCTGCGAGATCGTCGCCGGCAGCCGCACCGTGTCCGACCGCATGCCGACCTCCGCCGCGTCGCGCGTCTTCCCCCGCACGTACGACACCGAGGCCGGGTTCTCGCCCACGAGCACGACCGCCAGCCCCGGCTCGATGCCGCGAGCGCGCAGCCGCTCGACGTCCGCGCGCACTTCGTCGCGAACCTGCTGCGCAATGGCGTTGCCGTCGATGACCGTGGCCGTCATAAGGCGCTCCGTCGCTGGAGAGAGGGGCCGGCAGCACATTCTACCGGCGGATCCGCGACCGCACAGGCCGCCACCCGACCAGCCGCACCTGTGGGCGCTTCCACGGTCGCGCTTCGATTCGATGGCGTTCGGGCATTTCAACGGCCGCGATTTCCGCGTGTTTCACGCGTGGAGCGCAACCTAGGGGCGCAATACCTCCCCGGTGACTGCCCGAGCCAATGCCGAGTGAGGGGGTCTGAATCGGTGGTCAGGTTCACTTGCGTACAGGCACATCAGGCCCGAACTAAACGTTACATCCTAGGGGATCGCGTAGGCGTAGAAGTCGACCATGCCGTCGTGCTTCGCGCTCTGGACGACGCCGCCCGGGTAGCGTCGTGCGATCTGGCTCAGCAACGATACGTAGTCGTCGAGCAGCACGAAGACGATCGGCCCTGGCCGCGGCGGACGCTCGATCGACAGGCCGCCCCGGCCGAACTCGCTCGAACGATCCTCGCCGTGGATGTCAGGCGCCAAGAACGTCCGCGTTTCGAGAGACAGCGGGTGGCGGTAGCTGTAGAACAGGACATAGGCATCCGGCGGGAGCGTCTTCATGTACAGGCTCGCCGACGTGATTTCCTGGTGGTAAACGAAACGCGTCACCGGCACGTTGTACCGCCACGTCCAGAAATAGTCGTGCACGGTCAGGGCTCCGATCAGTACCACCGGCGCCACCGCCAGGGCCGCGAACGCCCCGCGCAGAAGCATGCCACCCTCGCTTGCAGTCCCGCGCCACAGCGTCGCAAGCGGCAGCGCGCAAAGGAATGCCACAAAAGGCGCCGCGCCGAGCGGTTCGCGTGTCATGGCGCCGCGCTGCAACAGGGCCGGCAACGGCACGATCAGCACGCAGCACACGCTTGCTATCACCATCGGCTCGCGCCAGCGACGGACTGCCATCACGACGCCGAACACGAGTAGCACGAGTGTGATCGGGTCGAAGGCCGGGCGAACGCCGCTGGCATCGACGTTGTCCGGCACGCCGCGCCAAGCGTAGGTAGCCGCGAAATCGCGGAACTGGTCGCCGATGATGCGAATCTTCCCGGCCGTGTCCGCGACGCGATAGTCCGTTGATCGCAGGACGCCGAGATCACGATAAGAGTCGATGTGCACCCAGAAGTAGGCGTGAGGGTCGCTGATGTACCAGAAGAACGGGAGGACTACGATCAACGCCACACCGAAACACAGCGCCGGCGATAGCCACCACAGCCGCAATGCCTTCCAGCTGGGATACCGGACGAGGGTCAGGACGGCGAGCACAACGGCGACAGCGAGCACAGCAATGAATCCGATGTTGTAGGCGTACACGCTCAGGCCCAGCGGTACGCCCGCGGCCGCGAACCACCTGCGCTCGGCCCGGCCGCCGCCCTTCAGCCCGCACATGATGCAGAGCAAGGCACCGAGCAGAAAGGTGGGGTAGGAGACCGACATGTGTGCGATGCGGCTGTACAGCAGGTGCCAGTACGACAAGGCGAGCAGCAGTGACGCAAAGAACGCTTCGGCGCGTGCGTACGCAACGCGCACGAGCGCATAGAGCAGCGGCACGGCGGCGAGCCCAACGAGCGCCAGGCCGATGCGAAGCCCGAACGCCGTCGGCCCCAGCAGCCAGACGCCTGGTGCGGTGATGTAATCGTTCAAGGTCGGGATACCGAGGGCTGCGTGTGAGTAGACACCGATCCAGCCCTCATGCGTGATGCGGATTGCGTCCAAGCCGAACTGCGCTTCATCGGGGTGCACGCCGTAGGGGATCTCGCCGAGCCGGATCAGCCTGAGCAACGCCGCGACGAGCGTCACACAGGCGGCGAGCAGAACGTCGATCGCGGCGGGGTGTGAAGTGGCGTTGGTGCAAGCACGCCTCTGGGCTTGCAGCAGGCTTGCGACTAGCACGCGGCCTCCGGGATGGTCGCCGGCAGCCGCACGGTCTCCGACGGCATCCCGACGTCCGCGGCGTCGCGCGTCTTCCACCGCACGTACGACACCGAGGCCGGGTTCTCGCCCACGAGCAAGACCGCCAGCCCCGGCTCGATGCCGTGGGCGCGCAGCCGCTCGACGTCCGCGCGTACTTCGTCGCGAACCTGCTGCGCAATGGCGTTGCCGTCGATGACTGTGGCCGTCATGGAGCGCTCCGTCGCTGGAAGAGGGGCCGGCAGGCACATTCTACCGGCGGATCCGCGACGGCACAGCGGGCGCACCGCGGCCGCGTCTTCCCCGTGTTTCACGCGTGAAGGGCAACCTGGGGACGCGAGACCTCCCCGGTGACTGCCCGTACCAATGCCGCGTCAGGCGGTCGCTAAGTCGGCGTCGCAGATTCGGCTCCTGTGGGGCCTACGGCCCCTGTTAGGCGGTCGCCACTCTGTTCGGGCGTGGAGCGCACATCACACGCGGGCCGGCAACTCCTTCGGTCGGCCGACCTACTACCACCTATACCGATCGGCAGGTTTACGGCGTCGGTCAACGGGCGTAGAGTCGAACTCCGCGTGCAGTCCGAAGCACAAGGTGGAGCCACCATGCCGCGGATCGTCATCACGACCATCATCAGCGTTGCTGTGATGGGAAGCACTGTGGGGTCGACGGTCGTAGGCGCGACCGCGACCATCGTTAACTGCGCCACCGGCTCCTGCATCGACAACGTCGCGTCCATTCCTCCGATCGGCGCACTCGGTTGTATTCCGCCACGCCCACGCGCTTCCGGCACGTCGGTGGAGACGATCGCGACGGACGACGGCTTGCGCACGTACCTCCTGCATGTGCCGCCTTCGTACACGGGATTCAGCGCGATGCCCGTCGTGCTCAACATGCACGGGGCGGGCTTGAACGCGGCCGTGCAGGAGTGGTATAGCGGCTTCTCCGCGAAGGCCGATGCCGAGGGGTTCATCGTCGTGTACCCGGAGGGCATGACGACAGCCGCTCTCAGTTTCACGCACTTCAATGCCTGGATGCTCCCCAGCCCGGAGCCTGACGACGTCGCGTTCATCAGTACGCTGATTGATGCGCTGGAAGTCCAGCTCTGCGTCGATCACGACCGCGTGTTCTCGACAGGTTTTTCCAACGGCGCGATGATGTCGGTCCGGCTCGCCTGCAGTCTCTCGAACCGGATCGCGGCGATCGCGCCAGTGGCGGGGGCGTACTACCCGCAGGCGGCGTTGGATCTGAACGCGGCGGAGACGTGCTCAGGCGCCACGCCTGTCCCGGTCATCGCCTTCCATGGCACCGCGGATGCCGCCGTGCCGTTTGGCGGCGGAGAGGGTGATATCTCCGGCGTCATGGTCACCTTCCGGCTGCCCATCGACGACGCCGCGGCGGCGGAGGACGCCGTGGGCGACTGGTCGGCGCACAACGGCTGCACGAGCGGCCGCCAGGAGTTGCAGGTGGACACCGAGGTCCGCCTCATCCGATACGACGCCTGCACCGCCGGCGCGACCGTGGAGCTGTATGCGGTGGGCGGCGGCGGGCACACCTGGCCGGGGTCCTTCGATATTCCGCCGGCCGGCTACACAACCCACCAGATCAGCGCGACGGACCGCATTTGGGCCTTCTTCTCTGGCTACCCGCCGGCTCCGCCTGCACCTGTCGGCGGCATTGCTGAACAGCCCGACGTGATGGAGTTGCCGTCGGCGTCGGCGTCAAGTCGCGACCACGCTGCTTACATCCTCGGCACTGCCTTCGCGATCATCGTGGCGGCGGCTGGTGCTGCGGGCTGGCGCAAGCGGCGTCGGTGGCCTCGTACCAAGTCGGCCTGATCAAGCGCTCAGTGGGCGAGGCCTCCTATCCATGACCAGTCTCGGACGACTGTTGACGCGCTGCTGAATCCGGGCGTATGACAAACAGACAGGACAGCCTTGTGCTACCGGGGGGCAGGAGGCCGCAGGTTGGCCCTCTCGCCTCGATCATTCCTAACCCCGCATTGATCGTCCGCCCGCCACCACACAGCCCGCGCTCGCGCCGATACCGCGTGCGGGCGCGCGCGCGTACAATCGCCTCATGGAGATGGCCGTCGGCATCGATGTGATCGTCATCAGCCGCGTGGCGAAGGTGCTGCAGAAGCACCCGGAGCGCTTCCTCCAACGCGTCTACACGCCCGAGGAAGTGGCGTTCTGCCGCGGCCGCGTCCACGAGCTGGCCGCCCGCTTCGCCGCGAAGGAGGCCGTCATGAAGGCGCTGGGCACCGGCGCGCGCGGCCTCGCCTGGCGCGAGATCGAGGTGCTGCCGAACCGCCGCGGCAAGCCGCTCGTGTACCTGCACGGGCTGGCGCACAAGCGCGGCGAGACCATCGGCCTGCGCGGCATCGACATCAGCCTCACCCACGAGGGCGACCTGGCGATCGCCGTGGTCGTCGGCATGGCGGCGGACGCTCCGATGGACCGCGCCGCGCACCGCGAGGGCCTCGTCGAGTGGCTGAAGGAGCAGGGGCGGCTATGAAGCTCGTGACCTCGGCGCAGATGCGGGAGCTGGAGCAGCAGGCGGTCGCCGCGGGCACGCCGCTCGACGCGCTGATGGAGGCGGCGGGCCTCGCCGTGGCGCAGGAGGCGTGGCTGACGCTCGGCGTCGTCGCGGGGCGGCGCGTGCTGGTGCTCTGCGGCCCCGGCAACAACGGCGGCGACGGCCTCGTCGCCGCGCGCCACCTGGCCGAATGGGACGCCGACGTGTGCGTCTACCTGCTCGCGGAGCGTCCCGCTGACGACGCGCTCCTGGCACGCGTGCGCGAGTTGAATGTGCCGGTCTTCGCCGCGCCGGCCGACGCCGGCTACGCGTCGCTGGACGACGCGCTCTCCGGCGCGGAGATGGTGATCGACGCGCTGCTGGGCACCGGCCGCAGCCGCCCGGCCGAGGGCGCGCTCGCGGACGTGCTGACGCGGCTGCGCGCCGCCTCCGAGCGCCCGCGTCCGCCGAAGGTGATCGCCGTGGACCTGCCGACCGGCGTCGACGCCGACTCCGGCCACGCCGACCCGCTGGCCGTACGCGCCGACCTCACCGTCACGTTCGGGCTCGCCAAGGTCGGGCTTTACACGCTGCCCGGCTCCGAGTACGCCGGCCGCATCCAGGTCGTCGATATCGGCATCCCGAAGGAGGCCGAGCGCGCGGTGCCGCTCGACCTGCTGAACGTCGCCTGGGTGTGCGAGCGGCTGCCGCAGCGCCCGAAGGCGTCGAACAAGGGCACGTTCGGGCGCGTGCTGGTCGTCGCCGGCTCGCGCCAGTACGCCGGCGCCGCGCGCCTCGCGGCCGAGGCCTGTTACCGCGCCGGCGCCGGGCTCGTCACCATCGCCTGCCCCGCCAGCATCCAGCCGCTGATCGCGCCGGCGCTCGCCGAGGCGACGTGGCTGCCGCTGCCCGAGACCGACGGCGCACTCAGCGAGCGCGCCGGGACGATCATCCGCGAGCGCCTGGCCGGCTACGACATCCTGCTCATCGGCCCCGGGCTGACGCAGGCCGACACGGCGCACCAGTGCGTGCTCGACGTGCTGAAGGCGCCGCCGCCGAACGTCCGCGCGGCGGTGATCGACGCCGACGCGCTGAACGCGCTGCCCATCGATCCGAACTGGCGCGGCCGCGTGCGCGCCGAGGATCTGCACGTCGCCGACTGGCACACCCGCATCGGTCTGGCGGCGGTGCTGACGCCGCATCCCGGCGAGATGGCGCGCCTGCTCGGCTGCGCCGTCGCGGACGTGCAGGCCGACCGCCTCGCCGCCGCGACGAAGGCCGCCGCCGCGTGGGGGCAGGTGGTCGTCCTCAAGGGCGCGCACACCGTCATCGCCGCGCCGGACGGGCGCGCGGCGATCAGCCCGTGCGCGACGCCGCTGCTCGCCACCGCCGGCACCGGCGACGTGCTGGCCGGGACGATCGCCGGTCTGCTCGCGCAGGGCGCCGACCCGTTCGACGCGGCGGGCTGCGGCGTCTACCTGCACGGCATGGCGGCGGAGGAGATCGGCGAGGAGCTGGGCGACCGCGGCCTGCTGGCGGGCGACCTGCTGCGCGAGATCCCGCGGGCAATCCGCACCGTGCTGCAAGGGCGCCCGTCGCGCGGCGCGCCGGGCCTGGGCGGCCTGGGCGACCTCGCCGCGGCGTTCGGCGCGGGGGGCGGGCTGCCGGCGGAGCTGACGTAGCGCGCTATGGTGGCGGCCGGAGTTTGCTCGGCACTTTTCGGTGTTTTCGCGCGGCGGGAGTTTGCTCGGCACTTTTCGGTGTTTTCGGGGCAGCGGAACGCGGCCGGGACTGATTGTTTGGATTGACCGTGGCGCGCACTCTATCAACGATCATGGGGTGGATGAGCGGGAGGACTTTGGGCCAGTCGTAGCGCCGGCCGCGCGGCACCATGAGGCCGGCATCGCGGACGGCGATGAGGATCTCGCGCAGGGCGGGCGTGTCGCCGCGCTCCTCGAGCACGCGCAGGCCCACGGCGACTTCGCGCATGCGGCGGGAGCGATTGCCGCTGCGGAGCGCGTTCACGTTGCCGCGCGGCGCGCCCGCGCCGGGCCGCCGCCCACCTCTCGGCATATCGTAGCCTCCTTTCCGGTGCGGAGTGATCCTCGGGGCGAGGCTACGACAGGGTGGGGGCGAACTCTAAGCGGCGCGTGTCACGTGGGCCGGCGCCCCTTGCCTGCGAAAAGTGCAAGGGCCGGAGCGTGGCGTCCGTGGGTGCGGCAGGCGGATACTGGCGACGAGGTGACCCATGACCGTCGTCGCGGCCGTCCAGATGCACGCCACCCCGCGAGACGTTGCGGGCAATCTCGCGAAGGCCGACGCGTTCCTCGAACGGGCGTCGCGCGGCGGGGCGAAGCTGACCGTGCTCCCGGAGCTGTTCAACGTCGGCTATTTCATCGGCCCTGAGCTGTTCGATCTGTGGGAGACGGACGACGGCCGCACCGTGACGTGGATGCGGGAGCAGGCGGCACGGCGTGACATGATCGTGGCGGGGAGCGTCGCCGAGCGGCGCGGCGACCGGCTGTTCAACACCATGTTCATCGCCGAGCCCGGCGGCGCGTTGCACCGATACGCGAAACGACAGCCCACCAAGACAGAACTCGCGGCCTTCGACCACGGGGACGACGCGGCGATCATCGACACGTCGCTCGGTCGCACGGGGTGCGCCGTCTGCGCCGATCTCAACTGGGGCAAGACGCTGCTCCGGCCGCTGGCGGGCAACGTCGACCTGCTGCTGTTCGCCCAGGCCAGCTCGGCGCCGTGGCTGCTCGGTCGCCTGATGTGGCGGCAGGAGCGCAAGCGGGGCCGTCCGTTCTACGCAGGCTTCGTCAAGGCCATAGGGGCGCCGATGGTGCTGGCCGGCCTCGTCGGGCCGATGCAGCGCATCACGCGCGTGGTGGGAGCCTACCTGTACGGCGCCACCTGGATCACAGACGCTGACGGACGCACCCTGGCGAACGTGCCGTTCGGCGAGGAGGGCGTAGCCGTTGCGTCCATCAGCATCGGTTCGACGGGCGGCGATCCGTCGTCGAAGGCCTTCCGCGACCCCGGATTCGGCCGCGACCTCATGAACAGCCTCGTCGTGAATCTGCCGAACCTTCGGCCGGTGAAGGGGGCAGGCGCGCCGCGGAGGTAGCGGCGGGAGCAATTGCCACTGCGCAGTGCGTTGAGGTTGCCGCGCGGCGCGCCCGCGCCGGGACGCCGCCCGCCTCTCGGCATGTCGCTGCCTGCTTTCCGATACGGGGTGATCGTCGGGGCGAGGCTACGACAAGTTGGGTGCGAACTCGAAGCGGGGGGTGTCACGTGCGCCGTGGGGAGGGCGCCGCATCACAAGGCGTGTTCGGGAGTGGCGACGCCATCGGAGCGTTCTGAGTTTGCATAACCGGAACACTTGTTCTCAGACGGCCGCTCGTGCGACAATCAGGTGATGCCACCACTCCCAGCCAAGAAGCCACGCGAGCGGATGACCGAAGGTCCGACAGCGCACCGGATCGTTCTCGGAGATTCGAGACGTATGCCGGAGTTGAACAAGGGCTCCGTCCATCTGGTCGTGACCTGAGCCTACCCCACTTTCCCGGACACCTAGACTGTGGCGACGAAGTCGCCCAGAAAGGAGTCCAGGATGGCCACGCGATACCCGGCAGAGTTCCGCCAGCGAGCGGTGGAGTTGGCGCGGCTGCG
>Ga0315281_10008708_pt1 | contig 14165 bp, 9 predicted proteins | sample YL17G07_0_MG_FD_204540 | JGI IMG/M metagenome (GOLD analysis project Ga0315281, IMG submission 204540) | Sediment microbial communities from Yellowstone Lake, YNP, Wyoming, USA - YL17G07_0 | ecosystem: Environmental > Aquatic > Freshwater > Lake > Sediment | place: USA: Wyoming | collected...
ATGAGTGCGGGCCACGCCGACCGCCGCGACAGCGAGGACCTGGTCCAGATCGAGGTCGGCGACGGCTTGCAGCGCCGGTTCACGGGCGCGTTCATCGCCGATGGCTTCGAGCGTGCGCCACGCTGCCGCCCGTGCGACGACGTCGCTCCCGGACGCGGCTGCCGCGATGAGGCGCTCGACCGCCCGCGCGCCCACCACGGTGAGCCGCGCCACGGCCGATTCCCGCGTCGCCGTGCTGGCGGCGCTGAGGTCGGCGATGAGCGCGTCGATCTGTTTGGAGGAAGAGGCCTTGATGGCCAAGGGGTGATTCTAGCAACGATCGAGAAGAAACCGCAGAGGCCGCAAAGGACGCAGAGAAGACGATCTCGGCGCTCTTTGCGTCCTCCGCGGTTTCTTCTTACTGCACCTTGACGACGAGCGCCGCGCGGCGGTTCAGCCGGCGCGTTTCCTCACGCGAGTTGTCGAACTTCGGCCGCTCTTCGCCGTAGCTGCGGCTCTCCATGCGGCTGGCGGGCACGCCGCGCGACATCAGGTACTCGCGCACGCTGTTGGCGCGTCGGTCGCCGAGCGCGAGGTTGTACTCGGCCGTGCCGATGTTGCAGGTGTGGCCCTCGATCACGATGTTCTTGCCGGCGTTCGCCTGCAGCCGCGTCACCGCATCGTCGAGGAGGCGCAGTGCCTCGGGACGGAGCGTTGACCGATCGAAGTCGAAGTACACGTCTTCGAAGTTGAGTTCGACAACCGGTGCCGGCCTGACGACCTGGATGGTGACCGAGGCCGACGCGGTGCCGCTCTTGCCATCGTCGACGGTGACGGTGGCGGGGACGGCGCCCTCCTGCTGCGGCGCGGTCCAGGTGGTCTGACGGTCCGCCTGATTCGCGAATCGTCCGGCGGGGGCCGACCAACGGTAGGTCAGCGTGTCGCCGTCAGGATCCTGGCCGTCAGCTGTGACGGTCGACGTCTTGCCGACCTCCACGGTGCACGGCTCGCAGCGTGCGCGGACCGTCGGCGGCCGATTCTGCGGCGGCGGGAGCGGCGTGGGCGGAGCCGGCGGCGGCGGCGAGGGCGGTGCGTAGACGTGGGCGCCCGGGTGATAACCAATCCGGAACTGCAGGTCGTAGTAGTCGCCCATGACGTCCGGTTCGTCCGTGTAGGCGCTCGAACGCCCTCGCGTGGGCACGTTCCAGCTGACGCCACCGCCGGCGAAGAACCCGTTCTTCGCCTGGAACGTGAGGCCGAGGGTCGCGCGCGTCAGACTCTGCGTCGCCGAAGTGACCGGCGCGCGGCTCAGATCGGTGCCGACGATCGACGTCCCGGTGATCGTGAGGGTGTCCTTCGACGGAATCTGCCCGTTCAACTCGCCCGACACGCGCAGCATGTTGCGCGACGGGAACGCCACGCCGGTGCCCCAGCGGAAGGCGCCGGTCGGCGCGTCGATGCCGTCCGGGCTGCCGCGGAACTCGTAGCCGCCGTAGCCCGACACGTCGACCAGCTTTGACGCTTCCTTGCTGACGATGAAGTCGAGCGCGAGATCGGGTTTGCCGGTGCTGACGCCCGCGTCCTTCTTGCCGGTCGGCAGCTTGGCGACAGCGCGAACGGCGATCGCGGCGGGATTCTGGCGGGCCTCGGACCAGAGGTTGATTTTCGCGCCCAGGTAGAAGTCGCCGACGTTATCTCCCGTCCACTGCTGGTTCACGAACGGGTAGCGATCGATGACGCCGCCGAAGCTCGGGTCGTTCACGAACATCGGGTGGATGTCGCGATCGATGCGCGTATCGACGAGGAACGAGCCGAAGATCTCGGCGCGGTCCTTGATGCCGACCGCGAACGTGCCGGCAAAATCGGCGACGTTCGTGTAGCCCTGGATCCAGTTCGTGCCGCGACGGTAGCCGCTCACGGACCATGCGCCGTTCGCGAGCACTTCGCCCGTGGGCACGTACCAGAGTCCGGTATCGCCGAAGAACGTCGTCGTGGCGGGCCGCGATGCCACGTCAGCAGACGGCGTGGACGCGGGCGCGGCGGTCTGCGCGGACGTGGTCGCCGGAGTTTGAGCGGCGGCTGCTGTCGTGAGGAAGGCGCACGCGGCCGCGAGGATCGAGGAACGAATACGTGTAGTCATCAAGGCTGTACCTCCAGCGGTACTAGCAAAAGAGCAGCCATGATAGTACGACTGACCTGTACTCGAAGTCAATCAACGACTTGCGAGGTTTAGCTGGTGGCGTCCGTCGGTGCCCGCAGCCGTTTCGGTCCGACGACCCAGGCGATGACGATGCTCAAGAGATAGAGGCCGACCATCGGGGCGGCGAAAATGGTCTGCGTCATCATGTCGCCGCTCGGCGTGATCACGGCCGCGACGACGAAGATGATGAGAAACGCGTACTTGAAGTGGCCGATCAGGAACCGCGCCGTGATCAGCTTCATCTTCGCGAGGAAGAACACGACGGTCGGCATCTGGAACACGAGGCCCATGCCGAGCAACATCTTCGAATAGAGGCCGAACACATCGTCGAGCTTCGGCATGAACGCGAGGTCGGGCGTGTTGAAGCTGGCGAAGAACGCCATCATGAACGGGAACGAGATGTAGTGATTGAACGCCGCGCCGGCCACGAACCCGATCGTCGTGAACAACACGAACGGAATCGCGAGCCGCTTCTCGTTCGAATACAGCCCCGGCGCGATGAACATCCACACCTGATACATGATCAGAGGCGACGCGAACACCACGCCCATGATCAGCGAAATCTGGATGTAGAGCGAGAACGCTTCGCCCGGCTCCGTGTAGATCAGTTTCACCCCGGGCGGGAGGGCCTGGCGCGTGGGCGCCAGGATGAAATCGACGATACGGTTGATGAACGCAAAGCCGATGACCACGCACACGCCGATGGCGATCGCGGAGTTGACGATGCGTTTCCGGAGCTCGTCGAGATGCTCCAGAAACGACATCTTCCCCGCGGCCGGGGCGTCGTCGTCTTCGTCGGGCGGAAGCGGGAGAGCCCCAGACTGGGGGCTCGGAAACGGCACGAGGGCCATTACACTGGCAAAACTAGGCGCCGCGCTCCACGATCGGGCCGGCGTGTGGAACCTCCGCGGTGGTCACGGGCGCCGGGGGCGCCTGGGGCGCCGCGGCCTTGGACGCGTCGAGCGTCGCGCGCTGTTCGTCCAGCCGGATCTCTTCTTCGAGCGTGCTCTTCAGCTCGTTCGAGGCTCTCTTGAACTCCGCGAGGCTCTTCCCGAGCGAGCGGCCCAGTTCGGGCAGCTTGCGCGGCCCAAAGATGATGAGCGCGATCACGAAAATGATGATCAGCTCCGGCATGCCGATAGACCCAAACATGTGACTCCTGCTTTCTCGAAAACCGAGGCGTGTCCGCTGACCCCATTATAGGAACGGGTTCCCCTCCGGGTCAAGAAGTTCCAGCGCGCGTGATGCCCAGAAGTCGTTGATCGCAAGGAAGTTATTTGCTACGATGCCCAGTATGCGACGTTACCGTCCTCTGCCCGCCGTGGTATTCGCGGTCCTCGTCTCCGCCCTCGTCGGCGGGTTGTTCGGCCGCCGCGCGCTCGCGACCGACGACAAGGTGCCGGAACACTACCGCGCCTTCACCGCCGCCTTGAACGCCATCGAGACGAGCTACATCGACAAGGTGGACTCCGACAACCTGGTCCATGGCGCCGTACGCGGCATGCTCGGCACGCTCGATCCGCATTCGAGTTTCTTCAGCCCGAAGGAATACGCGCAGATGCGCGAGCGGCAGGAAGGCCGCTACTACGGCATCGGCGTGTCAATTCAGTCGATCGACGGCGACATCACCGCGATGCAGGTATTTGAGCAGTCGCCGGCGTACAAGAAAGGCATTCGGCGCGGCGACGCGCTCGCGAAGGTGGACGGCGAAGACGCCAAGGGCTGGACCACCGACCAGGCGATGCGCAAGCTGCGCGGCGCGAAGGGCACGATCGTGAACGTGGGCGTGCGGCGCCGCGGCTACGACGAGCTGATTCCGTTTCAGCTGACGCGCGATGAGGTCTACCTCCCAACGGTCCCCGCGTACTTCATGCTCGATGCGACCACCGGCTATATCCGCATGCAGGACTTCGGCGAAAACACCGACCGGGACGTGAAGCACGCGCTGCACGATCTGTCGACGAAAGGCATGAAGCGCCTGCTGTTCGACATCCGCGGCAACCCGGGCGGGCCGCTCGATCAGGCAATCAAGGTGGCGAACGAGTTCCTGCCGCGCGGCAAGATGATTGTCTACACGCGCGGGCGCGTGCCGAATTCGGACCAGGACTATCGCGCGACGGAAGAGAGCGAGTTCACCGACATGCCGATCGTGGCGCTCGCCAACCGCAACAGCGCGAGCGCGGCGGAGATCGTCGCCGGCGCGCTGCAGGATCACGATCGCGCGTACATCGTGGGCGAGACGACCTTCGGTAAGGCGCTCGTGCAGTCGGTGTATCGCATCAGCGGCGGCGCGGGCCTCGCGCTGACCACGGCGCACTACTACACCCCGTCCGGGCGCATCATCCAGCGCCCGTGGGATGCGAGCTTCGACGAGTATCTCAGCTACTCGCTACGCGATCAGGACGCGAACAAACCGCACAATCCGAGCGACCTGAAGCGCACCGACGCCGGCCGGCCCGTCTACAGCGGCGGCGGGATCGAACCCGACACGCGCGTCGCCGGGCCGCTCGAAGGCTTCAACCCGGGGCGGTTCGGGCGTATGCTGGGCGGGCGCGGCGAGTTCGCCAACTACGCGCAGAGGTTCGCGGCCGAGGGCGACACGCGCATCGCGCAGCAGTCGACCAACCGCAAGCTCGTGAAACCGAACTTCGTCGTGGACGAGGCGATGGTGGCCGGCTTCCGCGAACAGGTCAAGGCCGACAAGCTGAAGATCGACGACGACGCGTTCGCGAAAGACCTCGAGTTCATCAAGGCGATGATCCGCTTCGAGATCGACAACGCCGTGTTCGGCATGGCCGACGCGAGGCGTCACCTGATCGGCGTCGATCCGCAGGCACAAGCCGCCCTGACGATGTTTGGGGAGGCTCAGAAGCTGACCGAACTCAGCAAAGCGGCCAAGATCAAGGCGAACCACTGAGGGCTGCCGCCCGTCTCTGAGCTTCCCGCCCGCTTGGGGCAACCGACCACAACTAGTTGGGTCGCAGATTGCTCTTGCCCCTACAGCTAGCCCTTGTTAGACTGACGACCGTACCGGGCTTCGCATCGTATTGCGGATTGCGGATTGGGGATTGCGGATTGCGGACGCAGGCGGCCGGCAGCGCCAAAGATGCTGATTCCCCAATCCCCATCCCCAATTCCCAATCCCCAATCCGAAATCCGCAATCCGCAATCCTCAATGAGTGTCCCATGCGTCTCGAACGCCTAGAGATCAACGGTTTCAAATCGTTTTCCGATCGTTCGGAGCTCGCCTTCGACAAAGGCGTGACCGCGATTGTCGGTCCCAACGGGTGCGGCAAGAGCAACGTCGCGGATGCCATCACGTGGGTGATGGGCGAGCAGAGCGCCAAGAGCCTGCGTGGCGACAAGATGGAAGACGTCATCTTCAGTGGCAGCGACGCGCGCAAGCCGACCGCCTCAGCTGAGGTGCGGCTGCGGTTCAGCGGCTTCCTGAAGACCGTCAGCGGCCCGGCGTTTCCGGCTGAGCCCGGCCTCGAGCCGTCCGCAGGGAACGGGCACGGCAACGGCAACGGGCACGGCAACGGGCACGGCCACCACGCTGATGAAGCAGGCAACGGCCGCGGTCCAGGCCTCGCGGATGTGGTCGGCATCGATGCGATCATCCAGTCGGTCGCGCGCGAGATCGAAGTCACGCGGCGGCTGTACCGCTCGGGGGAAAGCGAGTACCTGATCGACGGCCAGGTGTGCCGCCTGCGCGACGTCCACGATCTGCTGATGGACACGGGGCTCGGCGCGAAGAACTACGCGATCATCGAGCAGGGCAAGATCGGGATGATCCTGAGCGGTCGGCCGACCGATCGGCGCCAGTTGATCGAGGAAGCGGCCGGTGTGACGAAGTACAAGGCGCGTCGCCGCGCGGCGGAGCTCAAGCTCGAGGCCGCCCGGCTGAACCTCACGCGCATCGACGACATCGTGTTCGAAGTGGAGAAGCAGCGCGGCACGCTGAAGCGCCAGGCCGGCAGAGCCACGCGCTACAAGCGGCTGCGTGACGAGCTGCGCCGCTGGGAAAAGGTCCTCTTCGCGCGGAAGTACCGCCAGCTCGCCGAGACCATCGAATCGGCGCGGGCGCGCCTCGCCGATGCGCGCGAGCGCGAGGCGGTGTCGGCCGCGCGTGTCGGCGAAGTCGAGGTCGATCTCGGGCGGCTGCGCATCGAGCTGGTCGAGGCCGAGTCGCGGTCCACCCGGTCGCGCGAGGACGCGCACGCGCGCGAGCTCGCGATCACCCGCCAGGAGCAGCAGATCGCCTTCGACCGCGAACAGGTCCAGGCGCTCGGCGCGCGGACCACGACTGTGGCGGCCGAGCTCGACGGGCTGGAAACGCGCCGCGAACCCGCGCGACTGGCGCTGGCGGCGCGCCGCGAGGCGGCGGCCGAGGCGAACGCCGAACGCGACCGCGCCTCGGCGACGCTGGCGTCCGAATCGGACGCCTACGAGACGGCGCACCGTGAACTCGAGGGGCTGGAAGCCGACGTCGAAGCGGCGCGCGGTAACGTCTTCTCGGCGCTCAACTCGGCGACGGCGCTGCGCCACGCGCTCGAGCACGCGGCGGCCGCGCGGGATCGCGTCGGCGACGCGCTGTCCAAGCTCGACGTCGAAATGAGCGATGTCCGCATCGAGTCGGGACGCGTCGCGGCGGAGCGCGCCGCGGCCGTGGACGGGCTTCGGCGGGCGTACGACGGCATTGAAGCGACGCGGGTGGCCCGGGCGGCCCGTGAATCCGAACTGGCGAGCGCGCGCATCGAACACGACTGGCGATCGCGGTCGGTTCGCGCGCGCGAGCACGAGCTCGCCGGGCTCGCCGCGCGCCTGACGTCGCTCGAGGAGCTCGACGCCGCGCGCGCGGGTTACGGCGACGCCGCGCGCACGGTGCTCGTTCAGGCCAACGGCACGGTCAACCAGCAGGGCGCGATCGCCGATTACCTCGAGGTCGAAGCCGGTTACGAGCGCGCCGTCGAGGCGTGCCTCGGCGACCTGCTGCAGCACGTCGTCGTCGAGCGGGCGGAGCATGCCGCGGCCGGTGTCCAGCTGGTGCGCGAGTCCGGCGCCGGGCGCTGCGGTTTCCTCGTGACGGAATCCGCAGAGGCGCCGACGAAGGTCGCCAGTTTTTTCGCGAGAATGAGCGTCGCCGGCGACCCCGGGTTGTCGGGGCCAGATTTCTCAGCGGGGCCAGATTTAAATCTGGCCCCGACAAGCCAGTCGCTGCCCGATGGCGTGGTCGCGCTGTCGTCGGTCGTGCGCGTCAACGGACCGTTCGCCGCGGCGATTCGACGGGCGGTGGGCGAGGCTGGGATCGCGCGAACGTACGACGGCGCGGCCGCTGCCAGCCGACTCACGCCGCTCGCCATCGCGACGCTCGACGGCGATGTGTTCCGCGGGCCGCACCTCGTGTCGGGCGGCGGACGCGCCGAATCGCGCGGCATTCTCGAGACGAAGCGCGAGATCAAGGAACTGCGCGGCCGCATCGCGGCGGACCGCGACGCGCTGACGCGGCTGGCGCAGGAGACGGCGGAGTTCGAGGGCACGATCGCGCACGCCTCAAACGCCATCACCGCCTTGAACGCCGAGCATCACAAGCAGGACAAGAGCGTTGTCGGGCACGATGCGCAGCTGCAGCACGCGACCGACGAAGACACGCGGCTCGCGCAGAAGTCCGAGCAGCTCGCTCGCGAGACACACCAGGCGGAAGAGGAGCGCGACACGCTGGATCGGCGACAGGAAGAGGCGCGCGCGTCGATCGGCCGCCTGGAAGCCGCGCAGCGGGAGGCCGACGACCGGCTGACCGTCGCGCAGCGGCGGCTCTTCGAGGCCCGCGAGGCCGCCGAAGAGTTGAGCCGCCGGGCGGCGGACGCGGGCGCGACGTACGCGGCGCTCGTCGAGCGCGCGAGCGCACTCGCCACCGAAGTCCTCCGGCTCGACGAAGCGGGCGCCGAGCTCGAGCAGCGCGCCGGCGCGCTGGCGGCGGAGCTGGACGAGACCAGTCGCCGCATCGAGGATCTCCGATCGGCCATCGCCGCAGGCGACGTGCAACTCAACGCCGACGTCCTGGAACTCGACGCGCTCCGCGACCTGGTCATGACCACCGGCGAGGCGGTGACGATGCTCCGCGCGCGCGCCGACGAGTTCGAGGCGGCGATCAAAGAGGCGCGCGGCGCGCTCGACGCCATTCGCGCGGTCGTGTCCGAACTGGACGTGGCGCGCGCCACCGCGGAGGCGGATCTCTCGCATCTGGCGCACACCTGCGAGGACGCCGTCAACGCGACGCTCGACGAAGTGCTGGTGGAAGTCGATCAGCTCGAGCGCGAAGGACAGACCACGCCCGACGCGGCCGTGGTGCTCGCCGAGGAGCCGGACGAGGACGGTGAGGTCCGGCTAAAGCCGGACGCCACAGGTGCGGGCGCTGGTGACTCCGGTGGTGTTCGCCTTGACTCCAGTGGCGTCCGCCTTCAGGCGGACCCGGGTGTCGCGGCGGCGACGCAGCGCGCGCTCAGCGCCGAGGAAGCCATTACCGCGCTGCGCGGAAGGATCGAGCGGCTCGGCCCCGTCAACATGATGGCGATCGAGCAGTTCGACGAGCTCGAAACCCGACACGTGTTCCTCACGACGCAGCGGACGGACCTCGTCGAGTCGATTGCGCAGACGAGCGAAGCGATCACGCGCATCGACGAGACGACGCGGTCGCGCTTCGCCGAAGCGTTCGCGGCCATCAACACCAACTTCCAGCAGACGTTCAGCACGCTGTTTGGCGGAGGGCGCGCGGGGCTGGCGCTGCTCGACGAGCACGATCCGCTCGAAAGCGGTATCGAGATCATTGCGCAGCCCCCGGGCAAGCGCCTTCAGAGCGTGCAACTCCTGTCAGGCGGCGAAAAGGCGCTCACCGCCATCGCGCTGATGTTCGGCATGTTCAAGTACAAGCCGAGCCCGTTCTGCGTGCTCGACGAGATCGACGCCCCGCTCGACGACGCCAATATCGGGCGGTTCGTCGAGATGCTGCGCGGCATGCAGCAGCACACGCAGTTCATCATCATCACGCACAGCCGGAAGACGATGGAAATCGCCGACCGGCTCTACGGGGTCACCATGGAAGAACCGGGCGTCTCGAAGCTGATCTCCGTCCAGCTGAACTGACGGTCCCTCCCTGGCGTATGTAAGGGAGGAGGTCCCCGATGGCTGTTGCCGTGTCCCGCCGTCTCGTCGTCTTCGTGCTGCCGCTGGCCGTCGCGCTGGCCGGCTGCGATGTGTCCCTCGGCAACCTGACCGCACGCGCCACCGACGAGTGGACGCGCACCTATCCCCTGACCGCTGGCGGCGAGGTCCGGATCGTCAATACCAACGGCAAGGTGGACGTCGAGGGCGTCGATGGATCGACGGTCGAGGTCCGGGCCGAGCGGATCGCGCGCGGTGCGACCGAAGCGGCGGCGCGCGAACTGCTGCCGCGGATCGTGATCAAGGAAGAGAGCAAGCCGGACCGCGTGTCTCTGGAAACCGAGCGCATGAACGGCATCATGATCGGCGCCGGGTTCGAGGTGCGGTATCACGTCCGCGCGCCGAAGAACGCCGTCATCAACGTGACGAACACCAACGGCCAGGTGACCGTGAACGCGCTCGGCGGGAAAGTCGTGGCGCACACGACCAACGGCGGAGTGAAGGGCACGAACCTGACCGGCGGCGTCGACGCGCGGTCGACCAATGGCGGCGTGTCGATCGAGATGGCGGCCGTCGGTCCCGAACGCGTGTCGCTGCAGACCACCAACGGTGGCGTGACCCTGATGCTGCCAGAGAAGGCGAAAGCGACCGTGTCGGCGTCGTGTACCAACGGCGGCATCAGCGTCGGGGCGCTCGACAATTTTGAGGTCTCCGAGAAATCCCGCCGGCACCTGGAAGGGCGTCTGAACGGTGGCGGCACGCCGATCGAACTCGAGACCACGAACGGTGGCATCCGCATCCGATCGAGAGACACGGTGAACACCCGCACCGACACATCTGAAAAACAACGATGAACGCAGAACCCGCTGAACACGCAGAAAGATTTGTCTGCTCTGCGGATTCCGCGAGTTCAGCGTTGATCGTCTGGGCAGCGTGAACGAGGACAAGGCCACCCGCTATCACCGTCTGAAACGCCAGGCGAGCATTGCGTCGATGCTCTGGGGCGGGCTGCTGCTGGGCGGCCTGAGCGCGACGGGCTGGAGCGCCACCATCAGGGACGCGGCCGAGCGTCTGGCCGGCGGCGTCGCCCCCGGAGCGCCCCATGCGGCCGCGACCGTCGTCTGCTACGTCGTGGCGTTGTCCATCCTCAACGAGATCCTCGGCCTGCCGATACGCTTCTACAGCGGGTTCTTCCTCGAACGCCGGTACGACCTGTCGAAAGAGACGCTCGGCGGTTGGTTCGCCGATCAGGTGAAGTCGTTCGGTCTCGTCCTGCTCCTCGCCGCTCCAGCCGCCGCGCTGATCTACTGGTTCATCCGGCTGTCGCCGGAGCGATGGTGGCTCGCGGCCGGCGTGACGTTCACGCTGCTGATCGTCGGCCTGACCAACCTCGCGCCGGTTGTGCTGTTGCCGATCTTCTACTCCGTGAAACCGCTCGATCGGGATACATTGCGGGCGCGGTTGCTCGCCCTGGCTGAACGCGCCGGCGCACGCGTGCTCGGCGTATACGAATGGGGGCTCGGTGAAAAAACGAGGAAAGCCAACGCCGCGCTCACCGGCCTGGGCGGCACGCGCCGGATCCTCGTATCCGACACGATGCTCGCTGAATTTTCTGACGACGAGATCGAGGTCGTGCTCGCGCACGAGATCGCGCATCACGTGCACGGCGACATCTGGAAGGGGATTGCGTTCGAGAGCCTGCTGATCGTGGCGGGGTTCTACCTCGCATCGCAGGTGCTGCACGCGATGGCCGGTCCCGTCGGGCTGCGCGGAGTGGACGACGTGGCGGGGCTGCCGCTCCTGCTGCTCGCCGCCGGCGCCGTGTCGCTGGTGATGGTGCCCGCGGCGCACGCCATGTCACGCGCGTTCGAGCGCGACGCCGATCGATTTGCGCTGGGGCTGACGCGGAACCCGGACGCCTTCATTTCCGCCATGCGCCGCCTGGGCGCGCAGAACCTCGCCGAGGACGACCCCTCGCAGATTGTCCAATGGCTGTTCTACAGCCACCCTCCGGTCCGCGATCGCATCGCCGCGGCTCAGGCCTTCAAGGTCTGAGGCGGACGAACCTCAGCGTCGAGGCCTGACGACGAGGACGCCGCGCATCTGGCGGCAGCCGTCCTCGACTTGCAGGTTGCAGTAGTAGGGGAAGGTGCCGGCGCGATCGGCGCGGAACTCGAAGGTGACCGGCTGTCCTGGACCGACGCGCTTGGCGACCCGGTACTCGTCGATGGTCAGACTGTGCGCGATGTCGTCGGTCCGCAACTCGATCTTCACGAGGTCGTCCTGGTTGACCTCGATGCGCGGCGGATCGAACGCGTAGCGGTGGGCGGTGACGAGGAACGGTTTGGCGGTGGGGCCCTGGTCCTGGGTCGCAGCAGCGGCGACAAACGCGAAGATCAAGAAACTGACGCGCATCACGCCCTGATTGTACGACGATAGAACGCGAAGCCCGCAAAGCACGCAAAGAAAAACAACCTTGGCGGCCTTAGCGGGCTTTGCGTTCCCCTTGCCTACTCGGTCTTCGGTGCCGCGGCCGCTTCTTCTTGAAGCAATACCTTGCGGCTCAGCCGGATCTTGCCGGTGGGGTCGATGTTGATCACCTTCACCATGATCTGCTCGCCTTCCTTCAGCTCGTCTCGCACGTCCTTCACGCGGTGGTTCGCGATCTCGGAGACGTGGAGCAAGCCGTCGGTACCGGGCATGATCTCGACGAACGCGCCGAAATCGGTGATGCGCTGCACCTTGCCCATGTAGGTCTTGTTGAGCTCGGGTGTGGCCGTCAGTTGCTGAATGATCGAGATGGCCTTGGCGGCCGATTCGCCGTCCGCCGACGCGACGTTCACGCGGCCGTCGTCTTCCACGTCGATCTTCACGCCGGTCCGCTCGATGATGCTGCGGATCATCTTGCCGCCCGGCCCGATGACGTCGCGGATCTTGTCCACCGGAATGCGGATGGTCACGATGCGCGGTGCGAAGAGCGAGATGTTCTGGCGCGACGCGCCGAGCGCTTCCTTCATCTTGCCGAGGATGTGCAGCCGGCCGTTGCGCGCCTGGTCGAGCGCCTTGCGCATCACCTCGGTGGTGATGCCGCCGACCTTGATGTCCATCTGCAGCGCGGTGATGCCGTCGGCCGTGCCGGCGACCTTGAAGTCCATGTCGCCGTAGTGATCTTCGGCGCCGGCGATGTCGGACAGCACGGCGTACTTACCGCTCTTCTCGTCCATCACGAGCCCCATCGCGATCCCGGCGACCGCCTTGCTGATCGGCACGCCGGCGTCCATCATCGCGAGCGATCCGCCGCACACCGACGCCATCGACGAGGAGCCGTTGCTCTCGAGGATGTCCGAGACGATCCGGACGGTGTAGGGGAAGTCGGCTTCCGCAGGCATCAACGAGGCCAGCGACCGTTCGGCCAGCGCGCCGTGGCCGATCTCGCGGCGGCCCGGGCCGGTCATGCGGCCGGTTTCGCCGACCGAGAAGGGCGGGAAGTTGTAGTGGAGCATGAAGCTCTTCCACGTCTCGCCCTCGAAGCTCTCGATCTTCTGCGCATCGTCGGCCGTGCCGAGCGTGCAGGTGACGAGCGCCTGGGTCTCGCCGCGCGTGAACACGGCGGAGCCGTGGGTGCGCGGAAGGACGCCGGTCTCGATCCAGATATTGCGGATCTCGTCGAACTTGCGGCCGTCGAGCCGGACGCCGTGGGTCAGCACCTCTTCGCGGAGGACCTTCTCTTTCAGCTCCTTGAAGATCGCCTTCGCGTCGGCCTTCTTCTCGGCTTCGGTTTCATCCGGCAGCTCGGCGATCAGGCTCTTGAGCGTGAGGTCGACCGTCTCGTAGTTTTCGAGCTTCTCGCGGATGCGCATCGCCTTGGCGAGCGGCTCGAACACCTTGCCTTCGATTTCCTTGTAGAAGTCGGCGGCGATTTCCTTGCGCGCCACGACCAGCTTCTTCTTGCCGCATGCCTTGGCAAGGTCGTCAATCACCGCGACGATCTGCTTGATGGCGGCGTGCGCCGTGTCGAGCGCGGTGACGACTTCCTCCTCGCTGACTTCCTTCGCGCCCGCTTCGACCATCACCAGCCCGTCCTTGCTGCCGACGACGATGAGGTCGAGCGTGCTCTCTTTGCGCTGCAGGAACGTCGGGTTCACGATGTACTGGCCATCGACGAGGCCCATGCGGACGGCGGCGATCGTCTTCTGGAACGGGATGTCCGAGAGCGCGAGCGCCACGGACGCGCCGGTGATCGCCAGCACGTCGGTGTCGTTCTGCTGGTCGGCGGACAGGACGAGCGCGATAATCTGCGTCTCGAAGCGCCAGCCTGCCGGGAACAGCGGCCGCGTCGGGCGGTCGATGCAGCGGCTCGTGAGCACTTCCTTTTCGGCCGGTTTGCCTTCCCGTTTGAAGAAGCCTCCCGGGATCCGTCCCGAGGCGTAGGTGTATTCGCGGTAGTCGACCGTCAGCGGGAGAAAGTCGATACCTTCGCGGGGGCTGGCCGAGTGGCAGGCCGTGACGAGGACCACCGAATCGCCGAGGCGAACGATGACCGAGCCGTGCGCCTGCTTGGCGAGCTTGCCGGTTTCAAACCGGAGGGTGTTCTGTCCGACGGAGATTTCACGCGTATGCATAGTTAAAGAACTTAGAAGTGAGAACTGAGAACTGAGAACTCGGTCTTGAGTTCTGACTTCTGAGTTCTGAGTTGTGAGTTCCCGAAGGGATTCACTTGCGGATGTTCAAGCGTTTGATCAGGTCCGAATAGCGGTGCGCGTCCTTGCCTTTGAGGTAATCAAGCAAGCGGCGGCGCTTGCCGACCAGCATCAGCAGACCGCGG